>QQTW01002838.1_pt1 | contig 12694 bp, 8 predicted proteins | sample 1904831 | NCBI WGS metagenome assembly QQTW01 (sample SAMN09435610, study PRJNA476489) | Subsurface metagenome, whole genome shotgun sequencing project. | reverse complement strand
TACTTACAGACATTGTGAATGATCCGCCTGCGCCTCTATGTTTCCAGGACGCTGTGAGAAAAGGACAATGGTTGTTATGTTGAAGACTTGCGCTCGGATCTGAAAGCCGGTCAACACGAGGTATGAATCATTGCGACAAAGAACCTATAGCAACTAGACGTCTATTTGGCACGTGACTGGCTGGCTCGGAGCTAGGAAGAAGGCGAGGAGGAGGGTAGAATTCGCTGTATTGATCCTAGCTATTCCATAGACGAATTGGGAGCTCTTATAGACGCCTGACTCGAGGTCTTGACTCGAGTCAGGAGCCTTCTAGCCGCCTCGGTCTGGGGAGGTAATTGCTCGCTCGTCCGGGCCTATATAGCAGCCTATATAGGAACGCCTAGGCCTCGACTGCTAGGCTCATTGACGACTAGATTCAACAGAAACGACCAGATCATTAAAGATAATAGGTAACTGCATTCTATTGGGGACCGGTCTAGTCTAAGTCTAGCAAGCTTATGTATATCATGCAAAAACGGTGGTAGGCGATGTAGGAAATAGAAACAAAGGACATTGTAGCCACTGGATTTCTACAGGTCGCAACACTGCTAAGCGGGATGTTTTTGCTTGGAGTTGGTGGTCGGCATCAATGAGTGTCCGACTGCCATAACCATGAGCTATTGATCCAACGACACCTGGGAAGCATCGTAAAACAAGTCAAGAATGCAGCCGGCGGACCAAGCCTGGGTCGGGGACTGTCTTGTATCAGTAAAAGGCTAAATCGACAAGGAAGACATCAAGTAGCACTCACCGAATCGGCACAAAAGGCGCCGTCTTTGTTGGTGAGTTCGGGTAAACCGGCCCATGGACTACTCTCCATCGCTTGCTTGCAACCTTTCAGACGCTTGGTGATCTGCTGGAGCGTCTCGATCCGCTCATGCTTGTTCTTTCGGCGCTGCAGTTCAAAATATAGCAGAGCTCGGAGGAAATATCCCGTCGGCCAGATCCATTCTGGCCCTTGATGATAGTTTCGTCCCTTGGACGTTGCGAAATCGGTTGAGTCCTCTGAGTTGTTATAGAATGGACGGTAGTCGCGATCGCAAGGCTCCAACGTCGCCATTCCGAGCGGGCCACGTAGGATCTTGTCGGCTATCGCGAGAGCATGCAGTGCCTTGTCGGGGTCGAATAGCTGTGGTGCCACGCACATGGCAATCGGGAAATTGGAGCGCAGCTGATAATCCTCTCGTTCCTTCCCGGACCGATAGAGATCCTTGTAGATACCTCGCCTTTGAACCAGATCAATATGAACCTGGTACCAATCGTCTTGGGCAGCGTCGGTGGGAACATAGTAGCACCGTTCGAAGTTGTCCTCGATCAAGGAGCTCCATTGCTTAAAGGTGATGGGTGACTTGTGATCCACGGTGGGACGGACTCCGCTGTATTTGTACTGTCCTTGCTCGTGCAGCTGTGCCAGCCAGCGCAGCGTACTGTAGAGGAGGCCTATGATCTCGATTGCAGCGCCATCACGGGGTGTCCCAGGGACGCCTTTGCTTCCGGCTCGTTCGCTCTCGCCCATCTTATCTTGCCAGGTGCCGCAATTGTCCTGGCTGCCACCGAAGATGAAGCCAGTCGTCCAGTTGACATTGATATCAATTTGAAAGCCCTCGGGTTTCATCTGCATATCGAGCTGCGGGCCGGCATTGGCCTCTCGGAATGATAATGGAGTGGCGTGCCGCTGGAGCGCCTCCTGAATTACATCCTCGATAGTCGAGCTGACCCGGTATGCTTTGGGATCGTCAAATGGGAACCACGAATCGTCGTATGGCAAGAATCGTCGCGAGACCTTCTCTTGTAAGATATTGATCCCTTCAGGAACCATCTTCGTATAGTCCTGAATGCTCTGCAAGAAAAACCAGATGGAATCGCGCGAGTTGTATCGAGGCATCTTGCCGCTACTAAGGAGGTTGGGAATCATCCCATGCTTGAGGACCGAGGCAAAGGCAAGGATGTGCGCCTTGGCATCGTTGTACCGTCCGGTGCAGAGGTAGAGACCTCGCAAGGAGATGAACACATCTCGTCCCCAGCAACGTGCCCAGTCCGTCGCAAAATGTGGGAGGCCAGCCGCCATGCACGGTACGGTCTCGGACGGATACAGCGAGGCCGACTTGACGCACCCGGTTTGCTGAACGCTGACCATGGCGAGCTTTTGGACGAACTGGGGGCTTCGTTGGATCTCTTTGGTCATCAATCTCACACCACGATTGAACGCGGCGTTGTAGGCGCTTTGAACGACCAACGCAAAGTATCGTGGCAGCAACGACGCAGGGAGCTGTCGAATCAGGTCGAATCTATCGCGGAGCCACTGCGTCGGTTGCAGTAGCCGTCCGCCACACCACTCGTCGGACAATCGCTCCATTCGTTGAAGGATGTAGTCCAGAGGCCACTGGCCGCTGCGGAGGTGTTGACAGAGCGGATGAGCTAGGTCATTGGTCCGGATGATATGTCGCAGCACACTCCACCAGCCCTGTAAGCCCGCATAGACGAGCGGCCCGTAGTTCGGGATATGATAGTCCCCGTTGCGGCCATCGCTCGCATCTCGTTCCTCCGGCTCGCACCGGTATAAAACAAAGTTGAGGTCGATCAGATTGACGGGTTGGAAAGCTTCGCTCGCGCCGCTCGTCACGTATGCATCGAGATCTTCTGCATGCTCTGCGTGTGGGATCCTGGTTTTGAACAGCGCGATACTGCCTGGTGGGAAGTCTTTGGTGATGGAGATGGTCGTCGCCCCGTCCTTGGTTTCCATGGTCACGCCCTTATTCTTCACTAGCTGGCATGGCAGGCCTCTCAGAGTCTGCGGGTCCTTGATGACTTTGGATTTCGCCTCGTCGCTGTCGTCCACGGTCAACGACCAGCTACCCAGCAGTTCCACTTGTGTGCCGTCTAGACGGGACGGACCTAGACTGCCGCTGTCGTTTCTAGAACCGGGGAAGGAAGTGTGAGCAATCAAGAAGTATCCTTTCCTAGTCTTCGGATGCATTCGATGGACCGTGATATATTCGCCCTCCTGGTGAACAAACGTCTCGTCATAGCCATCCTTTCCCATCAGCGTATGGACGTCATTCAGCAGCTTCTTTACTTTGCGAATCCCAGTACTGTTGACATGGTCCGGGTCGAGGTCCGGCAGCATATACGTGCGTGTCTCGCTGACCAGATTGATCAGACGGGGGAACACATCGTCATAGCCCAAGACGCTCCCGGTGGCGCACGCACACATGTAGACCAGGCCTGCATTGGGTAGCGTGTCTCGCGCCTGCCGTTCCTGGGCAGGAACGGGGTTATCGTGAGTACAGTCCATAAACAGGGCGTGCACCGGAGTCCTTTTGATCCGAAGGAAAGTCTCCTGGGATGGATGGTCCGGTGAGCCATTCGCTGGGGTGAAGGCGTCAATGCCGGCGGTCCGGTCGACGTCGAAGCTACCAATGGGCCTCCCGCCATGCATATGCACGACCCGACTCAACTCCTGTGTATTCCAGGCCTTCATCGCCTCCCGAATGAGGGAGCTGATCCCAAGTCGCTTCACAAAGATGTAATCCATCGTCTCCGAGCCCGTAAACAGCTCGCCGCAGACATAGAGATTCGGTCGGACTTTTCGTGCCTCGTCGAGCATATATTCGGCGACCGTGATGGGCGTCGAATGACAGTTGTCGATCCGGAAGCCGGCAAAGTGTTTCGCCATCAGCCGGGTGTAGCTGGCCATGCGTTCCCACAGAAATGGATTGTCGTCGTACGTCGTCCCATATCGCAGCTTTACGCAGTCTCCCCAGACGATCAATTCGCGTCGCAGATATGCTTTCGACGCCGGACCGGCATTGTCTTTCAAGGCATCGGCATTCCACACCCAGCCGTTGTTGGCCAGCGCTCGACATCCCGGGTCGTATTTTTCGGTCGTGGCATTGATGGGCAGACGGGTGAAGTATGGCTCGATGAGCGGCTGCTCGGCCGTGATCGGACCCAACTTGGGACCGTCATGGTCCAGGTGGAGATAACGGACACGACCCGAGAGCTGCTCGAGGATGATTGCCGAGTCGGCGTCGTACTCCTTGTAATAGTCCACGTTGAGCACATTCAGGACCGCCGTAAATTCATCCAAGACCGTCTTCTCCTCGACGTCTTGCTTCATCCGACCATACTGCCCAAACATGCCCACGATCAAGGCGGCTCCGGCTCGTGGATCGATTCGACGTCGATATCGCTCCCCCATCCTGTCCTGACCCAGCAAGGCTTCTTCTCGGAGATACACGAGCTTCTCCTCCAGGGGCAGGCCCTCCAGGGGTGACGCTCTGGGCATGGCCTGTCCCGCCTTCCACGCCTCAACGGCTTCACTGGCGTCCCTCTTGACGTCGACGACGTAGAACTCCCAGAGCCTGATGGACGGAATGAGCTTGATCTTAACGCCATTGATGATCTGCTGCAGATCCTCGGGGGTCTGAGGATCCTCGGGCAAACCGAGCTGACCGAGCTCGCGGCTAAATCGAAACAGGGCATCCTCCAGTTCGACCGCGGCCTGCAGCCAAGGGGCGGTTCGCAAATTGTAGCCGGCCTCCGGATGTTCTTGCAGCCAGGCACTGTTGTTTGCGGTGTGATTCCAGACGACATCCGTCAGGGCCAGGAGACCATCCTGGGTCTCCATTCGCTTCACCATCTCGGCCACGTCAGCCTCGCCGTTCGGGAAGAAATCGCTGTCGAATTGAAACTGGTCGAAGATACTGTACGGTGAGTTGGACTCGCCTCGCTGCATCAATGGCACGAAGTGGATCATATTGTATCCCGTCTGTCCCAGACCTTCGAGATGCTTGCTCCAGTCCCCGGGGTACTTTCCCATGCACTTGGAGAGGACGGAACAGATCGATAGAGCGTCCAAAGGCAGTAATTCATCATTGACGGTTAGCCGTGGACACACGTCGATGTAATACAGGTCCGTCTTCGTGATTGGACTGGCCGGTGCCGACTCCACCCAGAAGGCCGGCAGCGGAGCATAAGTGGTGTAGAAGGCGAAGGCGCCCGGTCGGTGAATCGGCACCGAGATTTCGATGTTCCGGCTGAAGTCTGGATGCAGTCTGCATCCGTCGTTGATCAGCTCATCTCATGGGATCAGTCTAGGAGAAGCCTCACTTGAACTCTCGGAATTTGCTTCGCACAAAATCTTCGCCCTTGGCCGGAGCGTTCGTCCAGAGACTGCCTTGCCGACAGATCGGGCTGGTGCCCTCGATACAGAATCTGACAACGTAAGGAGGGTCAGACGGCGGGGGCAGGTAGATGTAGCCCCCGGGCACGTCGGGCGCTCCATCATCGGTGAGGGGCAGGAGATAGACCGTGTTGGCCCGGTCGACACTGCTGAGAGACATTGCGAGTGTAACGTGCCAATTCAATTGATCGTTACAGTCCGTTGAGGTCTACTGTTGGAGGCTGCTGTCGAGAGACATGATCAATTGGACGCCATCAGGGGTTGAGGGGGCACGCGGGTGATCAAATAAACGGGACACAGCTCAGCCGTGACTGCTTCATTATATCCTTGCGACGAAAGGGAGCTTCGTCATTATTGTAGGGAAGGAACCTTCGTCACTCTTACGACGAACGACCTAATCTTCGTCGCAATGATGATGATACCTTCATGGCCAGGATGGTGAAGCTCCCTGTCGTCCTTAGGATGATGATGATACTTTCGCAGTCAAGGTGCGTCCCCGCTAAGCTGGAGCTTCCGGAGCTTCCGAGCTGGTAATGAGCTTGGATTTTCTGTTAGCCCACACGAAAGAGCCAATTTCTAGCGTGCAGCTCACAATTGCATGCACCATCACCAAACCCAGGCTCGCAATATGTATCAAGTAATAGAAGGAGCAAAACATCAAAAGACTGGGCGAAATGAATAGATGCAGAGCTACATGACGTCTCGACTTGACTGTTTCACAACGTCATCTCGCGACTCCCCTGCAGTCCCCCAGTTTCTGAGCAGCTTGAATCAATGAAATGCCCATCATCGCCAACAATGCTTCTCCATTTTTCGCACGACAGAGGAAATCATCGAAGTCTCCTAGCTTCACGCTCCGATTCGAGCAGGCAAAGGATGTCGTCCTCTCGCACTGAGTTACCACCGTCAGTCCATCCTCCGCATCCCGGTCTAGATATGATCAGTTCTGAGGTAAACTGACCTGGGCCCTTGACGTTGCGGATGATACTTCGAGTCGTGTCGTCCATGAACTCGACGCGCACCTGCGTCACACCTCCACGCGAGCCTAGATGTTGAGAGTGGCGTTGAGCTGCTATTCTCTCTGCGTGTACGGTACGTGAAATCCTGATTGAAGATTCTAGACGTACCAGTTCGGCCCAGAACGCGAGTCACCTTGACGAGCTTGACAGGAACCTTGGAAGAATCCATCGTGATCGATGAATAGATGTCAGGAGGATGAAGATGGCTGTGGTGAGAGTGACAGTGATGGTTAGCAGACTGAAATCCGGAGGGTGAATTATGTATTTGTGCGGTGGCCGAACGGGGAAATGTTACTCCTGTGCCGAAAGCGGTGAGGAAGCCCTAAGCGGCTTAAGCCTTCTGGGATTAGCCTGATAGATTGCGCCGGTGGGGCCTGCATTGCGTGCTGTCAAACCCCACCGCGGGGCAATTTCCCCTGGCCCTTCATGAGAAAGTACTTGGATGATCGCAACTCCTCAAAGAGCAAAGGAAATGTATCACCACATTCGACTGACGATGGGCCAGGTGACTGGGCCTTGATAGCGAAGAAAGATGAATATTACTCAAGACTTCGAAAATACTAGAAAAACTGCATCGGTGTTGCTAGGCCTGTAACTGGAAGAGAGAGAGAGCTATTGTAGTGGGTGATCAATTGTTAGCATGGAGCTAGTCAATCAGTCAGCCCACTGTACACCTATAATTCATATAACTATGCTGATAGATTCGATAGCTTAGAGAATCGATTGCTATTTGCAATACCCAAAAGTGCGTATTGATGCTTTTATCAATTTAAGTGGATCTATATGCTATATCCTTGATGAATGAATGGCTCGCTCATCCATCGCGATGCAGAGGGTCGGCTTCAAGACGCGACGCTTGATCTCCTGCGTGGCTCCGATATTCAATTCAAGCGGGAACATCGACTGGACATCGCGCTCGTCAAGAATCTACCCATTGCGCTCGTCTTCTTGCCCGCCGCCGACATTCCGACCTTTGTCGGCCAAGGGAAAGTCGATTTAGGTATCACCGGTCGCGATCAGGTGGCGGAGCGAGATCATTCCACCAATGAGCTCGGTTGGGAAGAGGTGCTGGATCTCGAGTTTGGCAGCTGCAAGTTGCAGGTGCAGGTACCGGAGAATGGAGAGATCCGCGAGGTAAGTCAGTTGGTCGGTAAACATGTGGCGACGAGTTTCGTCCACTTGGCCGAAGCGTTCTTCGCCGAACTGGAACGCACCGAAGACGGGACGGGGAACGAGGGCGCAACGAGCTCCGTTCAGTCAGAGCGGAAGTTGCGAACTCAGATCACGCAGCTTGGAGGGAGTGTCGAGACTGCGTGCGCGCTGGGCGTGGCGGATGGCATCGTCGATCTTGTCGGTAAGGCGTACTCAAAGTGCTTGAAAGAGCTTGAAGACTGAAGCTGATACGCGTACGATACGCAGAGTCAGGAGAGACCATGAAAGCAGCAGGCTTGATGCCGATCGCGACAGTTCTCGAGAGCAGCGCCCGGCTGATCAAATCGAAGCATTCTTCGAATCCAGACTTGGTCAATTTGATTGCATCGCGGATCAAAGGGGTCATCAGTGAGTATAATCGAATAACCGTTAGTCCAGTCGGAGACATCGCTAAATATAATCATTTAGCGGCTCAAAAATTCGTGCTTTGTCAATATAACGTGCACCGCTCCGACTTGGACACGGTTACTAAAATCACCCCCGGAAAGCGTGCACCGACCATCAATGCCCTGGAGACGGATGGCTGGGTGGCTGTCAGCTCGATGGTGGAGAAGAGGAAGATTGCAACGGTCATGGACGAGCTGACGACCGTTGGCGCTCAGGATATCCTGGTTCTACCAATTTCGAATTCTCGGACCATATAACCGCCTAACCTTTCTCTTGACGACGTCTAACGACGTCTAACGAAGTCTGACAATTCTTCAGTTTCTCTTCAAGCCTTCATCGTTTAGAGCATCTTTATCAACCCCAATCTCTAGATTATTGCTATTTGAACTTGCCGTTCCCGTTCCTCAAATTTTCTATGGCGTTGCCGGTCATGGTTGCATGTGACGGCGGATCGGCGATCAACGGAACCCCGCGGCTAGTGGGGCTGTCGCAGCGCAACGGCTATTCAGCCCTATGCGCCCTCGCTCACGAGCAGCTGTGCCGCATTTCAGACTACACTTCGCGCGAGTCTCCAAATGACGGCGGAGATCCCTGGATTCAACACCACCGGCTCATGCGATAGACAACGACAATGGAGGTCCCACCGTCTTCTACCAATAAACCGCGCGCTTCGCCATCACCCAGCCCATCACCCCCAATAATCGTCTCAAAAGATGATCATGACGACCATGATGAGAGCCTCATCACCCGCGTATGTCTCTCCTATTCAATCCTTTTCGCAACCATTCCACTCCACTCTTCGTCTCCCATCCTACAAAAATAATTAACCGTCAAGCTACCAATGATCCAAACAGTTTTTCACCACCCCTCTAATCTTCATCTCCTTCCTCTTCTCGCTCGCCATCGTCGATCGTCGCAATCGCGAAACCCGCACGCAGTATCGCGAACCCCCTTCATACAGTTTCTTCGACCGGTTTCAGCGTTTTCTATCAGCACCCTTTCGTGATCCAGAACCGTATGTCGATGTCACCCCCACCACCACCGTCTCATCATCTTCTTCATCTTCTTCTTCGAAAGCCAGCTGGTCACGGAAAGATGCGAGGGACGGCTCACCGGAGAGGCAGCGGAGATGGGTCTGGAGGAATAAGCATCGCAAGATGCTCAAAATGGAATTATCAGATGCTTTGGAGTTGCGGAGTCGACTGGCGGTGGTGATGCTGGTGGTTGGTTCGGTGTTGGTGTATGCTGTTGGGTATGCACTTTGGTGGGTTTGGAGGGGTTAAGTCAACCTATGACTATGTCTGAGATGATGATGTGGGATTGAGAGCTGGTCGAAAGCGGACACATGTCAAACAATTTGATGTTTGAACGATGCAGATACGATGTATGGAGTCTCTTAATTGATATGGGACGATCTCAAATGCTTCTTACAGTGTTGGTTGCGGCGCTTTCCACACGCGGTTCTCAAGGAGTACATCCAAGTCTTTTGCTCGAGGTTCTAGCAAGGCATTAGTTCGAATGCCACTTTGCACCCTTCCATGAACGCATGTATGTACGTGCTAACTGGAGATAGGCTATACAACACGAGATCGCGCAGGGGAAGAAGCCAGCTGTACGACCAGCCGACGGACAACCAGCCAATCAGTCACAACCATGACGTTGAACATGCAATATGGCCATGCACCATGCCTATCCTAGCATAAGCATCACTCAATCCGTGGCGGACTTCTCGAATGCTCATTATTGCTGAACAGCCCCCCTCCGCTGTGCCTGTTCCAAAGATCAGTTTATTTGCGCCCAAAGTAATTCAGATGAGGATAAAACCATGAGTACGTACGATCGCCGCTTCTCGCCCTCTTTTCGAAATTCCTCGATGATCTTGAGCATCTTCTTCCGACCTCGACTGGCGTCAATCTCATTCCCAGCCAAGCTCATGCTGATCTTTTGATCGGGCGAGGCCGTTAAGATCTTCTTCAGCAGGAGATATTTCATCTGGATGCACACGAATACGCCGCAGTCGGAGCTGTTCTGCTGTTGCGGCGTGTCTTGCAAGTCCGTAAAATGCAGGGGTTTTCCGAGCAGTTGCCCGATCTTCTGCGTTGCCAAACGGGCCTCATTGTGGTTCGAGGGAGTGAGGGAATCGTAGTGAAACGCTAGACCATCGTACACGCTCACCACCAGCAGAGACCAATGTGAGCCACCTTCCGGAACCTCGACGTTGCGACAGTCGTTGATGGGTAGAAAGATATGAGTAGTTCGGCTGAAGTCTGGAAGCGCATCTTTGAGGGTTTGAGGGTCGGGCGTCTGCATCAACATGAAACACATCGATGGTCGGAGTAGGACCACATTGGCGTTGCCAAACTGGCTGAGTTTCTCGCGCTCCAAGTACCTGCTAGTCATGAGCTCGGGATGGAAGAGCTACAGTAGGGCTCTTACTCCTCCCAAAACGCGATGCTCTAGGACAAAGATTAGCGGTGGTGAAGCGTGATATGTAGCAAATATACGTACATTATCCGTGAGCCAGTCATTCTTGAGGGTATCAATATCTTCCTTCGTTACTGGAGGCATACTTAAGCACGGCTGAGGATGCGCAGCTGGCGAGATACATACGTACACCGAATATCGTGATCTATTTGTATCAGCGTAGATCGTTCAGGGGTTTGAAAATGCACGTACAGCTCAGATATGCGTCATCGGGGTTCAGCTACGCAAGGCATATATTAGACTGATAAGCAACAGCAGTGTAGCATCATTTCAAGGCAACAATCAATATCGCCAAACGAGCATAATCACAGAAACAGACGCACCGAGTCCCCAAAGTGTCTAGTGACCCTCCCCTTGAAGGGGTGAAAGCCGGATGAATGCATCCAAGTGTAGGAGATTTGTTAGAGATACGCAACGGTCATCTTGTAAAGGTGGAGAAGAGAAGTGGAAAAGAGAGATGAACAATCAGAGTAGATCAAGCGCCAGGCTGCAGCGGTGTTGTCCGTCGATCTCTTACTCGTCGTTCTAGCCGCGCTTGACGTGCGCGATTGGTGGCGGGGCAAGCCGCGACAAAGTCAATTGGCGCGCATCTTATCGATAAGCCACTGATTGCGTCACGCTGGCTTAAGTTGACCGCACGACCACAAGCACGCCAGTCTCGAGCCAACACATCTCACTGAACTGTACGGTATGCATTCACGAGTGGATGTCCTGCGGGATCGGATCAGCGCGCTCGAAGCTGAGCTAGTTGTACTCAAAGAGGAGCTGTCTGCTCTGGAGTCTCAAACGCTATCCGCGGGGAACAAGAACTTGCCCAGCGAGGACCATCCCAAGTCGAGCTCTCATTATGATCGACCGTTGTCCTTAGAAGAATATGCGAGATATGGTCGACAGATGATCGTGTCAGACGTCGGTTTGGAAGGTAAAATCAGATATTACGCGTTTTAAATGCTGCACATTCTGACGTGCTAACCTGTAAAGGACAGCTGAAGCTCAAGACTGCATCTATATTGATAGTCGGTCTGGGTGGACTTGGTTGCCCCGCAGCGGCGTATCTGGCAGCAGCAGGCGTGGGCACCATTGGCCTCATGGATGATGATAATGTCGAGATATCAAATCTTCATCGCCAAATCCTGCACAACACCAAAACCGTGGGCATGAGTAAAGTGGACAGCGCATTGTTGTATCTGCGGCAGTAAGTAGCTCTGGTGAAACATCCATAGATTCAGTGTCTGAATCTATGTGAAGACTCAATCCGAGGATAAATTATGTACCCCACCGGCAACGATTATCCGCACCAAATGCCCCAGGAATATTCTCACAATACGACATCGTCCTGGATTGCACCGATAACCCGTCGTCGCGATATCTAATCTCCGATGCATCGGTACTATTAAGGAAACGACTGGTGTCAGCTTCCGCATTGGGATTAGAAGGGCAGCTGATGGTCCTTAATGATCCGCCTCTGCCACCTGGAGACAGCCACGGTGGTCCTTGTTATCGATGCATCTTTCCGAAACCACCAGCAGCGGCCAGTGTCACTACGTGCGATGAGGGCGGGATCCTCGGTCCGGTAGTCGGCCTAATGGGAGTCTACCAAGCATTGGAAGCGATGAAATTAATTCTTGCGGGAATCAACACCTTCGAAACTGGATCAGATGCACAAGCTGCGTCAAAACAAACGGTTCCTAAACCGGCAAGGTTAATGATCTTCTCTGCATTCAGCGATCAGCCGTTTCGAAGCGTACGTTTGAGGCCTCGACGACCTCGGTGCGCTGTCTGTTCATCCGCGGCATCCATCACACTGGATACAATGAAGTCTGGCTCCACGGACTATCAGGAGCTCTGTGGAGTGAGTGCTCCCGTTGCCATTCTGGACGACGAAGAAAGAGTCTCAGTTCAGGAATACAATGCCCTCCGAAGTGCTGGTGTCAAGCACATTCTCTATGATGTGCGCGAGAAAGCGCCGTTCAGTATCTGCTATCTCGACAGGAGCATCAATCTTCCCTTTTCGAAACAGCAGTCACGGCTAGACTATCCAAATGGGGCTTCAAACGCTGCAAGCGCCAAAGACGAAGGTGAGATATCAGGGACAGAAGCATTCTCGACGGTCCCCATCTACGTCATATGCCGCCTAGGCAATGATTCTCAGCATGTTGTCAGGCGTATGAAAGAGTCTGGCTGGGATCTGGATGGCAAGAGATCAATCAAGGATATACGCGGTGGACTGAGGGCGTGGAAAGAGGAGGTCGAGCAAGATTGGCCTTATCTATGAGATCACGAACACTTCTAGACTAAAGCTATGTATACCAAAAGAATACTACTCCCGTCTCGTTCGACTCCTCCATCAAGTCCTCACGGGGTTGGC
>QQTW01002837.1_pt1 | contig 12696 bp, 12 predicted proteins | sample 1904831 | NCBI WGS metagenome assembly QQTW01 (sample SAMN09435610, study PRJNA476489) | Subsurface metagenome, whole genome shotgun sequencing project. | reverse complement strand
TAGATACATCCTGAGCGGTTGGTGCTTACGCGCTCCGTGAGGAAGTCGGCGAGTTCCTGTCTCTCGTTCTCTCGTCCAACGAGTTGACCAGGGTGGACGCTCCGGGCAAACACCTGCCGGGCCTCGTTGTAGACCGTCGGGAAGAGACTTTTTGGTGTAGAGGGCGTACGTGGTGTGCGTGGGGTTAGCGGTTTTCCTACGACGCCGACGCGATGTCGCGGAGTAGTCGGTAGTTGCTTCGACAACGCGTCTCGACGGCGTGGAGTTTGAGGAACCCAAGCTTGTTTATCCTCTCCATCGAAGCAGGTAGACACGGAAGGTTTAGAGTTCTTGAAGTTGTCATTGATCTTGGCCGGCGAGAGCGCGACCCTGCTCTCCGGAGCGCCATGCTTCGCCGGCACAGAATCGAGGTTTCGGCTTTTTCGCTGCCTTTTGGACGGAATGACGAGCTCTTCAATTTCGGAATCGGCGACGTGCGTGCTTTCCACGCGATTCTCGCGCGTGACGAAAGGATTCTGGTTCTCATCATTGCCAATGACGAGCTGCTGCACTCGCCGCTTTGCGCGAGTAACTACTCCAGTATCTGCAGCTGCTGCCGGCTGGTTAGCGGTTGCCGTGAAGCACCACTGATGCTCACGCGTACCAGATGCTGCAGCAGAGCCTCGAGCACGCTTTCCCAGCACTGATCCTGCCATTGATGATAGGTGATGTTGCCGTTTGCTGGTGTGCAGGAAAGTGCGTTGTGTTGAGGTTGATGGAAGGAAGTGGTGGTGCAAGTTGAGAGGAAGGAGCTCGGCAGCACCTGGGCAGGTAATTAAGTCGCGTCGCGCCCCGCCAAACGCGTCGCGCTCGGCGAGTCGGGTAATTAGGGCTGCGCCATTTCTTAACTCCGAAGTAACCCGAAGTTCCGCCAGCAGTCATGACATCAAAATTATCGTCCTTAAGCGCGCATACGCATCAAGCCTTTTGATCCTGCAAGCACATAACTTGCAAAGTGCTTCGTATTGCATTTCAATCAATTATGTACAATCAGCTTCGATTTGACGTGCAACCTGTAACTGGATAATCAACTGGTTGTCCTTGCTGTAGAATCCGGTACACCGGCCCCAGCAAGCGTCGTATCTCTGTACTTCCACCGGCTTGCGCGAATCGTCCAGACGACCTTGCAAATATCGTACAAAATCAATGCCCTTCATGTATGAGAGTCTCAGCCAGAGATAAAGCGATAGCCCCTGCAAATCACGTGTTTTCGAGCGATACCCGCGGACCGTTATCGCGCTGCGGCCCGACGCGAGTCGAACTTTTCCGCGATAGTCAACATCACAACCCTCGCGTTGGCTTGTGCAATGGCACCCGGCTGGACGTCATCGCAGCAGCGATCCAGTCAAGCCAAAAAGCAACAGTCCATCTCAAGCTTCTTCACACCAAAAGCGACTCCAGCGCCCAAGGCCACATCGCCGCCAGAAACAGCCGAGGAACCTGGAACGGCGAACGCCGACAGTCTCTTTCTCAGTTCCGAAGAGGAAGCTGGCGTTGTAGGTCGCAGGGCCTCGCAGAAACTCAAACGCGTTCTTGACCAGGATGCGAAAGACATCGAGAACGACGTACCGGATCCAAAGAGGCTGCGGAAAGCAATTGAAGACGTTGAAGAGGGTCACCTAGCCAGCGACGAAGAACAGCGACAAGAGCAGCTAGGAGAGCAGCTGGAAGAGGAGACTTATGTGCTTCAAGAGCGTCGGAAGTCTTCAGGAACCAGGGCTGAGGGAAGCGGAAATGGAGGAAAGAAATCGCAGCTGTCCAAGAGAACTTCAAAATATCTGTTCTCCAGTTCCGGAGTCGAGGATGAAGGTGAGCCCGATGATGATGCGAGACGGAAAAAGGAGAAGCTACATGAACGTTTCGTCAAGAAGCTGGGACGTCCGGACAGCATCGCAGAGATCAAACGGCGAAACCACTTCATCGTCGAGGAAGCTGGCGATGCTGAGCAAGAAGATGGAGACGTGGAGGAAGAGGAGGAGGATCCCAGCCCCCCAAAGGCAGTGGCGAAGGGCAGAAAAACAGCTGCGACGAAAAAAGGGTCTAGCAAGTTGACGCCTATGGAGAAGCAAGTGATCGAAATCAAGCGGAGTCACATGGACACGCTCCTAGTTGTTGAGGTCGGGTATAAGTTCCGATTCTTCGGAGAGGATGCTAGAATTGCCGCGAAGGAGCTAGGTATCGTCTGCATTCCTGGGAAGTTCAGATACGATGAACGTACGTCAGACACCTTGATATTGATGAGCATGGCTTCTTTCTGCCGCGGCTGGTGGTCAGAGCATCTGGATATCCAATTCTCGTTGCGACATATTGCTCATAAATGCTGTGACATGGCTAACGCTAGTTCATAGACCCCTCAGAAGCCCATATAGACCGGTTTGCCTCAGCAAGCGTACCTGTTCACCGGCTACACGTACATGTAAAGCGACTCGTGGCCGCCGGTCATAAAGTTGGCGTCGTCAGGCAGCTCGAGACAGCTGCGCTGAAAGCGGCCGGGGACAATCGCAACGCACCGTTCATTCGCAAATTGACAAATATCTACACCAAAGGAACGTACATTGACGACGTCGAAGGTCTGCAAGGTCCCGTCGTGGGCCCTAGTGGTGGAGCTTCGGCATCTGGCTACTTGCTCTGTCTGACGGAAAGCAACGCTAAAGGATGGGGCAACGACGAGAGAGTCCAGGTTGGCATTCTTGCGGTGCAGCCAGCTACGGGTGACATTATCTACGATGACTTCGAGGACGGCTTCATGAGAAACGAGATCGAGACAAGACTGCTGCACATCGCTCCGTGCGAGTTCCTGATCGTAGGAGATCTTTCCAGGGCTACAGATAAGCTGATACAGCACCTCACTGGAAGCAAATCGAATGTCTTTGGAGACCGAGCTCGAGTGGAGCGAGTGGAAAAGGCCAAAACAATGGCGGCTCAGGCATACAGTCATGTCTCCAGTTTCTACGCGGGTAAGACCAAGTTTTCATCCGAGGTTGGCGAGAGCGAAGCTGCCGGCAATATACTCGACAAAGCTCATACGCTTTCCGAGCATGTCACAATCTGCCTATCAGCCATGATTACTCACCTCACAGAGTACGGACTGGAGCACGTCTTTGATCTCACAAAGTATTTCCAACCTTTCAATGCAAGATCCCACATGATGTTGAATGGGAATACCCTGACAAGCCTGGAAATTTATCTCAACCAAACGGACGGATCCGAGAAGAGCAGTTTGTTCTGGACGTTGGATCGAACGAGAACCCGCTTTGGGCGACGCTTACTGAGAAAATGGGTGGGACGACCTTTGTTGTCGCGACCGATGTTAGAGGAGCGTATCCACGCTGTCGAGGAATTGATGAGCGGCGGTGAACGAATGGTCTCAACGGAGAAACTAAAACGACTTCTTTCTCAGGTCAAGGGCGATTTAGAGAGATCTCTTATACGGATTTACTACCTCAAATGTGGCCGGACCGAACTTTTGAACTTTTTGCAAACGATGCAGAGGATCGCAAATGAGTTCGCGCACGTCAGAAGTCCCCAAGACGCAGGTTACACCTCAAGCACGATCAACAATGCTATCGCGGCCCTTCCAAGCGTTGCCGAGGATGTTCTCGAGTACCTTGAAAAGATCAACGTGCAAGGTGCGAAGGCTGATGACAAGTATACCTTTTTTCGAGAGGAGCACGAAACCGATGCCATTTCGGAGCAGAAGCTTGGTATTGCCAGTGTTGAGGTGGAGCTGAAGGAGCACCGAGCAGTGGCAGCACAGAAACTTCGAAAGTCAAAGGTCGACTACGTGACAGTGGCAGGCATCGAGTACTTGATCGAAGTGGAAAACAGCCAGCTCAAAAACGTTCCTGCATCCTGGGCCAAGATCAGCGGCACGAAGAAAGTCTCGCGCTTCCATACTCCAGAGGTAACACGCTTGGTCAGAGAGCGTGACCAGCACAAGGAGGCGCTTGCAGCTGCCTGCGACTCGGCTTTCACCGCCCTACTTACTGACGTTGCGACGAAGTATCAAAACTTCCGCGACTGTATTCAGTCAATGGCGACACTGGACTGTCTACTATCATTGGCAGATATCGCGAACCAGCCAGGGTTCGTCAAGCCCGAGTTTACCGACGATATCTGCATCAATGTCAAGCAAGGTCGGCACCCCATGGTGGAGCAATTGTTGCTCGACTCGTACATACCCAATGATATCAACCTATCGTCTGACGACACACGCGCTCTTCTCATCACTGGTCCGAACATGGGTGGTAAATCCAGCTACGTCCGTCAGGTTGCTCTCATCTCGATTATGGCTCAGATAGGCTCCTATGTCCCTGCCGCCTCGGCCAAGCTCGGCCTCCTGGATGCAGTCTATACCAGGATGGGCGCCTTTGACAACATGATGTCTGGAGAGTCGACTTTCATGGTTGAACTATCAGAGACTTCGGACATTCTCAAACAAGCAACACCACGCTCGCTTGTCGTTCTAGACGAGCTAGGTCGGGGAACTTCTACACATGATGGTGTCGCTATTGCGGAAGCGGTGCTAGATTATATGCTGAGGGATCTGGGAAGTCTGACATTGTTCATCACTCACTATCAGAATCTTAGTGCTCTGGCACGGAACTTTGAAGACGGCCGCTTGCGAAACGTGCACATGAAATTTGCGGAGGGGGGTGACGCAAAGCAAGAGATCACATTCTTATACGAGATTGGAGAGGGTGTTGCACATCGATCTTACGGGTAAGTCCAGCCCTTGGTTCAGTGCGTCGATTATATAGCTTTCCTGACATTACGTGGCAGGCTCAACGTTGCAAGATTGGCAAAGGTTCCTGAGTCGGTGATAGAGGTTGCATCTATGAAGTCAAAGGAACTTGAGGACGCAATGACGCGGAAGAAGCTTGCCAGCATGTGAGTATCTTGACCGTCGTGCGATAAGACCCACATGGTTGACAGGACTCATAGCTCGCCACTTGTATCCGGATTGCTGGAGTCGGAAGACTCCACAGCATTAGAGAAGCTGGTCACAGAGATAGAACAACTGTGAAGGAAATATCATCGCGTTTTTTGAAACCTCGAGCGGAAGTCTGTCTCCGCCGCGCGATAGGGGTATCGAGCTATTGTGTGGGCTCAACATTTGTGGAAAGGAGCTATGTATGATCTTGTCTGTTGAGCGGCGCTTGGGCGACTCATACTTCGAGGCTGTGTTGGGCTTTATCCTGACGTACAGCACAACAAGAGCAGCTAAGGCGAGTATGCCGCTCGCAAGAGCTTGCAAGTAGCCATTACTTATATATTGAAGCCAAGATGTAGTGCCTTTGTGATCTGAAGTGTCGATTGATGATTAGATTCAAAACAGATCAATTATTAAGACAAGACAACTACCTAGGTGATTATTATGGTAGAGAGAATGGAGTATCAGGGGCAGTGTGAGCCGCAACATTAAAAGGATTTCAGCCTTAACAAGGCACCCCCGAAAATATCCCGACATTAGCGAAAAGTTCTTAAACACCACACAACGAAAATCGACAACTTCTGCTGAGACACCAACAAACTGCCCAAGATGCCTTCAGAAGTCTCAGATATCAAGCAGTTCATCGAGATCTGCCGGCGCAAGGATGCATCCTGTGAGTATTTCGGTTTCCGAATGTGAGATTCGCACAGTGGGTGCTAATCGACTGTGAACGCGATGCAGCCGCCCGGATCAAGAGGAGCAAGAAGCGCAACCAGATCAAGTTCAAGGTCCGATGCAAACGCTATCTTTACACGCTGGTCCTCAAGGATGCGGACAAGGCGGAGAAACTGAAGCAGAGCTTGCCACCTGGTACGTCGGCTCAGTGACAATCGCGGTGTCGCTGCACACCGTCAATTTTCGCCAAATGACATTCACGGACGAACTGCGCATGCTAAGTTTAATCACAGGGCTCACTATCAGTGATGTGCCGAAGAAGGGCCAGAAGGCGAAGTGATGAGCGTACTGGACAGTGCGAGGAATGGACGGCGCATTAGACCCCAGGCCAGGCGATGGCCTGGAGTGGTTTCATATCATTGCTTTTGAGGGTCCTCATCACGGCAAGGTCTTGCAGCATCAGCGATAATTCACGAGCGATAAGCGGCAAATGTCTACGGCTTGACTCAAAGTGTGTTCACAGTCCGCCGGTGGCCTCTAGAATCCCAGGGTGCCTGCCCAACGTCGGTTGTAGCAATCAAGATACGGTTTACTGTCGATTGCAGAAAACTGATTGACTATATATATCACATTGCGCTAAATAACAGCAGGTATAGTGAAATGGTATCCAAGAGCTTCAAACGACAAGTGAGAAAACGCCGCTCGCGATGGTATCACTGGCGTGGCAGGCCGTTATATTCAGACAACAGTGGAAATGCTGAGAACAGAGAGCCTCCCGACCTCCCTAGCAACTCGAAAAAAGAAACAGCAACGCCCAATGGCTACTGCGACAGAAACAGCTTTGCCAGCAAACGGTCAAAGAAGAAGGACATGTCGTTGATCTGAGACAAAGTCAGGGTACTGCGCCTATCCAGATACGTGCTGGCATTCCCAACAGCATTTCGCATAGTCTTCAAGAAATCTCCGGAGCCATCCTGTGGTAGTGGGGCTCTCTCGTTCATGAGACGGGCATGGCAATCCCCGTAACAGATGCGATAGAGGTGTAACAGCCTGTTGACCGCCTCTTCATCAAGCGCTCTGCAGGTGGCTGGATAAGCGTGTGCAGGCGAATCCTCAATCCTGCCGTCATAGCCGGCATGAAAGCCGACTTTCGCACTGTGGTACTGCATAGTCTCGATGACCATGAGGAGCACTGCGAATGTGCTGATGACGAGAGGCCAGCGATCGCAATTCTGCAGGAGCATGACATGGTAAAGTCCGTCGAGAACACTCTTCATGAGGTGACGCGCAAGGCTTGGAATCACGGAACCGAATTGGCCCCGGATGGCACACGCAGTAACGTCTGTCGTTGTGGAGTTTGGAAAAGTTCGTGTCCCGCTCAGAATCAACTGCACGTTGTCGTCGAAGAGCTCGACGCCCACGTCTCCGGCGCTGTGCACGAGCACGAGCAGTTTCAAGACCTGATGCAAAAGTCTTCCACTCTCTTGCTTCTATAGTTCGTAAGTCAATGGGTTTCTAGCCGCTAACATTTGGGCAGAACATACCGTTCCCAGGTGAAGATACATCTTGTAAATTTCCGCCAAGATTTTGAATTCTGAATGATAGCACGGAAAGTCTTTAAAGTTTTCTTCCTCCAGAAGAATCGACAAATGTGCGTCCAAGCGGATGGCAAGATTTTGAGTATCTGCCAACATGCCCGGGAAGGTGAAATGCTCGTAGCCATGCATGCCAGTGGCTGTCTGTCCGCTTGGTGGCCACTGATAAACAACATGGTGATGAGACAGACGGCTCCTGTCGGCTGGCCAAATCACGCGGATCTTCTCAAGCATACCAGGACCAAATCCCAGAGTGATAGGCACCTCAAGAATCTGCGCGCTATACCTCATGTTGGGACCGAAAAAGCTTGTCGGAGACCTGGAAGAGGGATGCCAGGCAAGCTCTTCTGCATTGGCCGGTCAGCAATCCGTACATGTGCTTACTTGACACAGTAGATTCGTAAGTTGTCAACGCGCCATGAGCAGCGGTCTCATTGCAACACGGCTTGTTTCTGACCAGAGAAGTGCAGCTTACCGGCGAAAAACACGTCTATGATATCAGGTAGGTGAAAGCCGCGACAGCGGTTCCAGAGCAATGCGCTTTTGAACCGCTTGATACATGGCTTGCATGGCATTCCCGGGTCGCACTGCGTAAAGATTAGTGCCTAGAAATGCTTGAGGGTCGTTCATTAACTCGCTCACCTTGGCTTTCCTATCCCTGCATGCGCTACATGCTTTCATTCTCCGAATCAAAGCAGCCTGCTCCTTTCCAACGTCTGACAAAGGACCTTTTCGCCCCTTCCTTCGCTTTCTGATCCCTATGGGCTCGGCAGCTGGAGTCTGGGCATCACGGGTCAAGGGTCTCTCATGACATGCCATCACGTCAAAAGTTGATGGACGGACAGCATGCACCGCCGCTGATGAATGGTCTACAGGCCGGACGGGAATCGGGAGAGGTGGGCAGGATGCACTGTGTTGCTGTAGTTGGGGCTGCCATTGCATTACGGAGGAGGTTTCAATTGGCTGCTGAAGCACGTCCTCGGTTGGGAATGTCTCATCTCCGGCTTGCGAGAACATTATCGCGGATAATGCAAGTTGCGGGCTCAGCACGTCGCAGGGTTGCACCGTCCCGTCTGTGAAGAAGTGGCCAGAATGGTCCTCGAGGGTTGACCCCAGACTGCTTCCGTACGAGCCCGAATGAGACAGGATTGCAGTCTGCAAGCTGGAGAAGCCATGAGACGGAAAACTTTGATTCGCATCGAGGAACGGACCGGGCAAGTTGAAGTTGTCGCCACCATCGAGCGAGAGCACCGGATCTTCCCAGGGATATCCAAGCGGATCAATGTCGGGGCTGATCTCAGCATGTTGATTCAGTCCGGATTGCTCACAGGCCAGGGGTTGCTTGCTAGACAGCAACGGCGAGGCAACGAACCCCTCCAGATCGAACAGGCGCCAGGAGTCGCCTCCATGGTCGAGTTCGGGGTCATTGGTTGAAGCATAGTCCATCAGAGGGGTAGGGAATGGCTTTGAGATTCAAGTCAGACGTGAAGCACTTGATAGGGGGGCATGGTATCATCTTACAAGACGACGATGGATGTATCAGGCTGAACTACTGGTACACAGGAGGCTGACGGGACGAAATTGACTGTCGCACTCTTCAACGGCAGCTAGGCAAGCTTCAGTCTCGAGCTTTGATAAGTTTGTACTTGACAAAGGCCGCGGGCGGCCCTTGTCCACACGTGGCACTGGAAAGACGATGAAGGAACGGACGCTTCTGCAAGCGTGCTCAGTGTGTGAGATGGTTTGTAGAATTCTGGAATATTCTGTATTCACCAATATTGACTCAGATTGTCGAAGAGGAGTGGCAACGATCAGTATTTATCTGGGGTTTCACAGTGGGCACCCCACAGGGCTGACAGCTCACGGCCTGCGACCCACACCCGCTTGCTGGCATGCACCTCTTCACCGGTCTACATAGTTCGAAGTTGCCTACCTTGCTCGCCTTGGGCTTCTCCACCAGTCGGCGACCAATCCGATCACCACGCTGCTACGCCTAGCGGGAGACGATGTATGCAGTTCACCGGTGTGCTCCATTCTGGGTGTTATCTAGTGTGTAACTACCTACCTGATTCGAAAACCCGGCCCTTTTGCGGCTCTTAGTACATCTTGGGTGTTCCTTCGAAGACATGAGCGGCGAGGTCTCACAAAAAGGCCGCAGATATCCGCCAACACCTCCTGTACCGGTGTGGTTCACGAGCAAAAACGTGTCCAGGTCGATTTCCAACGGGCTTTCACATGTTGTCAGTTCTGATACCGTCCTGTCATCGCGCCGGTGTAAACGCAAGGACGAGAGCGCCGGGGAAAGCGGCTTTAAATAATGACTGTCAAGAGCGCACGCCCTGTCCGGACGAGGCCGACTTTGCCTCCAATACGTCCTGGGCTGGGTCGCGTGGGGTTCTGCATACGCGTACTCCATATCACGGGCGAGCGCTCATCTGTCAAGCTTTTGACAAAACACCTTGGCCGAATCCTTCATAAAGTTCTGGAGCCTCAATCGGTCGAGGTCAGCATCGTCATCGCATTTGTCTTTTGCCGGCTTGCGCAGACAGAGGCTTTGTGTGTACGCTGATGTAGGGTCGCCAGACCTGCGGAATTCAGCATCCCCTGCCTGGGCACCACTTGTAACGGCCGCGCTTGACATCAGTCCGGACTCCAGAGGCCTCGAGAAAAGTGCTTGAGCTGCGTACATGGGTAGGATGGAGCTGAATGACGATCAAGTGCTCGGATGATGTCGAAGCCGCTGCATGATAACAAAAGTGTCTATGTTGTGGTATCCAAGAATAATACCTGAATCTGAGACTCCGATATCTCGCAGAGATATTCTTCGTCCAAGATCTGTTTCTTTCTCGCTCTCTCCGCCTGATCGTCGGGTAGCTTTAGGGACAAGATATCAAGCCCCGCAGATACGAGCATACGGATTGCTCATCCAGCAAGTTCTTCCCGTTAAGGAGGTCCGCGAAAACTCCTTTTGAGGAGACGGTGAGATCTCAAAGACATCGGGGAACCGGCGGTCGGTGGATTTGGTGGAATGGATTTACCAAATGATGTGTAATCACCCGGCCATCGGTGTTTAGACATTGTCCGAATGCCGTGAAACTTCTGTCGGGATTAGAGATTGGCCAATGGCGGTCGATTGTTTCTCGCTTATTGCTAGCTTGCGTGAATCGATCGTCATCGATGGGACAAGATTCTGGTTGCCCGCGTGTAACGAGATGCCTAGCGATCCATTACCGCTATACCCTGGTACTTGACGAAGATCAATAAAATGGAGCTTGCTTCCATATTCGTTGGGGGCAGCTTCCGTGGATCGATCCATAAATAACAAGCATGGCCGCAGTGGGACCCGAGAAGGACTGGGAAGCCAACCATGGCGCTGGCGGTCAAGAAGCCGTGGAGACGGAGCCGTTGGAGCAGGTCGTAACCGAGAAGGAGTTGCGCGTCAACAGTCGTCCAGATGGGGCTGCACTCAGTGCCACCAGGTCCGCACAGAGGAGCACTCTCTCCAGGTTGCAGAGTTCCGTCACGGACGCCAGTGAACCTGCCGACGACAAGAGCTGGAAGGAGGAACCGCAGCGGAAGAAATGGTACAAGCGACTGAATCCGCTGCGATGGGGACCAACGCCACCGGTGCCAAAGGAGAGACGGGTTTCGAGAGAGAAAGATGCCGGTTTCTTCAGCCTGCTCACTTTTCAGTGGATGGCGCCGCTTATGAATGTAAGTGTTCGACCGGTGATGGAAGTTGTTCAGTCTTAAGTTGACCGTTTACTACAGGTTGGCTATCTTCGACCTTTGGAGCTCAATGATATATGGACCGTCAATCCGGATCGAAGCGCAGATGTTTTAGCAGCCAAGCTCAAGACGGCTCTGGACAAAAGAGTTGGCCGTGGCGACAAGCGCCCACTTGTCGGGGCTCTATACGAGACCCTCAAGTTCGAATTTCTCCTCGGCGGTCTATGTCAGCTGCTATCCAGCATACTACAGGTGATTGCACCTTTCATGCTCAAGTATCTCATCCATTTTGCGAATCGGGCATACGTCGCAGACCGAACAGGCGGACCGGCACCTCCCATCGGCGAAGGACTTGGACTTGTCTTCGGCATTACTGCCATGCAGTTCCTGCAGAGTTTCTGTTCGAATCACTTCATATACCGCGGCATGATGGTGGGTGGCCAAGCTCGAGCTGTTCTGATAGCCGTCATCTTCGACAAGGCAATGAGACTGTCAGGCCGGGCGAAAGCAGGTGGCAAACCGCTGGAAACCCCGCCGAGCGATGTCAAGCCCGGGTCGGAAGCGGAGAAAAAATGGTACAAGAAGATGCTCAAGCGGAAGGCCAAGCCAGGCAAAACAAACGGAGCCAACGGCGTTCTTGGAGATGGTCAGGGTTGGGGCAATGGCAGAATTATTAACCTCATGTCCACCGACACGTACCGTGTGGATCAAGCATCCGGCTTCTTTCACCTGATCTGGACAGGCCCAGTCGCTATTCTAATCGCTCTCGTCCTGCTGCTCATCAACTTGACCTACAGCGCTCTTGCGGGGTTTGGACTCTTAGTCATCGCGATGCCATTGTTGGGAAAGGCCATCAGGAGCTTGTTCAAGAGACGTATGACCATCAACAAGGTGACGGACCAGCGCGTTACCCTCACACAGGAGATTCTGCAGGCTGTTCGCTTCGTCAAGTTCTTTGGCTGGGAAACGAGTTTCCTCGGCAGAATAGCCGCTATCCGGAACAGGGAAATCAGATCAATTCAGATCCTGCTAGCGATTCGAAACGGGATCAATGCAGTCTCCATGTCAATGCCAATCTTTGCCTCGATGCTTGCATTCATCACTTACTCGCTTTCGAATCACGACCTCGAACCCGCTCCCATCTTCTCCTCGCTGGCTCTTTTCAACGCTCTGCGACTGCCTCTCAATCTTCTCCCGCTTGTCATAGGCCAGGTCATCGATGCATATACATCTCTGGGGCGGATCCAGGAGTTTCTATTGGCCGAAGAAGTTCAAGATGACTTTGAGTGGAATTACGAGAGCAAGCAGGCGGTGGTCGTAAAACATGGCGAATTCACCTGGGAAAGAACTCCGACTCAGGAGGCTGAGAATGCTCCAAACAAAGGACATCACTCTGAAAAGAAAGGCCATGACAAGAAGGCCGACAAGTCAAAGCAGAAAAATCACAAGGACAACGGTAGCGACAGCCAGGACGCAGCCGATAGTTCGAGTGTGGTGACTGAGCTAGAACCTTTCAAGATTCACGACATCAACTTGGCTATACAGCGAAACGAGCTTATCGCTGTTATCGGCACTGTCGGGTCTGGGAAGTCGTCACTGCTCGCGGCTCTGGCAGGGGATATGCGACGAACAGCCGGCGAGGTCACTATGGGTGCATCACGCGCATTCTGTCCACAGTATGCGTGGATCCAAAACACCACTGTCAGGAACAATATCGTGTTCGGT
>QQTW01002836.1_pt1 | contig 12696 bp, 9 predicted proteins | sample 1904831 | NCBI WGS metagenome assembly QQTW01 (sample SAMN09435610, study PRJNA476489) | Subsurface metagenome, whole genome shotgun sequencing project. | reverse complement strand
GTAGTAAGTCAATAGACCGGACCGATTGGCAACAAAAAACCAATTAATTTGGATGATCTACCGCCATGCCTGGCAGATCCGCCGTCCTTGTACTGCGCTTTCAGTCATGCATGGAGCATTGGGCCGTTTGCTCCGTGCCTTATGCTCACGTTGGAGCGCTATTCGCTTACGCGGTAGAACTAAGTCGGGGCCCCCAAGCCCCTAGGTATGCGTAGGCCACGACGACACTTGATTCATAGCTCAGAGCTTTCCAAGGTTAGGATTTTCAGTCGACCGAGTCACACCATAGAATGATACAAGATGGACTTCTTCTTCCGCATCACTCAGCACATGCAGCATCCTCGGGAGCTCGTCGCCTTATTGGCACTATGCACTTCGCGGGGATCTTCAGAGCAGGCGGCTGCTATGCAACCCTAGCGAGGGGTCAGGGCCTGGGAAAAGTGAGAAGAGAATGTGCCTGTATGAGCAGTCTTAGTCTGGAGATATAGCGCCCTACCTATTCAGACATATGCCGAAAAGGGCCAGAAAGAGACTCCATTCATGCAAGCGATCAAAACACTCGTGGTTCCATTTCGAGCGGACAAGCACACTCAGATGTCACACATCACTCCAAGCTGTCAAAGGTGATTATATTGCCACTTGCTGTAGCCCCGTCCCATCACAGGGCTTACTTTTGGGTCCATTTTATTGCTGCTTACTTTGTCTTTTCTGTTCGTTCAGCGCTATGTGTCCAGTATCGCTAACAATTATACCGAGGATCCAGACGTTAACCGCAAAGAAGAGCGTACTGCTGAGCCACAAACTTGGTGCGAATGTCGGTATGCCAAGAAATTCGAGCCGGTAGCCTTGATGGAGCCAGACAACCTAGCGAGCAGGTCAGAGAGCGCACTACATGCGAAGATTTCGACTCACCTGTCCGACAATCCAGGCGCAGATGGCCACAAGTCCCAGACGTGGCCGCTCAAACATCGTGGACAGGGGCAGGTAAAGCGGTATCAAGACCATATACCAAAGGAAATACTGAAACGATTCAGGACTGTAATCAAGCAGACTTCAAGAACACGGACTTTACCTGACTTGTGCATACTTTGTTGAAAGTCACGAACGCAAAGGTCTGTGCCAGCATGGTGGACGGCAGATCCTTCTTGGCTAAAGCCAAAGGTATCGCGACCACAGCCAGGCCTAGCTGCGGAAGAAAAGCGATCGACTCGGCTCGGATGGATGTGCGACTGGCTGGCGACGAACTGAGATAGAGCAGGCTGTTGTAAAGAGAAAAGTTGTGACGATGATCGAGGCGCGTAACATGATGCAGGTAGCTATGCTCGAGGAACGGCCAGCCGTATCCGCAGGAGGTTAGCTTTGATCCCTGATTCACCTCCGAGGCCAAGGGAGCTCACTCACAATGCATACATAACGAGATTCAAGCTCGCAAAGGTAAAGAGACTCCACAGCGTAACTTGCACACGGCCGGCATTAGGAAATGACAGAAGTTTTTGCATGGGGCTACTCTTTCTCAACGACGAGTCCAGCCTGCTTGAACCAAGACGTGAACTGTCGAGCCACCAAATGATCGAAGACGCATAAATGAATGGGTAGATTTTGAAGTGCACGGCAAATCCGAGCAGGAATCCTGTAAGCGCAAACTTCTTCTCCAGCACAGCCAGGAGCAATGCAGTGACCAACACGCCCATGAGCCCTTCCGAGCTCCCTCTGGTGCTGATCTGAGCCACCATCGGGTTGAGAAGCCACAGGCTTGCGAGCTTCAAAGCTTGAGGCTCGGACATGGAGCGCGACGATCGAAGAATGAGCATGATAAGCCATCCAGTCACGATGTCGCCTGCAGCGAATAAGATCTTCCCAAACACAAACCACCAGCCGCTCCAAGCTGTAGGGTAGAGGAGCCATGCCAGTAACGGCGTATACCGGTAGGTGTCTCTGGCATAAGGAGACTGGCCACGCGAGAGGAAACGTGCTGCATCAGTGAAGACAAAGTAATCGACGTCGGTAAACTTTAGAGGGGAGTAGGCGTCCTGCAAGAGGCCGTACAAGAGCAGCGCACACCGCAGAAGAACGGCGCACGAGAAGAGCCCCCTCGTACTTGAGAGGAGCGTGGACATCTCAGGCAACAGGCAGTCTCGGTTACGCTCGACGATTACATAGCGGTAATCGACGCGAAGGTTGCCGTGGGCTGATATACGCCTAGAAGTTTGAAATCTCCGCCCTCCGAAGTCGGCTACCGCAGCTTGACAACTACGAACGCACGGCACGCATATGGGTTTACAGTCGTAGGTTTATGGGTCAAAAGCGCCTCCACAACGAGGACATGGAGAAGCCTCCGTCCTCGCAAGTTTCGTCACAATTCAGTGCCATGTTCGAAGCTTTCCGCGCAGAACTGGACGAACACCACGACCGCCGGGAACGTGTCATCAAGGCCTCCCGAGACATCACCGCAGCGAGCAAGAAGAGGTGAGCGCAGTTGCAGAGCATACCATCAGCCATTGCTGACCCACACAGCATCTTTGCCTTACAGAGGTAAGAGAGCTGTCAACGTTCCACGGCTGGCGAGCGTCACAGCTCACCGTCCTACTAGAGCGCATTCTTTGGGCAAGCCCGTGCCTCATAACATCTCCAAGGCTCTCGCAACACAGCATGAGATCATCAGGAGCCAGTATGGCGCCGTCGGCAAGGACTTGCAGGGCGTGAATGCCTACCGTTACGGCCCGAACATAACATGGGCAAATCAGGAGCTTGTTGAAGCTGCAACCTTCCAGGGATATGTCGAGCAAAAGAGTCTCCTCTCGTACGAGGCGGCCTGTTCGATGTTGGCCGGCCTCTGTGCGCAAGGGGAAACCGTTGTCCTGACAGCGGAAGACTACATCTTGGGTGTGTTCGACACGGTGGGTGAGCTGATGCGCTTTGCAATCACGGCCGTGGCGACCAGCGGAGTCCTGCCGGGTGGCTCAGCTAGCCCAGCCGCATCGAACGGAGAGAAGATGGAGATCGAATCGCCAGAGCTGGGCAGATTCGGTCAACAGCGGAACATACTAAGTGACCTTAGGGAGCTTCGCTCGTTTCTGGAGGGAGTCACAGTCTCGCAGGTCACCCGCTTTGCCAGTGATGTCGACAAGAAGAAGGGCGTGATGCGTACGTGCGTCGACAAGGTGGAGAACGCGGTGTATGGTCTCATCGTTCGTGGGCAGGAAAGACCTAGAGGTTGGGTTCCGGAACTTCGAGATGAGACTTGAGACGCAGGCAAGGCAGAGAGTATCAAAACCGGATCCACGCAAGCCTGGTCATCTCAGACGCACTCGAGGACGATTTCGTTCCCTGGAGTTCGGCGTGTCGGTAGTGGAAGCTGATAGGTTGTGGTTAGTGAACCTCACTTATGAGATCCGTCCACGGCTGTAACGAGCATGATGGAAGCAGGTCCCATGTTGAGAAGAGTACTAGATATGCGATGAAGTCAATACTGTGATGACCTTATGTGATAGCTGGGTTATGTCGATACACAAGACGCCTCTTGCGTCCTGAGTGAAGGCCAGATGTCAACCTTGGAAGGGCGGAAGGCCTAATAAGGCTGAGCTCGCTTAGCCATAGCCCCGCGATCAAGGTTTCCAAGGTTCATTGAATCACCGACCACTCCCTGGCAGATCGCTCTTTGGCATGGAACTGTGATCCTTCCAAGGTGTCTTTGTCAACTTCGTCTCGCTCGCTCAGACTCACTTCTGGCTTCACTATAGGAAGATGCGCACCTGCCCCTTACCAGACTCTGCAACTTTAGCCATAGGCAATGTCGACCGTACTGACAACCGTTTCCTTTCGCTTTTGAGTGCCGCGCCCGTCTCGACAGAAATCGACATGCGTTGTGCACGAATCGCCGACTAGTTTACCTGCGTGAGTTGTAGAACCAGCCATACGTCAGTCACTGTTGCTCCAGGACTAACCTGAGGTTACCTAGGGAGGTAGGCACGCGCTGAATCCACCGTCGTCGCCATGACGGCGCCGCCCGGTATGAGTAGACATGCATTTCACGGCAACAACCGCACCTGCGAGCTCAGTCCCCCGAATCGCAAAGTATTCAACTGCTTGGTGGATGACACGGCGCTCATCGCGGGCTTGAAGCGAAGCACCAGAGACGGCATCATCAAGTGGGTCGCAAATGGGGCAATACGACTTTACGTTCCACTTTACAGTAAGTCAATGTCCCTACACCTGCACACGTATTTTTGTCGCTGACGCTGAAATACCTCCAGCTTTGGAACAACTGAATCGCCTCAAAAGAGGCAAAGGAAGATACGGTACGCATGCCAGAGAAGCCGTGGAATGGCTGGACAATGCTACCTCCGTCGTCAATGGCGAGGCGGTCGGCTCTGTGCAGCTGCAGGGAGGGTTCGAGACTTATGAGAGCTGGGCGGATGTGGAGAAGTTCCTCCTTCCCAACACCCTGCTCTCCATGGACGTGGAGGTGAATGAAGTGGCCGACCTTTCGAGGGAGATGCGATACCGGCTGCACACCCGAGACAACTCCGATATTCCCTCTCTGAGCTCAGAGTACTCGGTCGGGCTGCAATCCAAGACACCTTCATCACCGGGGTCAACGTGCTCATCGGTGGCTCCGGGACTCACCGACGGCAGTACAGGCGAGGGTTCCAAGCCCATGATGGCTGCCGAGAGCCCACATTTGAGGGTAAGTGCTGGTAACGGAGCTTCTCCTGTGGCTGCGCAGGAAGATGTCGGAACCTCTGTCGTTCCGCTCTCACTCCGGCCCCTGTTCAACCACGTTCTGTGGCGCATCCACCAGAACCGAGGCGAAGACCCGCTCGTTGACAACTCCTTCATCCTGCTCACGAACGACCCTCAGAAGCAAGCTGTGGCGCAACGATTTGGCGTCAGAGTCAAGAGACTGGAACAGCTTCGCGAAGCGATCGTCCGAGAAGATCGAGACTATAAAAATCGTTTGCAGTTCTTCCGCAAGGAGTCCGAAGCTCGCCGCGTGGTAGGTAGCGGCGGTGATGAACAGAGAGATAATCGAAGTGAAGACGAAGACGAAGTTCTGCTGAAACGCCCTGCGCGGGCATCTCACTCCAACTCCGGTCGACAAATTTGGGATCCCAACGCGTTCGGAAGAGCGCCGCAGACGGCCAGAGCCCGCGGCCGAGGCGGCTTCCGTGGGAGTGCACACAATCATACTCATTCCCCGCCGGAAAACAAGCCTGGGCCCGCTCCCGATCGACTCATTGATCCAAACTCCTTCGCCAGACCTCCGCCCAACTTTCGTCGCAGCAGAGGAGGAAAGAGAAGACTCTGGGAGCCGACATAGACAGCTCGAGCGATGAGTTTGACTATATCTCAGCTGGACTCGAAATAGGAGCTAACCGGATCCGCTGTCTACCCAAGTATGGATCTCTTCAGGGTGCGACGTTGTCGGCCCTGGCTATGAACGCCAATCTCTCCGTTCTTCACAAGATACGGACGCACGGATTGCGCCAAGTGGATTGCCCGGATTTGACTGGCGAAAGCTGCTCGTTTATGGCGGTGTCATTGCATTTGTGCCTGCTCTTGTGTGCTAGCACGGCATGGCTCGGAGGTAGCCATCTGCTCGTCAGATAATGGCTGGAGAAGGATGCAGATTGATAGTGCGTATGTCGGGATGATAGGACTTGCTTCTCTTCGAAAACAACCCCATGATCAGGTCCCCGACTATTCAGCAGAAAGGTTCAAGTTGTCTTTGGGTGCCATCATGGCTTCACCTTGCGTGGTCATATTTCGGCTCTCTCTCCTTACTTGATCAGGTTCTTGGTTAGATTCCTTATCACAGTCTTTACGGCGATAGCGTTGTGAATTCCTAATATCAGTTCGTTGCACAGAAGGAGAGTGTCTTTTCAAGCCATCGAGCAAAGCTCGAGACCAAGGCGGATGATCCGTCGCCAAGGCCTAGTTTGGAGCCTCGATGATCGTATCACACCGTTGCTTGAATGGGCCGCACAAGCAGTGGTTCTTATGCACTCTTTGCACGCCAAATTCGCCTATTTGTCGTTTCCGTGTCTGCGCTGGATGTCTTGGCTACGGCTTTGCCCAGGACGGACTCGAGTATGCAGGATTTTAATTGTTCTTGTTCTCAACCCAGTCCAAGGTACTACACTGGATTCCCGTACTGGGTTCTTTCTTGATCTGCTAAAGACCCCTCTAAAGCTGCCAAAGCTCCCTAAATCTGGCTCCGGATCCACCAAGCTCATAAGATTGCTGTTTTAGTATGATCTTTCTCAAGCGGTCGTGATAAATCCGTTCCATGCCTTTTCTCTACGCCAAATCTACTCGTTCATGGCTGCGTGCGTACTTATCAGTTCACTATATCCGTGAGCATATATACTAGCGTATTTTAACTGCCTCTTCGCCAGACGATTGCTGAGTACGCTGACATCTGGAGTGCGGAGTGCTCCTAAATATGAAGAACATCTAATCTCGGCGCAATATCGGCTAAACTTTGACCAGCCGTCGATTGGCAATATAAGGTAACAAGGCATGCAAAATACCGTCTTTATTATTAGGCGGCTTCGTAATGGCTCCAATTCACGTACTTACAATTGGATATAAGGCTTGGGCGCAGAGCACTCTCCTCTACCATCGAATTGGGTCAATAGTATCCTCGATATCATCAAGCCTACAGAAGTCGCCCACACCGGACGTATGCAATCGGCAGCAACGACCGCCACAAGATACCAACTAACAGAATATACCGAGGGGAACAACTGTACGTCAAGCGCTGGCCAAGCAGGCGAATGCATAAACGCTACATCTTGCCAGAAGACCGGAGGCACCATTGAAGACGGACGCTGTTTTGGCCGAGAGGATGTCCAGGTGATTTGCAAAGCAGAGAAGCGTTAGATCAAACTCCTCGACTGACAATCGTGGTAGTGTTGCACATGGGGTAGCTGCACGGTTCGCAACCAGGATCGAACGCCGGGTCTCTGTCAACCGGCGGTGTCTTGCAATAGCCAGTCTGCTATCGGACTGTGCCCAGGCGCCCGCCATATCATCTGCTGCTTGAACTACACCCTCCCGAGGGAAGCGCGAAGTTCAAGCTCCGTCGGCATTGACTCTACTTCTTCAAGCTCGTTCCTTGTGTCTTCAAGCACGACTCTGGCTTCTCCGACTATAACACCCAAAACTGAAGGCTCTGACTTCAATACTGGAGCCATTGTCGGCATTGCAATCGGCGGCAGCTCGCTCGTCGTTGCGGTGCTAACTCTTCTTGTGAATTGGAAGACTTTGGGAGCAAAAATATCTCCGTCCTTCAACCAGAAGCCGTCCTCGCCACCAGAATTGCCTCTATCGAGCTTGCCCTCATCAGGAAATATCGTAGCGATATCATCTACACATCAATCCGATCAGGGCGCGGCTGGGCAAATCCCATCATCCCAGGTTATCGCCACCTCAACGGCAGGTTCACCTCCCTGACAGGGTCAGTGCTCCATACGTATTGAGCTTCTATGACTTCTTCGAGATTTCTGGCTCGTCGGACTAATAAAGCTCTGGAGACCCTCACCGGATCATAATGAATAAAGTTAACAAACCTATTGATAGAAATAAAAGGACTCTTTGACTTTTTATAAGCTAAAAAACCATTATTCTCTGAAGCCTCATTCCATTAGCGAACACGAGAGCTAAAGCTACCTTTATGATACGGGTTTCTATATCGATTCTCGATTCCCTTATCGTGACTTTGACCGATTCTCGAACGCAGGGCCTTTTGCTCCATGTAAGACTACCCTATGTTCTCGTTATGCGCGTTGCGTCGTTCGCTGCGGCACCTCGTTGCTCTCAATGGACGCTACACTGGTCTAAAACTGTTGATTTGTCGTCTCCATGTGCATTGTTTGTACATACATGTCCAGACTTGTAGTCGTGATCGATAGAGGGAATAGTGAAAGACAGACTGACGATCAAGCAGGTGGCTTCAGTATGCTTTGCTCATTGACCGAGAAAGAATCATCCGTCACGCTCACCCACTTGTCAAGATTGTCGACGAAGTCTTTACCCAGAGACCGAAGGCCGACAAAAAGGGAGTTTACCACACAGAGGAGATCCAGGTCGTCTCCCTTGTGGCAGACCTTGAGGTAAACCAACCTCTGCACCCAATCGCCGACCTCGTCCGCCTTGTGGTTGAACCAATCTCCTGCCGCGTCACCCCTCTCCACCGCCTCATCCAAGAGCTCCTTGTGATTCTGTCTCAGGTAGAAGTAGAACTCGTATTTGATCTTCCGAGCCAGACTCTCGACCTCGTCGGCGGCGTCGCGTATGCGGTCGGTCGTCTTGTCGACGGCGGCGAGCAAGCCATCGACAGCCTCGGGGTTGTTGGCTCTCAGGTCCCGAATCGATTCCCAGAAGGCGCGTTTGATGTTCTCTCCAGCACCCTCGAACACGTCGCCCACGTTCTCGAGTTGTTGGCCGATGTTCTGTCGCCTGGCAAGGGCTTCGGCCGGACGAGGCGTGTCACGAGAAGTTGATGCGCCGAGCACGCATCCGGCCGCGGCGATGGTGAAGGCGATGATGGCGGTGAGACGCATCGCGAACAGGGAGCGTGATATTAACCTTTTGTAGCCAGTGATTTGAGACCCCTACCCAGGTATGTCAGGGAGATATATTAGGGATGACGATTCAGTGATGTCCAGCCAAATAGGTCAACGCCGCAGGTTGCAATGGTCTCAAGAGCCATGTCTGTAGCAGAGTAGGCGAGTACTTATATGTGCTCTTGAACTGCGACTCTCAATCTCACGAGCACAGATGTTGCAGGATGTCGACCGAATCGAAGATTCGAAGCTGTCAACTGGTGGCCGGGCATACCTAGACGGGAAGGTTGTATGGGCCGGAAGGGAGCCCGAGTGTATCAACCCCAGCATATCCCCTTGAAATTTACCCGGTTTGGCAGTTTGCATGGCGACTGTGCCGATGCTAAGGGTGCGTCAAGTGTTGGAGGTCCCTCTGCCTTACGAACACGAGAGGTGTGGTCGTTCAGTTGGTGCTTGCGCAACGCAGATCGTGAGTGATCCTCGGAGACTTTTCCATCACGAGACAGTCGATAACAAGCCCGGTGTTTATCCACAATCCAGTGTTGAGAGCATGAGAAGGACGACACGGATAGGGAAAGTCTATTAAGCCAGCATGGACAACAAAGCTTTACCTAGGTACATTAGCGGAGTATGCAAATAATTTATCTAGTAATTTTACTAATTATCTTATAATTACTATAAAGTTACTAGTAACTTAATATTATGGTTAAAAATAATAACGTAGACTAATTTCTACTATTAAAAATAATTTAGATAAGGAAATTAGTATATAACTTAGTTAAATCTTAAATATTACGTTTCTAGGCTTTTTAGGGCCTTATAGAAGCTTAGCGCCAAAGAAGGAAATAATATAAAAAATTGTAATTATAGTAGTAGGATTATAAGCTCATAGGGATTACTAGAAGATTATTTACTTTATTTATTTATTTAGTTAGTTTATCTTAGGAGAAGGATCTTCCGAAACTTATGCCGCTTAGTATAAGTTTAGTAACCGCCTCTAGATCGGGTTAGCTCAGTCCTATTCTATTAACCCCCCCCCTAATAATCATCTTCGAACCCCCGGCGCAGGGGGAACAGCCAGGGTAGTAATGGCTCCCAGAAGGAGTACTATGCCCGAATGAACTGGTAAGGCCTCCAGCATCCACGGATGTCGCCGATATTGACCACTAACTGGGTGGGCCCCGTTGCCCTACCCTCCGAGGTTAAGAAGGCTGACTTTGAGATTTCCCCCTATTCTTTCTAGCGTGATTCTTTGAATTTCCCCTATTAATAAGTAGAGTTAGACCTTGTACTTCTATCTCCTTACATTTTGTGCGGCAACGCTTGTACAAACGTCTTGATAGGCTTCGGTTAGGGAATGGTGGTTGTATATAGAGCGATCAGTGACTCCGCAAAAGTATTCGGCGCTATTTAATTTATAGAATATTAAACCCTTATTAAAGATAACATTACTACGCCTCACCCACTTGCTCAAATTATCTTAGAAATTTAAATATACTTCTAAATAACCTTCTTAAGCAACATATTGGAGAATATTTCATTTTTAGTTTCGAGGTCATGGTGGACATGAAGTCAAGATTATAATAAAAGAAGATCGAAGTATTCCTTCCTTTTAATCTCCTTCTTACCTATCAACACATTTCGTCGCAAAGTTTTAGAATAAGTAGATTTACTTAAAAGCATATATATTACCATTCTCTTGTCTCTTATAAAATAATATAACTGGTGTGGCATTGTTTTTATGGTTTGAAAAATATGAGTTTTGGTGTAAAATGGGTAGAAGCCGAATACTTTTGCGTTAGTACTGTAGCTCCCCCCAGCTTCATAGCCCGCCATAGCGAGGCTCGATAAGCTTAATGAATTCTCTCTCTCCCCTATATATCATCTTCTCCACTACAGCCTCACTTTTAGACCTTAGCAGAATTTAGCTGAGTTTTGCAGCGTATGATCCGCTCTACAGCTTGCATCCGTCACAATACTCCAGCTTCTTAATGATTACCAACACCAAGTCAGAGCGGCGCAGGAAAGCCCCGAGAACGCAGCCCTCATGAGCACACTTCGGTCGCAAGAGGACGACGACAACGACACCTACGCGGACCGTGGTCGGACGTCCAGAAAACCGGTCTCAAGGTTCTCCGACCTTCTCTTCGACTCGCGGCGCCGCCGATAGCAAGGCAGCCGGTGCGGCTAGGTCGGGGGGTGGCACAAGCGATGGGGAAGACGAGGCGAAGTCTGAGTCCGAGTCTGAGTCCGACTCGGACTCGGAGTATCACGACTCGGGAGAGGAGGTGGTCGATCCGGACTCAGACGCGGAGAACGACTCACTGGCCGGCCGGCGTCTGCCCCCCGCCAAGGTTGCAGCGCGCTCGGAACGACAGCTCACGGAACAAGAGAGGCAGTTACGGTCACTACTCACGATGCCCACTCATCACGCATACACCGCTGCGGACCTTGACGACCCAGATATCCTACGTCGCGGTCTGCAGCTCCTCTACAACTCGAGATTCGGCGTGGAACACCTGCATCAGGTGCCAAGTGTCCACATTAATGTAAGTAAAAGCCGGAGAGTGAACTGTCCGGGCTCTATAGGACGGACGTGCTAACACATACTTTCAGTACTCGCACCTCCACCACACCCTTGCGGAGAACATCGCGGTCAAGGACTTTGTGGAGGAGAATGATGTCGCGATCCTTAGAGAATCGCTCGACGGTACCTACCGCGGCGGCGAGCGTCAAAATGTAGAATAGAGTATCCGCCTGACTAGATTGACGATGGGAAGAAGACGGGAGGGCTAGGATGAACTCAAGTCTAGTGGTGAATCTGCTATAGTCATCTTTCTCTCTTCTACTTGCAATGCGAAGAAGCTACTTCTATTCTCCTACAGACTACACATGCGAGACGAAGTGTATGCGAAATACAGCTTCACCCCACGGAAGCCCGGGACCTCACCCATCAGCTGTTTTGAAGCGCGCTTCGAACCTTGACAAGCCAGGACACCCAGTGTCGGGTTGAACCCCTAAACCCGACCCGACCCGACCCGATTGCCAGTCACGCGGTGGACAACGAAAGTGGCACGCCCGCCCGTATTCCCCTATCGTCAAGTCTTGCGAGGGCATTCCCAGTGTCTCTGGGGTCGTCTAACTTATGATGTTGACTCTAGACATTGGGCGCAGGTTTCCGAGCTAGGGGACGCCATGAAAGACATACCTAAGAGATGTTTGAAAATTGACTCCTGCAAGATTCAAACATCACCCCGAATCTTGGTCTACCACCTTTGCTGTCCACCGCGTGCCAGTCTATTTGGGGATTGATCGTTGGGAACGGAGTATTCGGTCGGTTGGAGGCAATGTGACATCTTTGCTCAGCAGCTGGGCGGCGACGGCTATGGCGAGGGCACGAATGGCGCAGAGATAGAGCAACTGGCCTGACAAGCGGTCTCTGTGCTTGTTCCGTCGAATTCAATGCTTTCCATCCGCCGTGCGAGGATCCAAGAGAAGGTAAAAAGATTGTTTCTGCAGTTCTGCAGTAGAGAACTACCATTCAACTTGAACGTGAAAAGCTTGAAGTACGAGAGCATCTGAGGTGATCAATTGATAGATTTGATTCTGTGCCGTGGGACCACACACGGCTTACATACCTATGTACTTGCATAACTTATTAACCGGGTAATACTAGTTCATAACAGCACTCAAGCTTAAGATATAGATACCTCCCGTCTCTTCCGGTCCTATGTACACTAGCTTGGCACGATGGCTCTTACACAAAAAAGCTCCAACTTCTTCATGACCATCACGCATTCCATTACAGCAGGTATGGACATGATGAGAACATTCGTTTGAAGTAATAACTACAGCGGCTGATTATTAACTGAATAGAAGCGATCAACAGCAATCCCCATAATGCCCGACCATGATTAGGTCTATACTTCAGAGCCTGATACAAATCTAGAATCCCGGGGAATTGATAGCCATGGCCGCTAGTAAACCAGCCAGCAAGCCAGCTACGGGTAAGGTCAGGAGCCAGCCCAGGAGGATGAAACCCACTTGGCGCCAGTTGACAGCACCGACTGAGAAGTTCATGAGAGCCACACCGATAACGGCTCCCGTCAGGCACTGTGTCGTCGAA
>QQTW01002835.1_pt1 | contig 12700 bp, 16 predicted proteins | sample 1904831 | NCBI WGS metagenome assembly QQTW01 (sample SAMN09435610, study PRJNA476489) | Subsurface metagenome, whole genome shotgun sequencing project. | reverse complement strand
TCATAATAATAACAATTGGCACGTGTCCAGAAGCCCTCCATCATGAAGCAGCCTTTGAATGGCTCATTCCCTTTCTCGCATTTCTGGCAGGGGGGAGGGCCACTTCACCTCTCGTAGCCAGGAGAGTAGCCTCCTGTTACGATGCCCTGCCAGTGAGGAGCTGATCCTCACAATAATCCCTCGGCTCCTGCACCCGGCGAGCCAAAAGAGCCATCAACTCCTTCTCTTTATTGCTCGGCTTGACCACCGGGCGGGAGCGAGGGGTAGGACCCTTCGAAGGGCCAGCGACTTCCTGGACATCCAAGTCCATCGTCACACTGACGGCGATGCTGGGAGTTTCCGTCGCGAGGCTGATGGAGCACGTCGACATTGTGACGGAGGTTAATCTTCGTTAGACTGATGGTGGAGGTATCTGACTGACGCAAGTTCAAGCCTTCGCCATCAGTTAGACGCAAACTGGTGGCGAAGGTGCATGTGGGAACAGGCGGAATTGTCCTAATCGATACGAAATAAGAGTTCATTTTTGCGAACCCGACATACAGCACAGTTATAGATTCGAACTACCACGTCCACGAGCAGTCGTACCAAACAGACCGCCCCTCTTCACGCCCAGTCCACCTCTTCTCCCACGTCCCATTCCAGGTCTTCGAATCGGTCCGGGTTGCGGTATCGCCAATGTCTTTCCCTTCTCCTTCTCTTTCCCTCCACCACCCGTAGTCTTCCCCTTTGAAGACTGTCCACTCCCCTTGTCATCCCTTAACTCCGCCTTCTTTCCAAACAAATCCCGTACACTTCCCACCGCAATCCTCCGTCCCGGCACAATCTCATACCCCTCTACTCCCAACGCGGCCCGTCCTGCATCTTTCGTGTCGGTGTACTCCACTATCGCACCTTGATGATCTGGTCTCAGCACAAGCTTCGTCAAGGCCCCGTAGGGTTCCATGAGTGCTCTGATCCTCGCATCATTGACGGTATCAGGGATATTGAGTAGCGCCAAGGTCCTCGATTGAATGTCTTCTCTATTCGGCCTTGTATCCTGCTTTGTTTCTTGCCGATTCCCACCAGTACTATCTTGACCAGCAGAGGACCTGATACCACTATGATCATCAGGAGCCGGTGACGCGGACGCAGACACAGATCCCGTCCCCGATCGAGGTTGAATGACGGTCGCTTGCCTCTTGACCGGATTTGCCGTCGCCATTGAAATATTCAAGATCCTCGATTTGAACTTCGTGAGATTCATTGCCTCTACCGCTTCAACTGCTTCCTCTTGCTTCTCAAATACGATGAATGCAAAACCTTTGGATTTGCCGGCTACATTGCGCGGGATGTTGACGCGCTCGACGGTGCCGTATTTGCTGAATATCGTCCGGAGTTCGTCTTCAGTGGCGCTCCAGTCGACGTTGGAACAGTATACTTCTCTGCCTTCGTGCAGGGCGCCGCTTCGAGATTGTTTGTGGGACGGATCCGACATCTTGACGACCAGCTTCAGGTGTCCTTCTGACGTTTCCGTCCCGTGGAGTTGAGTAGCCCGTTGCGCGGCCTGAGAAGATGCGAATTGGATGTAGCAGAAGCGGCGGTGGGTGTTGTATTTGAGACTGGGGAATCGGATGTCGATGATCTCACCGCACTGGGATGAAGTCAGTTGAGAGGAATTATTGGGGGATGGGTTGATTGACAAAGAGTGGGGATACGTACGTCTTGGAAGAGATTTCTAACCCAGGCTTCGTCGGCTGTAGGAGGGAAGTTGGTGAAGAAGACAGTGGTCCCAGTCCCGACTTGGACTTGGATCGACCGCCCTTCAATCTCTTTCATGTCCCGCGTCTGCGCGGCGAGGACGTCTTCCGCCGACTCGAATTCGATGGTCGCAGTAGCGGATGATCCGTCGGATTCAGGAACTAGAGTGAGACTGTTGATCTTGCCGCACTGTCACATCATCAGCTAGTGTTCGAAGTAACAATCGTAGGGGAGTAGAAACGCACGTCTCGAAAGAATTGTCGGAGTCGAGTCTCCGATATCTCAACGGGAAGATTCTTGACGATGACCGTGGTATGTTCTCGATCTCGCTTCAGCGCGGAGGCGGCAGCGGATGTCGTCTGCTTAACTCCCTCCATGGCCTCACCACCATCTTCAGATGGACTCGATCGACTTTTCTTCACTGCATACTCCTCTGCTGGACCCGATTCGTCCTCGCCTCGCTTCCTCTTACTATTACCTGAAGAGGACACCTCAGCTGTAGGTACTGCCACCACCGCCTCAGGCTGCGATTGCACCATCTGCGCTGCCGTCGCCGCCGCCTGTTCACTTTCCAGCTGTCGTCGTTGCGCAATCGCCTTCGACACTTTCCTCGCTAGAAGCACAGCCGCTTGCAGATTCCCCACCGTCTCAAATCCTTGAACGTGATCCATGTACACCTCCAGTACCTTCTCGGGCCAGTCGAGCTTCTGTCGTGTCAACGCCTGTCGCAGCACCGATGTCGCAGCCGAGGAACTCGACGTCGATTTCTTCCCTCCTCCTCCCGTACCCAAGGTAAACCAATACATCATTTCCCAGTGATACCAGCGCAACCAGAACTCGTAGCTGTCCCCTCGGGAGGGAACTAGCGCTTTCCACACTTCCGTCCGTGCACGTTCCCATAATCCGCTGCGAGAGAGGTACTCGACGTAGATCCGCTGAAGACGGTAATTGGGATCTCCCGCGTATTCCCTACCGTGCTTCTTTTCCGCCAGCTCCTTGACGCTCTCAATCGCTGACCGAATGCCCACTTCCGCCACGTCGGCCTCCTCGTCCGTGGCTCCCTCATGGAACGCGCGTCGATTGAGATAGCAGCACCAGGCGTCGTACACTTTAAGCACCTCTTCCGTTCCTCCGATGTCCATCAAGCCCATGCTCGTCGCCTTATGTTTGACCTCTTCGACCTCGTGGAATGGTTTGTTTTCGGTTTCGGAACTGAGCAGGTATTGCGTCCACAGCATGCCAGACCATGGACAATGGCGAGTGGCCCGCTGCAGCACTGGTAATGGCGACGCCGACCCCCCTGCAGAATGTCTCTGGTCGACAATGAAATAGACATAGTCCTCCCAGATGCTGGCCACCGTCGGGTACCGCAGACACGCTCGCTCAAAAACGGCGTTGCATAGTCTGAAGTTGGTTTTCTTCTTACGCGTCTGTGCCATCTCCCATTCGAGGTACTCCGCCCAGATAGTCCATTCTGTCTGCTCGTCATGCGATTCCAGAACTCGTTGTAGTGTCATTTCATAACCCTCTCGCAGGCCATACTGCGCCTTAGCGTCCGCCGCTCGCCGCGTCGTGCTGATCATCGTCTCTTCATACGCCGCATTGTCGTAGCTGGTGACAAACGTCGAGAAGAGCTGGAATGTTTCATCCCACGCGGCATGCGGCGTCCGGAGTCGGTCCTCGAACAGTGCCCGGAGACGAGCGACTTTCTGCTGCGTGGGTCCATTCGCAAGATCTTCCAAGACGAGCTCCGCGTAGCGATTCCAGACCAGATGGCTATCGTGGATTCTCCATTCCGTGGCATTCATCCCCTGTCGCCATACATCGAGCATCATGTCCCAGCCGAACACCTCTGCTCCCATCGCCCGATCCTCGTCCGACCAGGCTGAATCATCGTCGAGACCGTGCTTGGCCGCAAGATCTCCTAGGGCGCCAGGACGTGAAGAATGAAACAGTCGAGTAACCCAGTCACCGTACAAGGACCACAGTCGGACACTGCCCACTTCTTCGGCTGTTGCTCGCTGGCACAGCTCAATCACGCCAACACGGTCCTCGACATTCTGCGCTAACTGCATCTCGTCCCTGATCCAATCTGCCCAGAGCTCTTCTCCAAGCGCAAATCGAGCTTCCATCGACTCTCTGGCCTGTCGGAGATCCGGCAGCAGCTCATACGTATGTGGATCTTGCGGCGAGTGGTCCTCTGACGTCTGCTGCATGTGCACCATCAAACCTCGCCGGAGCACTCCAATCAGATCCAGATGCGCCTGATACCGATACGGGTCCTCGGATAAGGTCGCTACCAGCTGGGCAACATTCTCGAGCTCAGCAGAGGACAGAGAAGCCGCGATGAAAGTTCGCGGCGGCTTCTTTGATTCCTGGGCAACATGCTCGCTCGACGGTCGTGGTGAAGCACGTAGTCGTTTTCGGCTCTGCACGTCCGTATAGCTCTGCACCGCCGCTAGCTGGTGGGCATCTAACAATTCGGCGCTTCGCGGTCCACTCGCATTCGCTCGCGCTTGATGCTGATGGTGTTGCATCGACGCCAGATCCGCCAACGCATCCATTCCAGGTGTCGAGGGCTGTCGAGCGCGGTCCTCCGAGAGAGGTGTCCCAAGCGTGGTACTGAGGCGCGTGCTGCCCGAGCTGAGAACGGATGGCATGGCCATGACTTGTTGCGCTTCCGCGATGGCATTGTGAGGCAGAACGGGCGCTGGTTGGGTCACGATCTCACTGGATGATGACGCCGGTCTCGCCTTGCGAGAAGATGACTCGGTTCGTTGCAAGCTGGCCACCGGGATCTCCTTGGTCTCCGTCACGGTCTCCTCGATCGGTTGCTGCGGCGACAGCAGCGAGTTGATGTCCATCCTCATTCAGCGGTGGAACGAGCATTCACTCGTCCGGTCGTGTGCGCAACTTGCGCCGTTGTCGTCTGCCAAGGCGGACGGGACCCACTCCTCTTTCGCCTAGCCTGGCAGATTTATCCGGCGCTCAGGATGGCTTGCAGCTGCTGGGCGGGAACAGGCGATGATACTGCAGTCGGCATCTGCGTTTGAGGTCGCACGGTCCCTCGCTCCGCGGGGAAGCTCTTGCGAAAGTTCTTTGCGCAGCAGAACCGAGTCTGATGTCACTTATGATTGATCAGTCACTGGAACTGATCGTCGGGAGAAAGATTACTTACAAATGCTTCAAGAGTTGTTTTTGTAGTTGCATTTGTCGTGAATGAAACTGTTCACTCGGGAGTACGCGCAAGGATGAGGTAGTTGACGATCGCGTGCTTACTTAATCAGATCTAAGATCATCACGTGCTTGCTCCGATGAGGCTAGTCCCGACGTGGTTGGCACAGTTGGGCTGATTCATCCGATGCGGCTCTGCGGGCATTGAGCATGTCGACCCGTCCGAGAACTCCACCGATTTAGCCAGTGACCTACGAAGATAATGGCACCTCATCAGATCATGTCGACGGGCTCTTGGATGCAGCCGATCTGCCAGGGTATGATCACACAATATAGAAATCCCGGTATATGAAGTCCAAATTGTTAATATATCTATCAGCTGCTACTCGACGCACCACGGCTCGGCCATGGCGGCTACTACGTATAGCTGGACCGTTCACGACGCGACGATCACTTTTTGGATTCGGATTCAAATCCAAAGGGCGAACCGAGAATGAAACCAGAAACCCAGTCTATGAAGAATTCTTGAAGAAGAAGCCACCACCGCCTCCAACCCTCCGTCAGGGTGATCTAGCCGAGAGCACCATCTTTACGCCTGAAGAAACGGGCGAGGATCCGACCAAGACGCCAAAGGCTGCCCAACCCGGTCGGCCACCACGCGATCCCAGTATCATGGCGGCGGTGCTCGATCCGCAACCTGAACTCCGACGAAGATGGGAGCGGAAGATGGTCATTCGCGACATTCGACGTCGAGGTCGACACAGCCGTACCGAGAAGATTAAGAGGACCGAACGGGAAAGTCTCTCGAAGAGCCACTTCATCAAGACGTCCGTCAAGAAGCTTGGACCGCTGGCCCGACAGATTGCCGGCAAGACCGTTGACGATGCCATCGTCCAGATGCGGTTCTCGAAAAAGAAGGCTGCTAAGGAAGTCAAGGAGCATCTAGCGCACGCTCGTAATGAGGCCATTGTCCGACGGGGTATGAGCTTGGGCGAGGCGAAGGGTACCAAAGGAGAGACAGTGAAAATTGAGACCAAGGAAGGTCGCCGACGCACTGTTACGGATCGAACGAATCTGTACATCGATCAAGCATGGGTTGGCCGAGGCCCGTATGGGTCGCAGGTGGAACCTCGAGCGATGGGCCGTGTGAATGTCCTACGTCCTCCTAGCACCAGTATGTTCTTACGGTATAGATTCTCGTTGTCGACCACATGACTGACATGTGTTTCAGGTATCTCGTTGCTCTTGAAGGAGGAAGCGACGAGAATCCGGCAGCACAAGGAGCGGGAGGAGAAGCGACGCAATCGAAAGCTCTGGGTAGCATTGCCCAATCGACCCATCAGCGCACAGCAGCCATACTATTCATGGTAGATGTGCAAAAACATTTGAAGGGTTTCTTCGCGCGGTGTATATATTCAAGCATTGTCACGGCGTTGTTTTTAAACTATTTTTGGGATATCCCAAACTTGGCTCATATTCCGTCGTCTACTTCGTGACAATGGACTCTGAAAATTTGGTCTAAATCAAATATGACTAAACAGACGTAAAGTCATCCAATTTATCGTCCACCTGAAGAGTCGATTTGCCTTATTCCATGCCACCAGCATCGGGCATAAAAATCATCGATTCTTCGACTGCACACAAAGGGCAATGCCACCCAACACCAACCCCATGCCCAACCACGTTTCTGCTCGATCACATGCATCGCATCAGCCATGCGAACAAAATCACTGACCAATATGCTGATTAGACACATACCTCTCGAGATAACCTTCCCCTCTGCAAAAAACTCTCCAAAAGCCGTAAACAAAAACGCCAACGAATTGACGATTGGAACCGTCAAGCTCAATTCTGCACATCCATCCTCCTCATCAGCAAACTCCTCCCAGACCTATATATTGTATTCGAAAACCTGTAATATGATTACCTACCAGCTTGCCCGATCAATAAAAAGAACCATACGCTCCCCGTGACGTTGATGAGCAACGGCACCGCGTAACGAGGATTACGCAGCAAATCCGTAACTTTGAACCACACCTCCAGTACACGTTTGCGAGTCTTACTTATGTGGGGCGATTCCAGGATCGAATGAGGAGGGGGATGGTGATGGATGGCGGCGCGGCGGATGAAGGGCGTTGTAAAGCCCCATGCTAGACCGACGAGAAGGAAGCCGAGGGTCCAGCGAAAGATGGAAGGGGAAGGGGGTGGTTGAGGGGTGTCTGGGTCCATGATCGCAAGCGCAAGACTGACGTCGGAGGTTAGAGGGTGTATGTGATGTTATTTGTTTACGATCGGTAGATGGGATTGATCGACATGTGGTTGCCATGCAGCACGTTTATCTCGGCTGATCTCAGCCTTACGAGGAAGTTTGGGCGGCCCGAGATGCGGTTCCCGATAAGGATGGAAGGATCGGGCCACATGACAGCTTGATAGAACAGATCTCCTGATGACATATAGTGTTCAAGATCTTCTGGCTTCCACTCAGCGACTGCGAAATCAAATGGCCCTTCTTTAATCGGTTCAGCTTGACCTCAACGTTCCTTCGTTGTGAAATTTGCAACGACCTATTCCGCACAATATGGCGTGGAGGTCAATCCGCAGCACCCACACCTACAATGTCTCGACCTTACGTCGGGCACCACTATCCGAGATCTCCGGAGCATTGGGCGACTTGGGCACTCTACTACCGATCCTAATCGCTTTAACGGTGCAAGGGAGCATCTCGCTCTCCTCGACGCTGGTCTTCTCCGGTCTGGCGAACATCTTCGTCGGCATCTACTTCGGTCTGCCCCTGACCGTGCAGCCCATGAAGGTCATCGCGGCCGAAGCGCTCCGGGGGCCCCTCTCTCTGGCCGAGACCGCATCGGCCGGGCTCTTCGCGGCGGTCATCATTCTCGTCTTCAGCGTCACAGGATTGCTACGATGGTTCTCACGTGTCATTCCGATTCCCGTCGTCAAGGGCATCCAGATGAGCGCGGGTCTGTCGCTGATATTATCCGCCGGCTCGTCACTGCTCGGTGGTTTTCCTCTGTTGGAACCGAAGTGGACGGATAATTTCTCCTGGGCTGTTTTCGCTTTTCTGCTGCTGCTGGGAACCGCTCATACTCCTCGCTTTCCCTATGCGCTCGTCGTCTTCATTCTCGGCCTCTCATTGTCCTTGCTGCAGATCTTGCTCCTGTCACGTCATCCCCACATTCCTTCTCCTGGCATCTGGCGTCCGCCGTTGATTCTACCGACTCCATACACTCTCAACCAGCCTGCCCTGAACGCGGCCGTGGCTCAGCTCCCGTTGACCACACTAAACTCCATCGTTGCCGTCAATCATCTCTCGGCGGATCTGCTGCCCGCGGTTCGAGCTCCGTCGACGACCGAGCTGGGTCTCAGCGTGGCGGCCATTAATTTGGTAGGATGCTGGTTTGGTGCTATGCCCGTCTGCCACGGCAGCGGCGGCTTGGCGGCGCAATATCGATTCGGGGCGCGGAGTGGAGCAAGCGTCATGCTCTTGGGCGCTTTCAAGCTCGTTTTCGGCCTTTTTGGTGGGGAGAGCGTAGTCGCCCTGCTGAAAGAATTCCCGAAATCGCTCCTGGGCGTCATGGTCATCGCCGCGGGATTGGAACTGGCCAAGGTGGGAGAGTCGTTGAATACGGCTGCTCGTGACCTGTACGAGGATCCCTTGGCAGAGGTTGATGAGGAGAATGAAGACCCGGCTGTGAACAAGATCAAACGAGAACCGGATGCTGAGGAACGATCTCGTCGGTGGACGCTCATGTTGATGACGATCGGAGGATCGTTGGCGCTGCGAAATGTTGCTGCGGGCTTCGCTGCGGGCATGCTCTGCCACTGGAGTTTCCAGTGGCATAATCGATTCGAAAAATGGCGGGTTCGTCGTCGACAAGAGCGGCTTTCCTCCAACGGTGAGACGGAGAGTCAAAGCCTTCTGGGAGAGACTGATCGAGATTGAGTCTTGACACTGAACGGGGCTATAAATGAGGTTTTTAGGCTGTTGGGGGGGTCGATGATAGAGACTGGCAGATACCCTCATGATGTAGAGCTATCTTTCAAAGATGGCATCAAAGGTCCTGACAAATGAACAGCATGCAACTGATATATTATACAGAGTGGGGTATCTGAGAAGCGTACTACCTCGCAAGAATAAACTCGTCATTATCAACATTACGAGCTCATACACGTTCGCTGACCCAAATTGCGGCACGACAGCCGCCGCGGACGATGCCTGTCAACAAGCCATGTCCTTCCGCCTGTTTCGCATCGTTGTCGACTGCGTGATCCAAACTGAGAAATGTCAACATTTGCACTCAACGAAAACAGTCTAAATGATGATCAAGCTCGGTGCACTTACTGCTCCAGTTCCTCATCTCGAATTCGCCTGACACAGTCCACCAGCTCCCTAATCTCATGTCCTACGTCTTCTCCTCTTGCCTCCATATCTCGAATCATCTCCAACAGTACCCTAACTTGGCCATTGTAATGACTTCCGATTTCAGTCTCAACAGCTTCAGTACATGCCATGGCCGCCTCGCGGCCCATCACGGCTGTACTCCATCCCAGTACCGACGCAGCCACTTTCCAGAGAGGATACATGGCCGTCGGTCGTACGCGATGCCTTGGCAACAACTTCTTAAATGTTTCAAAATGACCAGCTTCCTGGTCATACATACGCTTCATAAGCGATCGCAAATGGGGATGCGATCGCGTCACGATAGGCGTTTGCGCAGTATAAATTAGGGTGGCCGCTAATTCTCCAGCATGATTGACTCGCAACTGGAAATAGCTCCGAAACGTTAGAAATCGGAGTCGCCAAGGTTTCAGCCTCTAGGAAAAAAATCGTACCGCGCGATCAAGAAAATCTCGATGTTGCTGCGATAGCTGGCCGATATGCTTGGCTGGCTGCGTGCCATCTGCAGCGGCGGAAGTATCGTGGTGGGCTACTGCATGGACGGTAGATGCATGTCGCCTCTGGCCGTGGCATGTCAAGATGCTGGGTGCAAGAAAATCATACACGGGGTATGATCGCAACAAGGTCGGAACAACAAGACGTGGAGAGGAAGATATCATGACTGATATTGCAGCCGGAGATACATAAACTAGGATATGCTCCAGTGATTATGATATGTATCAAAACAGCAATGAAGCTCCTTTGAAGCTATCCCCGTCCTTCTGGTGAAAAGGGGACTGCGTCGATGCGCCATTCCGACCTGAAAATGGACCTCGGATGGCGAATGCGCAACCAATGAGGGCGTCGTTGGCTAATCACATGACACATTATTCTTAGTCAGATAGTATTCTTCTGCTTACTTATCATTCCACGCAGAGCCTCAACTTACTTCGGGCTGGCCTTGCGCAACGACGACCACCAACCTCCTCTTCTCCATTAACACCAGTCTCTATTGTGATCACTCCATCACAGTCAGTCAAACTCTCGCACTCGAACGCACGTACTTCATCTTGCAACCCCATTGCACATCGTCCCTCAAATTCCCTCCTTCGAACATCGTCATCAATTAGCTCTCACAGCGCAGGTATCCTCTCAAGGAGTTTGCTCTCGATAACGGAGCGCACCAGAAAGACTTCATCACACCGAGCAAACCGTCATCTCATTCGAAATGTCTGACCTCGACGCGGAGCTTCTTGCCTTGGCTGGAGACAGCTCGGATGACGAGGGTCAGTCGGAACAGCCAACCAAGAACAATGCCATCGCAACGTCGCCCGAAGTGGCCGGCCCTCCCCAAGCAGGAGTGGCAGCTGCGACTAACGGCAATGGCTCGACAACCGGCCCTGCTGGCGACGCCAAGCGGACCTCTCCAGCGAAATCGCCTACTCCCAAGAAACGTACCTTGGCTGGCGGTGATGAAGGGAGGCGGGTAACTAAGAAAAACAAGCGAGCCGATTCGGAGGAACACGCCGCGTAAGGAGTTACCCGCCACCCACTGCTGACTGTTGACATAACACTTCACTTGCTGACCCTCTTTTTCTTCCTCCTTCCTTCCAGATCGTCTCGCCCATCCACTTCCTCATCGCTACAGTCTGCTCCCATGTCTGAATCCGACTCAGGCAACGACCCTACGGGGACCGAAGCTCGCATGGCCAAGGTCAAAGTTGATGGACGATCCATCTCGAAGGCTGAAAAAGCCAAGATCATGTCGCTGCCGGAGATCCAGCGAGAGGCGCTGCTCGCCGACCGAGCGACGTTCAAGGAGCGAGACAAACAGAACCGGATGCTTATGCAGCTGCTGCGTGACAAGGACCGCAACGGCGATGACGACGACGAAGTCCCGGAGAAGAAGAGAAAAGCCGATACGGCGGAGATCGGAGACCCCCAACGTCGCAGCACGCGTCAGAAGACGACCCTTGGAGGACGCAAGGTCGGTGAGACCTCGGCGGCGCTCGACGAATACAAACAGAAGCGTGCGCACGCGGAGCAGCGCAAGAGAGACGAAGCCCGTCGACCGCGGGCCAGCACGGGTGTCCGACCGGCCAGTCGCTCGAGTGCCGATGGCGAGAGCGTGGACGGCTCCCCGAGGGGCAAGGGGATCTCGCCTCGCGGGCCGGCAACCCCCCCGGTGACCACCATTCCGGACGAGCTCCCCACGCTCAAGGACTACAACCGTTGCCGCCTGGGTCGCTCCGCCTTTGGTCACGTCTGCCTGTACCCGGGCTTCGATGAGGCCATCACGGGCTGCTTCGTGCGTGTCAACGTCGGCAACCATCCCGACACGGGCGAGATCGTTTATCGCATGGCTCAGATCAAACGTAGGTCACGACGCTTCTCCGAGTACGATGGCTTGTCATGCTCACATCGCTCTAGGTTTCACCGAGGGCGTGCGGTATGCCATCACTGCGACGAATGGACGGAACTTCGTGACGAATCAGTTCGCGCTGGCGTCCCACGGCAAGGCTGAACGCGAGTGGCCTTTCATCATGTGCTCGGATAGCGCATTCACGCAAGTACGTTCGAGACGATCCATCTCGGTGGTGAGGAACGTCCGACTGACAACGCAGGCCGAGGTCGATCGCTTCCACCGAATCTGTGAAGCTGAAGAGGTTCCGCTGCCCACGGCACGATTCGTCCGCAACAAGGTCGACGGCATTCACCGGCTCATCAATCGCAAGTGGACGGAAGCGGAGTTACAGACGAAGCTGGTCCGACAGAATGCCATCCGGAACAGCCAGGCGAGCATGCACATCAGCGCGCTGAAGAAGGAACGGATACTTGCGATCGACAAGGGCGATGAGGCCTGGATCGCCCGGATCGATGCTCAGCTGGCGGAGTTCAATCCCAAACTGGCCTTCGGCACGAAGCTCTTCGAGAGGAATCTGCTGGAGGAGGAGAGTGAAGAGTCCATCTTGGAAAGGGAGCGAGCGGAAGCGGAGGAACGACGCAAGCAGCGCGAGAAGGCCGAGGAGCTGGCACGAAGCAAGACTAAGAATAAAAGCCAGACCCAAACGCTGATCGGCCGCCCGAAGCCGTCCGCCCGTCGTCGCTTGGCCAGGTTGGTCCAGGCGAAGGCCCAATCGCCATCTCAATCTCAAGAAGATCTCCAGGCGGCTGCGGCAGCTAGGGAAATTGACGAGTTGTTCGAGGATGACGAGGAGGAGAATAACGACGATGCGACTGTCAGAAAGGCCGGGGGAATCACCATGTCCCGACCGTCCTTTGTGGACGACGACGAGTTTCTGGCGGCCATCGACCTTGGCATCGAGATTCCGGAGCTTTGAACGGGTAGATTTGAACTCGAGAGGTTGTGTGCCACTATGCACACGCAACTGG
>QQTW01002834.1_pt1 | contig 12701 bp, 12 predicted proteins | sample 1904831 | NCBI WGS metagenome assembly QQTW01 (sample SAMN09435610, study PRJNA476489) | Subsurface metagenome, whole genome shotgun sequencing project. | reverse complement strand
TGGTACGTTGTGAAAGCAAGGCTGAGGGAAGCTGCTTGCAACCAAGCCAGCCATTGACGAGAGCAGGTTAGCTCCAGCGGCACAGAGACAGAGGAGTCGGACATATTAAGATGGCTATTGCAAATGTAAACTTACGCACAGACATCAGACTGCTAACAACTAATTCCACGCGTTCATTGAGGAGCGAGCTGGCGAAAACGTCTACGACATTCCTTCATGCCCCAGATGCCACCTAGCAGCAGCAACCCAGTACTAGGTTGAAAGTCAAATGGTACGGGAGTAGCATCTGTTGTAACTGCCAGAGTTGCACTGTTCAAAGTACCCGTATTGTCAGAGGCATAATCATCAATTCTCAGTGTCCAAGTGCCGTTGGGATTGGCGTTATTAAATACTGCTAGGAGATTGCCTGCACTTAAAATCGGAGTTGGGGCAAAAATAGGTTCGTTAGGGAACTCTACAGGTAAATAGCTAGTAGCAGTGTAGGGATTAGTAGCCAGCTCAATGTGATCGCCGCCCCCCTGATCGTCAAAGGTAGTGTTGATGGTACCGGGCGTGCCGAGTAATCCTTGTCCTAGAGCTAAGGCTTGACTGGTGGGCGAAATCAAGAATATGTTCAAATCAAACAGATCTTGGTGGCTGAGATTTAAGCTCAAGTTGACATCGGTTGTGACTGGCTCAGCCCCAGAGACAGTAAAGGTGAAATTAGTGGTGCCGTTATCGGTAATCACACCTGTGGAGTTAACTGCAGTGTTGAGAGTCAGAGCTTGAGCAGGAACACTACAGGCAAGGCAGGCTCCTATTACTGTCAATAATCCTTTGACTAATGTCATGGTTCTCCTTAAGAATTAACACAACTAAGAAATGGGGTCAGAAGAAAGTATTACCGTTGATTTCCGCCAGAAAGGCATCCAAGTCCCGATCCACATTCACGAAGGTGGGACTGCGTGAGTTCTCCTCATCGGTGAGCCCGAAGGGGTTAGTTTGGGGCGCAGCAAAGCTAAGCTGTTGGGGCAGCAGATTGACGTAATGTTGGTTTATGTTTACTAGGTTGAACCCGTGGTTTCTACTTAAGTTTGACTCAGCTTATTTGTTGAATCCTCATGGTTTCTACTTGAGTTTGGCTCAGCTTGCCGGTTGAACCCTCGTAGTTCTACTTAGGTTCCATTGGCGATTGGTTCTGTAACGCGCATTCAAGCTCGTATCCAGAGTTGCTCTTGGCAATAGACTTGTCACATCTGACGCAGCTCCACCTCTAGCTGCCAGATAAACCGCCACCCCTGCACACAACTTTCCCACTGCTGTCTTTTCACAAAAATGATGAAGATAGAGAGACAGGAGACGAATGTGAAGCCAATTGAAGCGCTATTGAACGACAATTAAAGAGTCCCCTAAGCGACAACTATTCTGACCGCTGGAACAAGATTATAAAGACGACAATTAAAGAAAAACAGTGTTCCCTAACGCCCGAACATCAAAACAAAAGACACTCTTGTAACGTCCATTCACACCAATGAAGAGACGACCGAGTGCCGGGAAAATGAATAAATTCAAGTCAAATTTAAAAAGCTTGAATCCACTCTTTCACAGAGTATTCAGTCCAAATGCCATTCTGCCAGTAGGGGTCTGACTCAACCAACTGGCGCACTGTAACTTCATCTTCGGCTTCGTAAATGCCAAAGACTTTGGTTAAATCCTTTGTAGGGCCAATTGTAATCAACACACCAGTTTCTTTTTGGGCAGCAAGTCCATCGAGATGAGCTTGACGGTGGGGTGCCCGTTTTTCTAGAACATCATCACAGTAGGTTCCCCACATCACATATTTAGGCATAATTTCCTGCTTAGCTTCTTAGATTGACACTGAATTTTTCGACCAGGGATTCCCGCACCTTTTGATGAACTGACTCAACTTCCTCATCGGTGAGGGTGCGATCGCTGGAGCGGTAAACTAACCGGAGCGCCAAACTCCTCTGTCCGGGTGGGACATTCTCACCACGGTATTCATCAAACAATTCCACAGACTCTAGCAAATTTCCAGCTGCATAGGTGATTGCTCTTGTTAATTCAGCAACCGTTATCTCAACTGAGGCAAAGAAAGCAATATCTCGGTCAGCAGCTGGGTAGGTGGAATAGGGGTGGAATCGGGTGGTGAGATTTTCATCTTCATCTAGAAAATCCATCAGCACATCTAAATCCAACTGGAAAACATAGACCGCATCGGGCAAACCTAGGCGTTGCCGCAACTGGGGATGCAGTTGCCCAAAGGTTCCTAGTCGGTTGCCGCGTAACCATAAGGAGGCTGTACGCCCTGGATGCAGACGCGAATCTTGGTGGTGGGGTTGATACTCGACTGTCAGACCAAGTCGTTGAAACACACTCTCCAACACACCCTTAGCCTCAAACCATGTCATAGGTTGCTCACGACCTCCCCTCGTCCACTTTCCACTGGAGCGATCGCCCCCCCAAAATGCCTGCGAGCGCTTCTGCTTCTTGCAACCCATCCTCTTCTTGCCAGAAGATCCGACCAATTTCAAATCCGTTGAGGGAACCATTTCCCTGCTCCAGGTTGTACTGAAACGCGTCAATCAGACCATCTATCAAATCTGTCCGCAGAGCCGAGTATTCTGCAAATAAGGGGTTAGTCAGCACCACTTGTCTTTCTTGCCCTGGCTTTACCAAAGAGTAGTGGATCAATTCCGTCAATCCTGTCGCCCGGAAAGCTTCTCGTAGCCTACGTCCTATCTGCTGCTCTACTGCAAGATAGCCCTGTTCAGTCTGATCGGGCAGCGTGTCACAGAATTTGTCGTAGCCATAGAGACGAGCAATTTCTTCAATCAGGTCAATTTCCCGTTCTAAGTCGCGATGTCGATAGGGCGGCACGCTCACCATCCAGACTCCCGCTTTGTCTGGTGCGGGAGTCAACTGACATCCCAGTGCAGTTAGAACGCGCTGAATATCTTTCGGCTGCAGTTCCCCAGTTGTTTCTCCTAAGTCTGTGGGACCTAATACTTGGTTAACTCGCTCTAGACGTAGTTCAATCGAGCGTGTTGATACAGCTGAGTCAACTCGGATATCGGCAATTTGTTGATTCGGAATTCCTCCAGCCAGCTGGTTAATTAGCGTTAAGGCACGGCGGCAGGCTACTTCTAACTCTGCGGAGTTGATGCCCCTCTCGTAGCGAGCTGATGCCTCTGTTCGTAACCCTTGGCTACGGGCAGAGCGACGGATCGCAACAGACTCAAACAGCGCAGCTTCTAAGACAAGGCTTTGTGTACCTTCATGGACTTCGGTTTCTTCACCCCCCATTACGCCAGCTAAAGCAACCGGCTGATCGTTGGCAGTAATGAGCAGAGTTTGAGCTGACAACGTGCGTGTCTGACTATCTAATGTCTTGAGCGTCTCCCCACCTTGGGCGAAACGGACGCCGATTGTCAGGGTGTCGGGTACAGCAGCACGACCGTGTGCCCTCACAGATTGTAGGCGATCGCGGTCAAAGGCATGCAGCGGCTGACCCCACTCCAGCAGAATATAGTTAGTAATATCTACTACATTACTAATTGGTCGTACTCCAGCTGCTTGTAACCGCTGCTGTAACCAGTCGGGAGATGGGCCAATTTTGACTTGCGAAATCACTGTAGCAATGTAGGCAGGGCAGGCTTGTGGTTGAGAGATTCTTAAGGCTAAACCGGTTGCCTTTGGGATGGATATCTCACCTGATTCTGGGAGTTTTAAGGTTGCCCCAGTCAGTGCTGCTACTTCCCGCGCTATGCCTACCATACTAAGGGCATCAGCGCGATTTGCCGTTGCCGTCAGGTCTAAAATTACGTCGTCTAGACCCAGCAGAGGTCGGGCATCGCTACCTACCTGGATATTCTCTGGCTCAAAAATATGAATGCCAGCTGATTCTTTTGCCAAACCGAGTTCCGCCAAGGAACAGATCATGCCTTCGGAACGAACGCCTCGCAGTTTAGCCGCGCGAATTTTCACATCAATTTTAGGCAGGTAAGTGCCGACAGTTGCTACTGGCACATAGATATCTGCCCGGACGTTGGCAGCGCCACAGACGATATTTAGAGAATCAGTCCCAATATCGACGCGGGTTACGCTCAACTTATCAGCGTTAGGGTGAGGTTGACACTCAAGCACTTTCCCAATCACAACGCCATTAGCCCAAGTGCGGCGGTCTTCGATATCTTCCACCTCAAACCCAGCCATTGTCAGTGTTTCTGCTAACTCTTCTGGAGTGAGTGTCAACTCGACCAGTTCCCGCAGCCAGTTAAGAGAGATACGCATGGATTGTGCTTGTATTTTCTGATGTCAGCCCAACTATCTTACAAAAATAAGCTCGATCTTCCGTAGAAATCACGTGGTGTTTATTAATTATTCTTTAAATAATTAGATCAGGGTGCAAAGCTCCCGGCGATTCCTTCAAGAGCGCGATGACACTCTGATGAGCTACTGCTTAAATCCGACATGTACCCATCCAGAAAACTTGGCCTCTACAGCACTTTGTCGGGCTTGTGGCTCCCAGCTACTGTTGCGCGATCGCTATCGTGTCACCAAAGCTTTGGCGCAAGGTGGTTTCGGAGCTACCTTTTTAGCCCAAGACGAAGGCTTGCCGGGTGAGCCCATTTGCGTGATCAAACAACTGCGCCCCACGGCAAGCGCACCAGAGTTATTAGAGATGTCGCGGGAATTGTTTGCACGAGAAGCCAATACCCTAGGCAAGATTGGCAATCATCCCCAAGTACCACGACTGCTAGACTACTTTGAAGACGATCAGCAATTCTACTTAGTTCAGGAATACGTCAGCGGCTGGACGCTGCAGGAGGAAGTCAAACGTTCTGGTCCCTTTAGCGAAGCTGGGGCCAAGCAATTCTTAAGTGAGATCTTACCAATGCTGGAATACATCCACGGGCGACAAGTGATTCACCGAGATATCAAACCAGCCAATTTAATTCGCCGCTCTGAAGACCGTAAACTTGTTCTTATCGACTTTGGAGCCGTCAAAAACCAGGTCAATCAGACAGCAGCAAGCTCTTCCGAGCATACAGCCTTCACTACCTTTGCAGTTGGAACCCCTGGTTTTGCTCCCCCTGAGCAGTTTGCCATGCGCCCAGTTTATGCCAGTGATATCTATGCGGTGGGGGTAACATGCATTTACCTACTAACTGGTAAATCTCCTAAAGATCTCGACTACAATCCTTTAACTGGTGAGATGCTCTGGCAGCACAAAGTTCAAATTAGTGCTCACTTTGGGGAAGTCCTGAGGAAAATGCTAGAGGGGTCAGTTCGGCATCGCTACCAATCAGCTAACGAAGTTCTAAAAGCGCTGGAGATGGAACCCTATCTGGATAGCTTAGCCAAGGGCCTGTCTACTCAATCCTCTAAGAGTTCAGAGCGACCAGCTAACCGGGCTAAACTTGATTCTGGTACGTCTTCTCTCAGCAACTCCTCTGGTGGTTCTGCCTTCCCTACGAATCAGGTAGCGGCAGCAATTCGGGCGCGACGAGCAGCCAAGTTAGTAGAGGAAACCAGTAATATACAGCTAACACAAAGCACTCCAGCTGCCAAAGAACAAAAACCTAAAGCTCTACGTAAATTAGATACTGATAGTCTACTAACGGCTCATGCCAAGGGAAGGCGTGATTTTGCTCTACACGACTTGAGTCTGCTCGTCCTGCCAGAAGCCAACTTATCGGCAGTGAATTTCCGTTCTTCTAAGCTGGATAGAACAAATCTCCAGGGAGCAAATTTATTCAATAGTGATTTTAGTAAAGCTAGTCTCAAACGGGCGGAGTTGAGAAAGGCAAATTTGAGCAAGGCTTACTTGAGCGACGCCAATTTAGAAGAGGCGGATTTACGAGGAGCAGACCTCAGCTATGCTGATCTCCAAAACACTAATCTCCAGGGAGCTAATCTATGTGGGGCTAATCTGACTGGTGCCAAGCTTGCCAAGGAGCAGTTAGCGCAAGCCAAAACTAATTGGATGACTGTGCTACCCAACGGTAAGCGAGGATGGTTGTAAATCAGACTAACTGTTCTGCCGACATTGGTTGCTCATAGGTAGACCGACTTGTAAAACTTGCACCTGTTCTCCTGCTGTAATTAACGTCTGACCTACGGGTAGAACTGCTAGACTATTGGTTTGCGCCAAGTTAATCAAGTTGCCAGAACTGTGGCTACCACTAGCTAGTTGAAATTCGTAGTTGCCGTTCACTAAATGTAGCTGACCCCAGAGGTAGGTTTCTCGTTTGCCATCGGCACGTAGCTCATGTCGCGATCGCGCCTGGACAAAAGTTGGACCCCAACTGTGAGAAAGGCCAGAAAGTTTCTTGAGCGCTGGTTGCACAAATCGCCAAAAACTCACCAAAGCGGAAACTGGGTTTCCTGGTAAACCAAAGTACAACACCGGCTTGTGGCTACTTGAGGATGAAAGTGTCGCCACAGTCAAGGGTTTACCAGGTTTAACGGCAACGGCACGGATATGAATCTTAGCGCCCAGTGACTCCAGAATTTGCTCAACGTAGTCATAATCTCCGACTGAAACCCCACCGGAAGACAGGATCACATCAGCTGTTGTAGCCTGTGCGATCGCTGCTTTAAGAGCCTCTGGCTGGTCGGGAACAATGCCCAGTTGCAAGGGTTCTGCCCCAGTTTGCGCCACTAGAGCTGCCAGGGCATATTGATTCGAGTCTACGAGCTGACCTGGTTGCAAGATTTGGTCAGGTGTCGTCAGTTCGTCGCCGGTAGACAGAATCGCCACGCGGGGACGCCGGTAAACCGTGAGTTGGGTACATTGGGCAGCAGCTAGCACGGCAATTTCCGGGGCGTTGATCATGATTCCTGCTGGTAAGAGCGGTGTCCCAGCTTGGTGAAAAGACGCTCTGTGACGTACAAAGGCTTGTGGTTCTGGGGCAGCCAAGATGAAGACACGATTTCCCTCTCGCCGCGTCCGTTCTTGGATCACGATCGTATCTGCACCGGGCGGCATGACTGCACCGGTCAAGATCCGAGCTGCTTGCCCCTGTTGAATAGAATGTTGTGGCTCAAGTCCCGCCGCAATCTCCTCCACTATGTCCAAAACAACTGGCTGCTCGTCGCTACAGTGTTTCACGTCTTCATAACGCACTGCGTATCCATCCATAGCGGAATTATCCCAATGGGGAAAATCCAGCTGGCTAATGACTGGTGTTGCTAGGATGCGATCAATTGCTGTGAGCAGGGTTACAACCTCTGTATCAGCTCCATCCAGGGGTTGCACTAAATCGAGAACAATTTCCTCTGCATGGCTTACCGGCAGCATGGCAATTAACTCCGACTTCCATTTCCTCCTCTAATTATTAAACCTTTTAAGCGATTTCGTCGGATAGCTACTCAGTAATCTGTTAAGCGGATTGAAGAAAGAAGACAGGAGACAGGAGACAGAAGAAGAAAATGGCAGGGGATTTCAAATGAAATCCCATTTTTATTGGGCGACCAAATCTTGGTCGGGGAATCACTCCGAGCACTACTGGAGCCAGAAACAGGAAATACTGATAGTTCTTCCTTCTGTCTCCTGAATTCTGACTCCTGTCTCCTCCTTGTGAAAGTTATGCGGTTACTTGCTCAGATTTGCTTTTATGTGGCAAAATAGAAATTTGTGTAAAATTCTGTTCGAATACGGTTTGTTAAGACTATGGCTAAGAGTAAGGGTGCTCGCATCATTGTGACACTGGAATGTACAGAGTGTCGCTCCAATCTAAACAAGCGCTCACCAGGTGTCTCACGTTACACCAGCACGAAAAACCGCCGCAATACCACAGCAAGACTAGAGCTGAAAAAGTTTTGCGCTCACTGCAACCGCCACACTGCTCACAAGGAAATCAAGTGAAATGAGTTATTATCGTCGTCGCCTATCTCCGATTAAGCCAGAAGAACCCATTGATTATAAAGATGTCGATTTGTTACGTAAGTTTATTACCGAACGGGGTAAAATATTACCGCGTCGGATAACAGGATTGACAGCCAAGCAACAAAGAGATTTGACAGTAGCGATTAAGCGCGCTCGGCTCGTAGCTTTGTTGCCCTTCATTAACCAAGAAGGATAATTTAGCTTTTAGCTATTAGCTGTCAAAATTTATCACTTAAAAAGTGAATGATGGCTAACTGCTAATCAACTAACTACAATCATTGTGGACAAGGGAACGCTAGTTGAATTTAGGTTACAAGGCGACCGCCGACTTGCTGTCGTAGATCGTCCAGATGGCAAAACCCGCTGGTTTGTGGCAGACGAGCGTGGGCAATCCCACAGCCTCGCGCCCCGGCAAGTCACATATGAGGTTGCGGGTTCGACCTACAAGCCATCAGAAATTCCTGTTTTTTGGGGAGAGGTACAGCCCTACCTCGACCCTTCCAGCCTAGAGGTAGCCTGGGAACTGCTAGTGGAAGAGGGTGAAACGGTAAACCCAGCTCAAATGGCAACCCTGCTGTTTTCCGAGCAGAGTCCACCCCAGTGCTATGCCGCTCACTATCTGTTGTCGCAAGATAAGCTGTATTTCAAGCAAAAGGGAGACGCCTACGAGCCTCGAACTGCTGCTCAAGTAGCAGAACGAAAACATCAGTTGGAAGTAGAGGCGAGTCGGCAGCGAGGGCAGCAGGACTTTTTGACACGGGTTTCTGAGGCTATTAACGGTGAACCGGTAGAGTGGGATCGGCAAGATCGCCAGCGCTTAGAAGTTGTGGAACGTTATGCAACACTAATTGCCGATAGCGTCCGCCTTGGTCTGAATCAAGATTCTCTAGCGCGTACCTATCCCCCTCCACCTCTCGTCCTAGAAACCATGACTGCTTTAGGACGCCCCACAACCCCCCAAGCAGCCTTTCAGCTGTTGGTGGATTTGGGTATGTGGAGTATCCATGAGAATCTGTTTCTACGACGCAGTCAAATTTTGGTCCAATTTCCTACCAAGGTATTAGAAGTGGCGCAACAGCGCTTAGACTCCCCGCCCCCTGACCTGGACTCAGACCGCCTAGATCTGACCGCTCTCAAGGTCTATACGATTGATGATGAGAGTACCAGCGAGATTGATGATGGCCTAAGTTGGGAATTACTCCCAGATGGGCGGCAGCGGCTGTGGGTGCACATTGCTGACCCTACCCGTTGGCTAGTGCCAGAGGATGAATTAGACTTGGAGGCTCGGCGTCGCGGTACAACAGTGTACTTGCCGACTGGGATGGTGCCGATGTTTCCGTCGTTGTTAGCAACGGGACCGATGAGTTTGCTACAAGGTCGAGTTTGTTGCGCCCTGAGTTTTGGCGTGGTCTTGGATGAGGCTGGGGCAGTGCAAGACTATAGCATCCATACCAGTTTGATTAAGCCGACCTACCGCCTAACCTATGAAGATGTAGATGAGATGCTGGAGTTGGGGGTGCAGGCAGAACCAGAAATTGCTGCGATCGCCGATGCAGCTCAACTTCGCAAATCTTGGCGGCACTCTCAAGGAGCGATCAGCATCCAGGTGCCAGAGGCAATGATCAAAGTACACGATGACGAGATCACCATTGAGGTTTTAGACGATTCTCCATCACGGCAGCTAGTAGCGGAGATGATGATTTTGGCAGGTGAGGTGGCTGGTCGGTATGGTCAAGCTCACAAAATTGCCCTGCCCTTTCGGGGTCAGCCACAGCCCGAACTACCCCCGAATGAGGAACTGCTACAGTTACCGGCAGGACCAGTCCGGGCTTGTGCAGTCAGGCGGTGTATGCCCCGCAGTGAAATGAGCATTACGCCTGCTCGTCACTCCGGTTTGGGTTTAGATACCTATACTCAGGCCACCTCTCCTATCCGCCGTTACAGCGATCTGCTCACCCACTTTCAACTGAAAGCGCACCTGCGTGGCGAAGCTCTCCCTTTTCCAGCCGAACAGCTCAAAGAAGTGATGTTGAGCGTTACGACAGCAAGCCAAGAAGTGACATTAGTAGAACGGCAAACCAACCGCTATTGGGGTTTAGAATATCTCCGCCGCCACCCCAACCAAGCCTGGGAATCCGTGTTGCTAATGTGGCTCCGCGAAGACAGTCGCCTGGGACTGATTTTGATAGAAGATTTGGGACTGCAATTGCCAATGATATTCAAACGTCACGTGGCGCTGGGTGAACAGTTATTAGTTAGGGTTGCCCACGTTGATCCCCGCCAAGACATACTCCAATTCCAGGAATTGACTTATACAGAAGCCCAGCCAGCCACGAATTAAACTTGCCTGTTGACTAAAATATCCTTAGCAATTTTGATTGCTTCACTAGGACTATTAACGACATAGACATTTTCTGGTGATAGTTTTTTGAAGAAACTTTTGCTTTCTTCGTTGTCGTTTAACAAAATCACTTTCTTGTTCCCTTTTAGGGCAAGCGCAATTTCTGATGCTGTGCCTGCACCCATTCCACAGGCAATTACAACATCACTGGAGAGGACATTGATATTATTGCGAGCATCTCCCATGTTCGTAATGATGGCAATATCTACTGCTTCAGAGATGGCATTGTTGTCGTCTGATGGGAGGATGCCAACTGTTAGACCATTGGCTGCTCTCGCACCCTGAGTGGCTTCATCCATCACACCCACATTTCTACCGCCAGTTAGCAGCACCCATCCTTGCTGGGCGATGAGTTGACCAAGTTGGTAGGCATTTTGCCGGTCAGCTACTGTAACCCTGTCTCCAGGTCCCATCACCCCAATAATGATTTTTCTCATTTAACTCACAACTAACGACGATATTCCAAAGTAAGACGAGTTGCTATGAAGTGTCACTAGATGCTTGAAGGAATAGCAGGTAAGAAATTGTCAAGTTGAGAGGGATGACAAAGTACACCGAGATTTGAGACACTTACTCTAATCCACCTTTCTAGCTGCTTGTGTCTGCAAGAGATATTTTCCACGCGGCTGTCAAAGTAGCACTCCAAAGTGATGGCTGGACAATTACGCATGACCCGCTGACGATAGATTTGGTGGATGGGCAGTTGCAGGTGGATCTAGGAGCTGAGCGGTTAATTGCTGCCCAAAGGCAAAACGAACGAATTGCTGTGGAGGTGAAAAGCTTTACAGCGCCTTCTGCAACCTTTGAGTTTCATGGGGCCTTGGGACAGTTTCTGAATTATCGGGTTGTGCTTAAGATTAAAGAACCAGATCGCGTGCTTTACTTAGCGATACCGCTAGAAGCCTATGAAACATTCTTCTCCCGGCAGCTGCCACAACTCAGCATTCAAGAGTATCAGGTAAAGTTACTTGTGTTTGATCCTGAGCAGGAGGTAATTGTGGAATGGCGAGACTAGATGAATATAGGCAAATGATTCGGCAGGTGCTAACGCGGCATGCTCAGATCCAACCTGCCTACGGGAAAATTGAGCGAGAAGTAATTTTTGATGGAGAGCATGATCATTATCAGGTGGTGAATACTGGTTGGGAAAATCGGCGACGGGTGTATGGCTGCTTAATCCATGTTGATATTAAAGGCGACAAGATATGGATTCAGTATGATGGAACAGAAGTCGGTCTTGCCAATGAATTGGTTGAGTTGGGTATTCCCAAACATGATATTGTGTTAGCGTACCAATCCCCTTATATGCGGCAATTTACTGAGTTTGCCGTGAATTAGGAAAGGTGATGGGCTTTTCTGTTCACTAAAGTATCCTCAGTAATTTTAATTGATTCACTAGAAATATTAGAAAACTGCAATGTCCTCCACGCGAGTATAAAACGATCAGTGCAGTGGTTCAAGAATTCCAAGTGCGCTACACCGAAGCAAATTTTGTGGAACAGCTGGCGCTGCAAATCTCCGAGTATTTCCAGGAAGATTTACAGATGATGATGCGAGAGGGTGTGGTAGATAACTCCGAGTTTGCCATTTGTGAAAACCTAATTTATCCCGTTCTCAAAGAAGTCTGGAAACAGTACCGTCGCAACTTTCTGCTTTGGAGTCACCAAACGCTGACTTTTGATAACAAACTATCTGGATTTCCAGAGTATATTTTGGCGAGGCGATCGCCCCTTGGTAAAGTTGTTTTCGACAAACCCTATTTGCTGTTAGTAGAAGCGAAACAAGACAATTTTGAGGCAGGCTGGGCACAGTGCCTAGCAGAAATGATTGCCGCCCAACGGCTTAACCAAACGCCACCGATTACTGTTTTTGGAATCGTCTCCAATGGGTCTACTTGGCAATTCGGCAAGTTAGAAGCAGAGGTATTTACGCGGAATATCCTCCCTTACACAATTTTTGAACTGGAGCCTCTGTTCGGGGCTGTCAACTATGTGTTCCAGCAGTGTGATGGGCAATTAGCCAAGTATGTGATCGCTTAGTATTAGAAACAAACTACCCAAAACTATTCCCCCTCAGTCAGAAATATAACATTGGCAAACGACTTCGGAATCCGCAGCGCCAGATTTCCCCATCTTTGAATTCGGGCCTTCATTGATACCTGCGTACAAGTGTATTTATACCGATGCCTTTAAATTTACTTTGCTGTGGTGTGGCAGTGATCGCCACCTTCTACAGTCCGTAGAAATCCTCATCTAGAATCTGCTCAACCGAAAAAGGACAAACCATAGGATACTCACCTTCCTCCCGCATACGGACCCCAAAGTTAGCCAGCTTGCCCTGTTTTATTGCCAGCTTTCGACTATCTGGATAAGCTTTTTCTACCGCCTCTACCAGAAAACTTTTTAGAGA
>QQTW01002833.1_pt1 | contig 12708 bp, 13 predicted proteins | sample 1904831 | NCBI WGS metagenome assembly QQTW01 (sample SAMN09435610, study PRJNA476489) | Subsurface metagenome, whole genome shotgun sequencing project. | reverse complement strand
TGTAATTTAGAAGAGATTCCGAGTAATTCGGTAGTTGGGTGTATTTTTTCAAACGAATTGGTTGATGCTTTCCCAGTGCATCAGTTTGTAGTGGAAGGTGGAAAGTTACAGGAGATTTACGTAACACTTGACCCCACCCCAACGAGTCAGGAGGAGTTAATTCAATTTTTGGAAATATCGGGAGAATTATCGACACCGCAGCTTGATGAGTATTTTCAACTAGTTGGACTCGATGTAAATAAGTACCCCGATGAATATCGTAGCGAGGTCAATTTAGCTGCGTTAGGGTGGTTGAGTCAAGTTGAAAACCGCTTGCAACGGGGGTACGTGCTAACGATTGATTACGGTTATGCAGAAAGTCGCTATTATAACCCGCGCCGGAATCAGGGGACGCTGCAATGTTATTACCAACATAAGCGTCACGACAATCCGTATATTTTGGTTGGATATCAGGATATTACGACCCATGTTGATTTTACTGCTTTGGAACGATGGGGCGCGAGCATCGGTTTAGATAATGTCGGCTTTACGCAGCAGGGGTTATTTTTGATGGCGTTGGGAATAGGCTCGCGCATTGCATCTTTATCATATTCCAAGTTACCAGTTCCAGATATGCTGCGCCGTCGGGATTCGTTGCAGCAACTTTTAGACCCTTTGGGACTTGGTAATTTTGGTGTTTTGATTCAAAGCAAGGGATTGAATGTTGACGAAGCAGCACAACCTTTAAAAGGACTTGCACAACCAGGATAAAAAATTGCGTTTGCGAGAGTGGCGAAGACCGCCACTCTAACACGGTTATGGCTTTACTTAATCACTTGTTTCCTCCTTTGGAATCCGAGGCAATTAATTTTTTCACTACATCTTGTCGGAAATCAAAGCGAGATTTCGGTAAATCGGGATTAATTTCAACCGTAATTTCCACATAGGGAGCGATCGCAGTTATGCGGATTGGGACTTTTGCTCCCGTTGCCAGAAAGTAAATCATCAAGCTAAGGCTGAACGCAAAGACTAAACCAGTGTTGCGTTGCACGCTCAACATGTTCGTGAAACTAATTTCTCTTTTGCGCTGAGTTAATCGCAAAAGTAATTTAATCCAATGTTGCATTTTTGTAAAAATCTCCACAGATTGTTAACGAGAAGACTCATAGATAATGGCAACGCTCAACCAACAAAGGATAAATATTGCGGTGCGTCCAAGCCACTCCCATACACTTACAGATAAAAGCATCTGAGCAATTGCCTCAGCTCCAATAACTTGAGACATCACACATGCGATCGCAAAACCAACTAGAGTCAGCAGAAAAAATTTCAGACTCTTACAAGCCCACTTGAACAAAATATTCCGGTCGCCAGTCAGATTAGTTTTCATGGTTTTGACCTTTTTGAATTAAATTTTGGGATAAATGCACTTTCGCGCTTCAACAAGCGAGGAACAGATGCAACTTCCAACAAAAAAGCTGGTTACATGGAAACCCACGTAAACCAGCATGTGACCAGTATCTAATCCTCGATGCTTAGTTGGATAGTTAATCTGTAGCTATTCAATTGTTGGTAGTGTCAGCTGTATCAGCTGCTCTTTCAAACTTGTTGGAACGTTTCGGACAGATACGATTTCCTCTTCACCACTTAAAAACCATTCACGCTTTGGTTCATGTCATTAATTCTGATGGGTTTCTCGGTTCGTAGTTGTTGCAAAGGCCCTCAAAATTAAGATTTTTTATGCGCTTAAGCGCTACTACGTACCTATCAAAACTAATGACATGGACTACTGGTCTTTCTTCGCTGTCCTCGATAAGATATTTCCACTTTGCCAATAAACGACCTAGCATCAGGGAATTCTACCCGAACATTCCCGAAACCGCTGATTATCGCTACAACAATAACCCTAGAACGAAAAAAATCAATCGGGTTATCAGGGTGTTGTTCCGCTAACAAGCTTGTCATACCCTCTTGTGATGAAGGAAGACTATACTCAGAAGCGATAACAATCAACTCCCTATGAGGGCAGGTAATCGAGCATCCATTCGGAAAAGTAACCCTTTGGTCTTTGTCAACTCTTTCGAGACAAGCATAATAAGAACTTGCTGTTTCAACCAACCCAGACAAACTCTCGAAATATGCTCTTAGCGATAGATGCGGACTTTGGTTGTGAGTCATAAGTGTACTCCTATCAGAGCGACTATGACTCGCCCTTTTAGCTTGAATGTATAATAACTCACTCTAATTTATTTTGCAAGTATGTTAGCTTATTTTTATTTTTTGTTGGCTTATTCAATTGTAAAGTTCGCTAAAAGGGCTGGTAAGTTGTTTTATTAGCGTTATAATTGCAAGAATGTATCGTCCTAACTGTAACAGCAATGGCAAAACCCTCCCTGAAAGTTTCTCAACAAGGACTCGAACAAGCACAATCAGCTTTTACCAAGCTAGGATTTACGCAAGAGTCTCTAGCTGCTCAACTGGGTTGCAATCGTTCTGTTATTAGCAAGTTTTTTAACGGCGAGAATATTTGGGAAAAATACTTTATACCAATTTGCGAAGCGTTGGGCATTAACTACCAAGAGATTTCATACGGCTATGTTCCACCTTCTGTTCAAGATTTAGTCGAAAAGGTACGGAACCAGGTAAAAGAACTTACCCAAGAGTTGTGCGGAACGATGCGTATATTGGATATGACACAACCGATTGAGTTGAGTCAAATTTATACCGATGTCAATATCTTGGAAAAGCTAACAGCACTCAGACGCAAAACAATCGACGAATTACTTAAAGAGTATGGATATGAAGACTTTGATAGATTTGGATTAGGTAAAGTTGTAGAAAAGCGAGTTCTTGGTGTCAAGGCAGTAGAAAAATATAAAAAATTAATCGTATTAGGAAAACCTGGTGCTGGTAAAACTACTTTCTTAAGATATTTAGCAATTCAGTGCAACCAGGGAAATTTCCAATCTAGCCTTGTCCCTATTTTTATCCCTCTTAAATATTTTGCCGAAGACCCAAACCAACCTAGTTTATTTGAATATATTAAGCAGCAGTACTCTGGATGCAACGTCACGTCAGAGGAACTTAGCGAATTATTTAAGCAGGGTTCAGCTTTAATTTTACTCGATGGATTAGATGAAGTTAGTGGCGAGCATCAAGAACATACATTAAAAGAAGTTAGGAGTTTTTCTCGGATACATTTTGATAATCATTTTGTTATTGCTTGTCGAATTGCAGCATGGGACTATACCTTTGATAAATTTACAGAAATTGAGATAGCTGATTTTGATGATAAACAAATACATGAATTTGCAAATAATTGGTTCAAAAGTAAAGAAACAAAATCAGAAAACTTTATTAAGAGTCTTAAACAAAATAATCGCGTCTACCAACTCGCGGTTACTCCTTTGTTACTAACTCTTTTATGTTTAGTATTTGAAGAATCTGCTAGTTTACCGCGTAATCGTTCGGAAAGTTACCACGAAGGATTAGATGTTTTATTGAAAAGATGGGATGCTAAACGTGGAATTCATCGAGACCAAATTTATGAAAAATTATCGTTGAAACGTAAAAAAGATTTACTCCGACTAATTGCTTACAGTACTTTTGAAAAGGAAAAATATTTTTTTACCCTATTAGAAGTTAGAAGTGTTATTGAAAAATATATTAGTAAAATATCAGATCGTGATGATGATTACAACATTCCACAGGTAGATATTGAAGAACTTTTAAAATCGATGGAAGCTCAACACGGGGTTATTGTTGAGCGTGCTAAAGGAATTTATTCATTTTCTCATCTTACCTTTCATGAGTACTTTGTTGCGAAAAGAATTGTCAGCCTAATTCCTCAAAAACTAGAAGAGTCAGATCGAGATGAAGACTTTAAACACGAATTGCAAGTTGATATAGCTAATAAAGAATCGCAAAGAAATCAAGAATTTAAAAAACTAGTTAAATATTTAACAAATCCTAAATGGAGAGAGGTTTTTCTACTAGTAGTAGAGATATTGTCAGATGCTGACGAACTTTTTAGATTGATGAAGTTAAAGGCTGATGAAATTTTAGATGGGAAAGAGAACCTACAGGAGTATGTGGAGAATGCAAACAAAAACTCTGAATCAATACTGCACTTATTTGAGATGAAAGATAATCTAGAAACAAAGAAATTTAAGGCTGCGACAAGGGTATTCTTTTTTGATATTGATTATGAAATTGACCCGGAAAGACAGCTTTGCTTTTTGTTGGAACCGCGAACCAAATATTTAACTTGTGGTAATTGTTTTACTCGCATACTTAAAGATGTTAAGGGTTTGGAAGAAGGAATTGCTCTGGCTCAGAAATATGATGAAATGACTGCCGAACCGAGTCGTAAAGTTATTAATGCATCGGCTGATGAAATTATGGAAATAGCTCTTAATTATGGTATTGAGTCCAAAAGGTTGCGGCAAGATAATCGACAGGAACTAGAGAAGATAAAGGATGATTTTTTTGAAGTTGATGATAATATACAAGATAATGAAGAGAGATTAAAGCATGGTGCAAATAAGGTCAGGGAAGTTGCAAGCAAAAAACTATTAGGCACTCAACTATTAGGAGTTAGTTTTAAAAATTTTCAGGAAGAAGACCAAGAAACACTTAAACAATATTATTATGCAAATAAGCTATTAATAGATTGTCTACTTCAAATAGATTGTGTTACTAGTGCTCAACTACGTAGTGAAATGTATGAGACATTATTTTTACAAAAATCAGGAATAAATTAGGACTTACGTGGGAATGACGGAAAACTAACCACATAGACGCGAAGCGGCTTGCCGCAGGCTAGGACACAAAGGACACAAAGGTCACGTTTGCCGTAGGCATTCCCGTTCCCCGTACAGGGGTTGCCGTTGGCGCAGCCGCCCTTTGAGGGCTAGGCTAGGGTAGGTAAGAGGGTTTGAGAGAGTCCTTACGTAAGTCCTATAAATTAGAAGTTAAGTTGTCAGAAGGATAATTTTGCTCTTCCTTCATTCTAGAAGTTTTTTCTAGCTATAAAATGAGAAGATTTGATGATTTATTTGATTTTCCATAACTCTTATTAATTGGATATAAACTAGTAAATATTTATATAAATGAAATGCTATCAAATCCACAAAGCGACCGAGTAGTTGACTTCAAACCTCCTTTCATACCTCAATCTTCAGAAAAGATACGCACATTATCACAACAAGTTGCTTATCTTCTCTCTAATACCCACCAAATGCTTCCTTTATCAGCGACGATTCTTAGCTCCTTAGATCGAGATTTGCCAATAATCCTGCATTCAGCATTTATTGATGAAGACAATAAAGCACTTTTAGAAGTCCATAAAACTCTTTACATTATTTACGAAGTAAATCTTAGCCATCCCCTATCACCAGTTTGCTTACACGAACATAGTCCCTGGTTATTAACAATTCGCAATCAAATTGAAAATGCATGGTTGAATTACGAACTGCCACGCATTCAAAAACAATTACCATCTGAGACCGAAGCAAAGCATCCAAAGTTACTTTGTAATTGGTTTGTTGAACAGGCACGCAAAGAGTCAGATATCGATAAATGCGTATTAAAGTTTTTAAAAAACCACGCATCTGTCGAGGAATTCAATACATTCATGCTTTCAGATGCAACTTTAAACTATCGTTTTTGCGATGCTTTAGCTTTAGCACAACTCCACTTTTGTGAAACCGTAAAAGCAGAAATCGCTCATAATATGTGGGATGAGTGCGGTCATGGAGTAGCGGAGAAATCGCACACTCGGCAGTTGACGCAAATGCTCGCTTTCCTTGGTTTACAGCAACCAACGTCTCCCATTTGGTCAGACTGGCATCCCTACGCAGGTCATAACCTATACTTTTGCTTCGGCTTCAACCGAAAACACTACTTTAAGGGAATTGGAAATTTAGCGATGCCCGAAATTTTTGATTCGAGTCGCAATCGTGCAGTAGTCGCGGGTTTGGAACGTTTGTATGCGGATGCGCGGGTAAAATGCGAGTATTTTTATAACCATATTGAAGCGGATGAAAAACACGGTTTAAATTGGCTGAATAATGTCATCACTCCTATTGTTGAAGTACAACCAGAAGCTGGAATGGAATTAGCAGTTGGAGGTGCTATTCGCATGGAAGCTATGAGACGCTACAACAAGTATCTGGCGGTTAAATTTGGGTTGCTGAAATAAAGGGTGCTACGAAATTTAGTAATCCTAGAATGTGAACGAGCGATAAACCTACGGTTCGCGCAAAGAGCGATACTCCGGAGGAGTGGCTTTGCCAACGCATCTCTACCTGCAAAAAAAATTAAAAAATCATTAATCTTTTACCAAAATTAGTCAATTTAGCATAGCAACGATTAAAGTCGAAACAGACACCATCAACAGGTAAAAATAATGAGTACTCACGACCTATTAATGTTAGTTGGATTACTAACACCCGGTATTTTGCTTTCAGTATTGATTTTGGCGACATTTGCAGCCGGTGGTTAATGTTTTATATCCCCTCCTTTTTCATCTAAGCGAGGAACGTAGTGGTCTGTTTCATTAATTTTGTCATGTCGTGAGGGTCAGATCCCCGGCAACTTTTACGAAGTCGGGGATCTAGTAACCCCTCGTAACTAATGAAATAGGGCAGTAGTAGTGTATGTCATTAATGAGCGATCGTAGACCGCTATCAAAGTGCAGAGTAAAAGGACATCTGTATGTGCCCGTGTTTTATTTTTACGATTCTCTGACAAGGCTAGCTGTGTATTTTGACGCTGAGAATCTACAACGGCAGGAGTTACTGGCAAAAGTCCAAGCGAATCAAGAAAAAATCCAACTTTGGGCACAACATGCTCCAATGAATTTTCAGCATAAGTATGACTTGGTTGAAGCGGAAAAATATCGCCTGTTGGGTCAAAACTATCAAGCGATGGATTATTACGACAAAGCCATTGCCGGAGGGAGCAGTAGAGAACGGTTACATCCAAGAAGAAGCACTTGCCAGCAAGCTAGCGGCTTTATTTTACCTTGCTATTGGCAAGCAAAAAATCGCTAAAACCTACATGACTGATGCTTACTATGGTTATATCAAATGGGGTGCGATCGCAAAAGTTCGCGATTTAGAAAAACGTTACCCCTCCTTAATTATTCGTAATATCGCTCAAACTGAAGATAAATCCAAAAGCGTTACAACAACAATTACCAATACAACAATCAGCACAACTAACACCAGCCAAATTCTGGATTTAGCTACAGTTATCAAAGCCGGGGCCGCGATTAGCAGCGAAATTAACTTAGAAAATCTCTCGCTGACGCTTCTGCATATTATTTTGGAAAATGCTGGGGCACAAAAAGGCTAGAAGAATCGAATCAAGGGAAAAAGTACGAGGAAATTAATAATCAAATAACCATTCGTACTTATATAGAAATGCCTTGGGTAACTATTAGTATTGCTGATAATGGTTTGGGGATGAGCGAAGAAGTTCGACAGAAACTATTCAATGTTTTTTTTACTACTAAGGCAGGGGGTAAAGGTACGGTTTTGGATTTATCGATTAGCTACCAAATTGTGACGGAAAATCACGGTGGTAGTCTTGATTGTATTTCTTCACTTGGGGAAGGGACTACATTTGTGATTAGGATACCTTACATGTTGTAATGGGGAAATATATGTTGAATTTATGACATTTTATTCGATTGTGTTATAGCCCGCCAGGGACTGTAAGTCCCTGTCTAATAGCATAAGTCCATTAAAATGGACTAGAACTAGAACTATTTTACTAGTAAATTTAATCACTTATTATGACAAGTCGTGAGGGTTAGATCCCCGACTTCTTTAAGAAGTCGGGGATCTAACCCTCTCGAAAAGGTCAAAATTAATTACATATACCACTAGTGTGATTTTACACGAGTTTCCTTTGTAAATAGACTACACCGTAGGGGCACGGCATTGCCGTGCCCCGGAGACAATTAACTGTTTGTTGCGGACAGTTTTAGCAAAATGTAATATTTTTTTCAAATTGTTAGACTCTATTTGTTAATTAGTGAAGACTCAAATAATTTTTGTGTTTAGTTATTAGTAATTAGCAACTACGATAGAAGAAATAGCACGAACATGGGACGCAATTAGCATGAAGGTGGCATTTCTGGGGACTGGATTAATGGGGTTGCCGATGGCGCAGCGGTTGTTGGAGGCAAATATTCAGCTAATTGCTTACAACCGCACCCCATCCAAGTTAGCGCCACTGCAAGCCGCAGGTGCAGAAATTGTAGACCATCCACGTCACGCGATTCGCGCCGCAGAATATGTAATTTTGATGCTGACGAATGCACCTGCGATTTATGGAGTGTTGCTATCGGATACTTCTTGGCGGATGTTAGCGGGACGTACTGTTATCCAGATGGGAACTATTACCCCAACTGAAAGCAAAGAAATTCGGGATGCGGTAGTTGCTGCGGGTGGGGAATATATCGAAGCGCCGGTTTTGGGCAGCATTCCCGAAGCTTCCGAGGGGAAATTAACGGTAATGGTTGGCGCACACCGCGAACAATATCAGCGCCATTTGGAGTTACTCAAGGTGTTTGGTGCGGAACCTGTATATGTTGGGGAAGTAGGGAGTGCGGCAGGGTTAAAATTGGCACTTAATCAGTTAATTGCTTCGCTTACTGCCTCGTTTGCTTTGAGCTTGAAGTTCGTGCAGCGTCAAGGTGTTGATGTCGATGTGTTTATGCAAATCCTCCGCGAGAGTGCCCTTTACGCACCTACGTTTGATAAAAAGCTACAACGGATGCTTGATGGTAACTATGAAAATCCTAATTTTCCGACGAAGCATCTACTCAAAGATACAGATTTATTTATTGATGAAGCGAAGGATGCTGGGTTGAATGTTAGCAGCATTCAGGGTGTGCGGGATATTTTGGATAGGGCAATGCGAATGTCTTTAGCACAAGCTGATTACTCTTCAATTTTTGCTGCGATGAATTCGTCTGCGGATGCTGATGATTAAGAGGGGGAAGGGGGAAAGGGGAAGGGCGAAGGGGGGAAGAGAAATAAAATAATAACTCTCTACTCTTAACTCCTAACTCTATCCCTGTTAAGGTAGGTAAAAACTGGTCTAAAATATCTAGTTTTTCCCCCTTCGTGCCCTTTGTGCCCTTTGTGGTTCAATGCATAAATTTTTTTTACCACAAAGGACACAAAGAACACAAAGAAAGAATCTTTCTTAATGCATCACCAAGACGCGGTGTACTCCTAACTACCTACTCCCTTCTTTATACCTTTAGATAAGTTTTTACTAAGAATTGCTGAATCTATCAAGTCAGGATAGTATACTGAAATTACGGTCACTTGACATCTCTTACATAATTTTAACTTATGTAATGATTGATTATAATAATTTATGGTTTACGTGGAATTATGAAAAATATAAATTCAACGCTGAAAACGAATACAGGGAAAGGCAAACGACAAACTGTGCGAGGTAGTGATGGAAATTTTAAAGCAAACACGATCAAATCTGGGGGTAGGCAAGAAGGTATCTGTATAACCATCGAAGCACCAGAATATAAAGTTAGCGAGCAATCAGCACTTGACAGAATTGCATCGGCTTTGGAGGTATGTTTGGAAACGCTGCCACCGCAAGGATTAGAACAATTTGCCGACCATTTAGAAACTACTGTTCATAAATCCAAGCATTCCCAACCAGAAACTTTGATTGGCTCGCTACTTAATGATATTAACGAGGATGAAGAAAAAAGATTGGAATTTCTCGCACTCCATAACTACTTTGAATGTAGGCAAGATTTACTCAAAGATGTATTAACAGCCCCGCAAGTCGCTAAATTGCTAAATACTAGCCGTCAAACTCCCCACGACCGACTTAAGAAAAATACTTTGATTGCAGTTCAAGATAATGGTGTTTGTAAATTCCCGGTTTGGCAGTTTGATGCATCGGGTGCTGATGGAGTAATACCTGGGTTGCCAGAAGTATTAAAGGTGCTGAACGTGCCAGCTTTGTCTAAAATTAGTTGGTTGACAAAACCAAATCCTGCATTTGATGGTAGTACTCCTGTGGATGCGTTGAAAGGCGGTCGTAAGGATAAAGTTGTTTGTGAAGCGAGAAGTGTAGGAGCTTATTAGCTGTATTGTATATTTTGTCGCAATTTCTGAACTTTAATAATTTGTTCTCAAACCGGGTTAAGTGGCACAAGTCAGTTAAATCCGGTTTTTTACTGCTTTAACATTTGATTGACTCAAACCGTATCCGAGATTACACTGAAGATGAATTTAAATATTTAAATTTGTCAAGACTATAACTTTCCGGAATTACGTAGGTATGAGTTGGATCTTCCTCTAGGCACAACTTTGAATTCCAGCTTAGACAATATTTTCAAAAATCTTGAAAAGCGAAAACTCCGGAAAATTATCTTGTCGCAAAGGTAAAATGCCTATCCTACCTAATACAAAAGGTGGAATTAGTGCATAACAGGCAGGATGTATGCCTACCTAATAGATAGGGCGAAATACCATGACGCGACGAGATTTGAATTTACTTAAGGATGTTCTGTGTTGGATTTGGATTTATGTCTGTTTTTATAGGTTGGAGAGCGCGATTCCCGAAGGGATCGCTACGCGAATCGCATGGTAAAAATACCATTACCGCCCATTAGCGGCGAAAACAAGCTCAAGCCTTTGTTTCACACTTTGAAGGAAGGCGAATTATTATATCGAATCTTTAGCCCCGAATTCAATCCAACTGCGCTGACATTTCGTCATTGGGGTCCGTTGGGCCGTTTTGACCACCAACGTTGTAGTATGCCACAGGACTGCTATGCAGCACGAACTTGCGAACCAACAACTGACTCAGAACGCGGTATAAGCTACTTTGCTCCAACAATTTCTTGCTGTTTGGTCGAGGTTTTCGCTGATGCGGGGATTATTCAAATTACCGACCACAGAATCGGGTTAATTACACCAAACCGCGACTTGATTTTACTCGATATTCGCAATCAAGGAGCAATGCGTGCGGGTGCAAATGAGGCTACATTAGCAAAAATCCCCGACCGGGGAGTTAGTCAAGCTTGGTCGCGTTATTTTTACGAGCAGCCAGATATCTATACCCAGATTCACGGGATAATTTACGGTAACGCCCATAACGATGAGGATGCGATCGCAATGTACGAACGTGGCGAACAATTCCTGATTCTCAAAGAAGAACTATCGCTAAAACACAAGGAATTGCGTCCGGCGATTCTCAAAGCTGCTACTGATAATAATCTGATTATTGAACCGTATAAGGAGTTAGGAGTTAGGAGTTAGTAGGGGCGGGTTTAGTAGTATCTTTAAATTATCAAACAAAATATCGGTGAACCCGCCCGTACAGGAGTTGGGAGTGGGAGATCCGCAATAAAATGAATTTTTATGCGTTTTGTTATGTGTAGTTTGTGGTGCTTTTATATGAAATGCGATTATGAGTAATCAGTTAGATAGTGGTGCAAATAACCAACAAATTTCTAAAGATGCTGTCGAATGGTTGCTTCGACGGATTATTCAACTTCCCAAAAACTGGTTAATTATAAGTTGTGTTTTTATTTTTTTGAGTGCGTTTGAAGTTAATTGGAATAAGGAACTATCGGTTAAATTTCACGTTACAACTAACACTCCAATTTTTTTGGCACTGCTGTGGCTACCATCGATATTAAAGATTTTCGCCTTAACTGGAGGAGCCGTAAAAACTCCAGCAGGTGAAATTACTGGCTCTAGTATGATGCCGATGTTACAGTCATTAACTGCCGACACGTTGGGATTTTTAATCGAACAAACCAAGCTTGCTGAAGAAGTCGCACCTCCGCAACAACAACTCGAAATGCGGCAAATTCGCCACGAATGGCAAAAAGCCTATGCTGCACAAGTGCCAACAGCCGAATCTCAGCAACAGATGGAACGATTGGCAGAGCGATATAAAGAAATACGTACATCCATGCCAACGGGGGCACAGCGTACTTTCGAGATGGAATCGATTACGGGACGGATGCGGGCATTAGCGCCGGAGGTCAATTACTCGGTTAAGGAAGTGAGCGATTTATTGCGATCGCACGACCAAGGTAAGCGCTTACAGGGTCTTTCGATTGCGGAATGGTCTTGCGACCCGATTTATTTCGATTTAATTTTGGGTATAATTGCCAATTCGCAGACTGCATTCGAGCAAACTTGCGCGTTGCGGGCAATGTCCAAGATTGTATCGAAGCTGGAATTGGAACAGAAGCGGGATTTGAAGAAGGTGTTGTTGGAACAGCGCAATTTTAATGAAGAAGAAAAGCGCTGGATTAAACAAAACTCGAATCGCTGGTTTTTGAGTGAAAGGTTGCTGTCAGCGATTGAAGGATAAAAAAGAGATTTTGGATTTTGTTAAATACCGATGGGTAAATTCAGATATTGAATTTACTTTATTTTCCGTGAGTTTAGATTTTCAAATAAGTATATTTACATTTGATAGTGATTTGGACAACTGTTCATACTGAGCTTATTTTACATAAATACATACAAGTTTATTTATGTTTACTTAAATCGCGTTTTTTGTCATGGTATTTTGATAATTATCTCAATAATTAAAATTACTGCGAATGAAACAACGCTATTACGTTGTTTGAGCGACGCAAAATTTGATACATTTTAGCTTTGAAAAAATGAGTTATAATCTAACATGGGTTAAAGATATGCTTGTGCGAGC
>QQTW01002832.1_pt1 | contig 12708 bp, 7 predicted proteins | sample 1904831 | NCBI WGS metagenome assembly QQTW01 (sample SAMN09435610, study PRJNA476489) | Subsurface metagenome, whole genome shotgun sequencing project. | reverse complement strand
AACGTAATGGGTCGAACAATTGAGTCACATTTCTATTATGCTATTTGTGACAAAAAATAGTAACGTGAAGTTAAGAAAAAGTATTGAATTCAAAATAAAATGTTTGGGGGAGTAGGGAGTGGGGAGTAGGGAGTGTTCTTAAATGGAGGGAGTGCAGGATAATTAATCAAGAACTCTTAACTCAATTAAGAGACTATCGTATTTCGCGTCTCTACATCTCCCTACTCCCCTACTTCCTTCTTTATGATTGATAGTCGGGTTGTTGGATGGGGATTTCGATTGTAAAGAAAGCACCTTGTCCGGGTGATGAGTCGCCGGAGAGATTTCCTTGATGTTTTTGAACGATTTGGTAACTAATTGATAATCCAAGCCCAGTACCTTTACCTACAGCTTTGGTAGTAAAAAAAGGGTCAAACAAACGCGATCGCACGGACTCATCGATACCGGGACCATTATCGGCGATCGCAATCTTCACGGTGTTGGTGTCTGTTAGCTGAGTGTAAATGTGAATTTCTGGAACTAAGGTTTGGGAATAGAAAGTCGGTAATTGCGTTGAAGCCTTATAAAGCAAGTTATTTTCATTTATGCTCTTATCTTCGTCCTGTCTTTTAATTTTACTACCAATACGCCATGCACTATTTCCCAGTTCTAAAGCATCAATTGCATTATTTAACAGATGCATAAATACCTGATTAAGTTCGCCAGGATAACAAGTAACTAAAGGCAAATTACTATATTTTTTGGTAACGGTAATTGCTGGACGATGTGCTGTTTCCTTAAGTCGATGTTCTAACATTACCAAAGTACTATCGATACCTTCATGAATATTTACCGATTTCATTCGCGCTTCATCTAAACGTGAAAAATTCTGTAGCGCCAAGACAATCGAACGAATCCGATCTGCGCCTCTAAACATAGCACCCATTAAGTTCCGCAGGTCGTTAACAACAAAATTTAAGTCAATATCTTCAACGATTGCCTGAACTTTAGACGTAGGATTTGGATATTCTTGCTGGTATATCTCGATTAAATTAACTAAATCTTGAACGTATTGATTCGCGTATTGGAGATTACCGTAGATAAAAGTGACTGGATTATTAATTTCATGTGCCACCCCTGCTACTAATTGTCCTAGCGCAAACATCTTTTCATTTTGAATTCGCTGAACTTGGGCAGCTTTTAAATCATCAAACGCTTGTTGTAATAATATATTTTTTTCTTGCAGTTTAACTTGTAATAAACGTAAATTTATTTGGTTTTCAATTCGTAGCACTACTTCAGCACCATGAAACGGCTTAGTAATATAATCTACACCACCAACATCAAAGGCTTTGACTTTATCTAAAACATCATCAAGGGCACTGATAAAAATCACTGGAACTGCACAAGTTCTGGCATCGGCTTTGAGTTGTTGGCAAACCTCGTAACCGTTCATTCCTGGCATATTAATATCGAGTAAAATTACATCAGGTGTCTTCATTTGACATGCCGTTAGTGCCATCTTCCCGTTTAATGCTTTGCGGACTTCATACCCTTGTCCTGTTAGCATTGCTGACAGTAATCGCAAATTGTCTGGAGTATCATCGACAACTAAAATACTTGCTTTATAACTATTATTTCGCTCTAAAAGCATTTTTTGCAATACCTATATTTGTATAACTTAACGTAATTTTTTTATCCTTATATTTTGCACTATTCTTAATCAAACCTCAAAACCCGGATGTATATTACAAAAAATTAAATGCACGTTTGGTTATTTATAAAGTGCATTTCCGTCAGTATCTGTGAATCTTTACATAATTAGCTATTCTCCAATTTGCTCCTACAATTAACTGCTTCAATACCATTTGCGATACTTATAGATTGTCTAGAATAGTACTAAAAATTCTAATGATTGTATAGGTATTCAAGTTAATCTTAGGTTAAAGTATAAATTATTACTTTTGGTCTTCAGCATATTTATATCTAGTAAAATTGGATATGATAATAGGTTTCGACAGACAATCGCTCGAATTTGTGCCTTGTGAGAGGTTTGACAAACTTGATACCCATATAGTCCTAAATATATTAGAGAACAAAATAAACTAACTCAGCCGGCAGTAGGCATTTTTGTACTAAGTGATGCTTGACTATTACCACTGAGGATTTGTGGAAATCAAGTCCAGTACTAAATCTTGTTGAAGAGGCTTGGCAAATAGAAAACCTTGAGCAAGGTCGCAATTTAGACTTCGCAGTTGTGTCAACTGTTCGGGGGTTTCGACACCTTCTGCGATCGCACGCATTCCCATTGAGTGAGCTATACTAATCATTGCGGGGACGAGTCCCATGTTTTCTTGATTCTCCTGCATTCGCTTCACAAACGATTTATCAATTTTGAGTGCATTCAACGGAAAGCTATGCAGGTAACTCAATGAAGAATAACCAGTACCAAAATCATCGAGAACCAACTTCAACTTCCGCTGCTTGAGTTGCTGGAGAATAGTTTTGACAGCATCGCTATTTTCCATAATGACACTTTCGGTTATTTCCAGTTCTAAACCGATAGTATTAATTTGAGTTTCTCGAATAATTTTATCCATGAGCGAGACGAGATTTGGATTAGAAAATAATCGCGGTGATAGATTGATGCTAATTGTAATTTTATCGGTAAATACTCGCTGATTTTGCCATTGATACAGTTGTTCGCAGACAGTTTTAAATACCCAAATATTAATGGGATAAATTAAACCCATTTCTTCGGCTGCGGGAATAAAGTTAGTTGGTAAAACTAGCCCGCGTGTTGGATGCTGCCAGCGGACAAGCGCTTCCAATCCAGCTATTTTCCCTGTTTTTAGCGAAACAATTGGTTGATAATAGATAACAAATTCTTCGCGCTCAATAGCGTGACGCAGGTCATTTTCTAACTCCAAAAGCTGGATAGCTTTATGATGCATATCTGGGTTAAAAACGTGATATCTTGCTCGTCCTAAAGCTTTAGCTTCATACATAGCGGTATCAGCATCGCGAAGTAAATATTCAGGTTTTACATAGTTACAATTTCCCAAACTAATGCCAATACTAGCATTCATAAAGACCTCGTACCGCGATAACTTAAAACTCAGCGATAAGTGTTTAATAACGGACTCGGCAAGTTCGATTGCCATATTAACACCTGTAATATTTTCTAGGAGGATAGCAAATTCATCACCGCCAAATCGCGCTAAAGTATCGAAAGGACTTAAGGTTGTCTGGATGCGACGGGCAATTGCAATTAATAATTCATCCCCAACAAAATGACCGAGAGAATCGTTTACAACTTTAAAGCGATCGCAATCCAAAAACAAGACAGCAAATTGATAGTTAGCGTCCTGTCTAGCACGGTTGAGGGCTTTTTTAAGTCGCCGAATAAACAATACTCGATTTGGCAATCCAGTCAGCGAATCATGTAAAGCAATATCAAGTAACTTTCCCTGTAATTCGCGTCGAGAATTCATTTCAATTTGGAGTTTTTGCATTGCTTCTTCCAACTCAGAAGTCCGCTTCTTAACTCTTTGTTCGAGTTCGCTGTTTAGCTTTAAAATTTCCAAACGAGCATCACGCAAAGCAATTTGATTTTGTACTCGTACTAAAACTTCTTGAAATTCAAACGGTTTAGTGATATAATCCAAGCCACCCGCTTGAAAAGCTCTAACTTTATCAAAAACATCATCTAAAGCACTTATAAAAACCACAGGAATATCCGCAGTTTTATTCCAACCTTTCAAGCGACGACAAACTTCATAACCATCGATTTCTGGCATCATAATATCCAGTAAAATCAAATCCGGTAAAACAGCTTGGCAAGCAGTTAAAGCCATCTGCCAATTCAAAGCTTTTCGGACATTATACCCTTCTCTAATTAAGATCGAAGATAAAACTCGCAGATTATCTGCGGTATCGTCAATAATCAAAATATCTTTTTTATAAGTATTTATGTCCGCGTCATTCATTCTGCGTCTGCTTTGGTCAATTTCATAATTTTATTAAACTCATAGTTATTAGCTAAATCCCTGAAAACTCGAATAAGTGGAGCATAATCGTCAGGAATTTGCTGGAGTAACTTCAAAATTAAATCATCACTACAACTAGCTGCGGCATTATATACATTCTCGATCCACTTCGGCGACATTTGTGATAAAAACCGCTCGATGTCAGTTATTTGTATTTCTTCAAGAACTGCATCTGTATTTGAAGTCTCAATTTGACTGATATATTTTACACCTAGATATTCACGCACTTTTTCTAGCAGTAATTCTTGAATAAATGGCTTGCAAATAACATCATCACAACCCGCTGACAACATTTTGTGACGTTCCTCCTCGAAAACGCTGGCAGTGAGGGCAATAATTATTGTTTGCTGCGGGGGGTTCTCCAAGGTGGGGGAGCCATTTGCGTGGGGGGGTACAAAGCGTTGTAGCTTGCTTCCCTGTAGAGGTGCAAACTGACGTGGAGTAGAGGAAATTTTTTGTTCGCGTGCTTTAATTGCTCGTGTCACTGCGTAACCATCCATAATTGGCATCCGCATATCCATAAATATTAAGTGTGGTTGCCATTCACTCCACTGCGAAATAGCATCAACACCGTTGCTAGCTTCTCTGACTGCAAAACCGATCGATGTTAGTAATTTCACTAAAAATAAGCGATTATCGTCGGCATCATCTACAACTAAAATTCGATATTGCGGTTGGTGCGGTTCTAAGCTAATAATTTGCTGCTGTCTGGAACTACTCGATATTTCGCTTTCCGAAACAAGATTAGCTTGAATATGAAAGGTAAATGTAGTGCCGACACCAACTGTACTGCTAACAGCAATATCTCCTCCCATCAACTGTACATATTTTCGACTGATTGCTAAACCGAGTCCCGTTCCTTGTTGCGACTGTCTGCCAATTTCGGTTTGTCCAAAAGGTTCAAAAAGCAACTTTATTTCTACGGGGGAAATGCCCACACCTGTGTCTGTTACTTCAAAGTAGATTTGGGAGGTGGGGAGAAGGGGAGACAGGGGAGACAGGGGAGATATGGAAGACGGGGGAGAAAGGGAAAAAAGTCCCCCCTCTCCCCCTCTCCCCCTCTCCCCATCTCCCCCATCCCCCATTCTGACGCGCAGTGTAACGCTACCAGCTTTTGTAAATTTAATAGCGTTTCCTAAGAGATTGAGCAGAACTTGACGAAGTTTGCTAGCATCGGTTTGGATATAGCGCTTAATATTGGGTTGATATTCAAAAGTTAAAGTTAAACCTTTGGCAGCTGCAGGTCGATGTAACATTTGTTGGAGATTATCTAGTAATCGAATCAAATCGAAGTTGCTAAGGTTGAGAATGGTATGTCCCGCTTCAATTTTAGACATTTCCAGGATGTCGTTAATCAAATTAAGGAGGTGTTCGCCGGCACGGTTAATAATGGCGAGATTTTGTTGGTGTTCGCTCAAAAGCGTTGTATCGCGGCTCATGAGTTGCGTAAATCCCAGGATAGCGTTAAGTGGCGTTCGTAACTCGTGGCTCATATTTGTAAGAAATTCGCTTTTAGCTTTATTTGCCTGTTCGGCGGCTTTTTGTCCTTGTGCCGCAATTTTTCGCGATCGCATTAATTCCTGCTGTACGGTTTTGAGTTGGTCGATTAGTTTCAGCAGGTCAAAAGTACGTTTTTTAACTTGAGTTTCTAAGGTGCGGTTGTGTTGTGATAATAATTGTTGCGCTTGCTTGCGTTGGGATATATCAGCAAACGCTGCAACTGCAAAGCTAATTTCGCCCGATTGGTCGTAAATCGGCATTGCCGAGACTTCGATGGGAATCGTTCGATTCGGATGGCGAATTTCGATATCATCGACGCTGCTACTTTCACCTTGTAATGCTCTCGATATGGGCAAGCGACCGCTTGGATAAAGTTCCTCAGTACCAGCAATATAAACTTGGTACAGTCGCGCTAAATCTTCTACCCTAGCTTCGGGTATTAAATCCTGCGGTAAAATTTGCTTACCGATTTGATTGATGTAGTGAGGTTTACCATGCGCTTCAACAATAAATACACCCATTGGCATCGCTTCTAAAAATTGATGGAGGCGACTCTCGCTTGCCAATAGTGACGCATTTAACACTTTCAAATCTTTATTTTTTGTTGACAACACCGCAAATGATTCTTGCAATAGAATAGCCATACTCCTAAATTCCAATGCAAGTTCCCCCACTTCATCGGTACGTTCGTCTGGTATCAATTTCCATCTACCTTTGGCGATTTTTTTAGCTGCCAACTTTAATTGCATAATCGGATTGCCAATCCAACGGGCAGTTAATATACCAATATATGTTGCCATGACGAAAGCAACGAAACACAGTACAACTGTATTATCAGTGTTAGCATTAATTTGCTCCATCAAATTGCTCTCAGGTATTACTACAACAATCAACCAGTCTAAACCTAATTTGTAACACCAAGATTTGACATTGACAAAGTGGCCAACTGATGTATTCGTCAAGTTGAAATTTTTGGCATCTTTCAGCGCTTTTAAACTACCATTTTTTTGTACCAAATCTTGTGTTATCGCTCGAATCAAGGGGCCGTTACTATCTAATCCCGACACCCTTTTAACTTGACCATTAACAACAGTATAGGTTTGTTGGCTTGTCGAAGCTACAACAATTAATCCCGAACGTTCTAAAATAAAAACTTTGCCCGTTTTACTGACTTTGACACTGTTCAAAAACTTATCAATCTGCGAAAGAATCAAATCAACGCCAATTACCCCTAAATCCGTCAGACTAAGCAGTCCTAACTCAATCGCATTGACATTTATTTGATTAATTTGCCTGGGAGTTTTTAAGTAACTATCGAGATGTTGCTCGGCCCTGTTGCTAATTTCAGCTTCTAACTGATTCGCTAGGTTTTCTACTGCTAGCTGTCCGTTTTTAAAAGAAAGATAACCAATTAAAGCGACTGCCCCACAGATTTGCAAAACAAATGGTACAATTAAAACCGTTTTCAGGGGCATATTGGCGTAAACTTTGCCAAATAAGCCTTGGATGAATTGAACTAGTCTAAGTGTAAATAACATCGCTTTTATAATTTTTTCCAGCACTGGATTTTGGAAATTTTGCCATAGTATGATGACTCCACGGTAAATTTCCCAACTTGTAACTATCTAAACAAGCCCGGAGGTTGTAGCTTCGAGTGCTTGAATTGAACTTCAGTCCATTTACGTACTACCTCCGATGCTAAAGTCTTAAACTTTGTTATAGCACCTTAAGTAAGTTAAGTATCACCCATAACAATTAGAATGCTATTCTGAAACAGACCGTAAGATTTATTTACGTAAATACATCAATTCGTGGTTAGGGTGTAGAGATTAGGGATTAGGGATTAATTGCTCCTGGTACTAAAATCTCAACATTGCTGCTAGTTTCCAACTTTTTATTGGCTTCGGATGCTGATATTTTGGTATTTATGCTTAACCGGAAAAAGTGATTGAAGCGAGAAGCAGCGACCCAACCTGGTAAGGTTTCTCGCCGCTTATTGATAAATATTTTCTGAAAATTAGAATATGATTCTCCTGTCAGCGAATCGCGGGTTGGAACGATACACCGCTGGCAAGGATTAATACCTTCGACTCGGACATCTCCGATCCGAAACGCGACGCTACTATTTGCTTCGCCGAATAATTGGTCTTCCCAAAATGCAGGTACACCGCCAATCTCGATATTAGCGCGGATGCGGCGGCGCATTTCGTCTACACTTACTCCAAGGAACCACGAAGCAACTTCTGTCAAAGTGGCTGTACTAATTATTGTTGGACCGGGAGAATCGGTATCGTCGGGAAAACCCATCGACAGGTTTTGTTGCAAGGTGACAGGAAAACCAAAAAAATCACTCAATGTAGCGACGAGTGCATTTTGTTCGTTGTCGAGATGAAAAACTGATTGCGAATTACTTCCAGGTAATTGTAGCGAAACCGTTCGGTTTTCAAGATTAAATTGACATCGCACTAAATGTACTTTGGGATTGCGCTTGCCATTCACAAACTTACCGGGTTCGTCAAATATTGCAAACTCGCGGTCAAACTTCAAAGCACCACTCGAAAGCAATGAAGCACTTTTGACATCGACTCCATCGAGTGACTTAATGGGGTAGAGTGAAATTCTGGCTATGTATGGCACGAACCTTGAGTTTATCTGCTTTTTAAGAATCAAGTACCAATTATCATGCAATTCTAAGCAGTGATAATTTTTTGTTGATGTTTCTTTAAGAAACCGAGAAATAAGAAGAACGATTTCTGAGACAATATTATTGGCGATTAACAATTTTGCGTTATCCCACAGGGATTGTAGGGGCACGATATATCGTGCCCCTACGGGGGATTTTGGTTATCCAATTTTTACGTATTAACTGGTAGAATGATTCAGAACTAAGGGTAAATCGGCGATTTATCAATACCGCCAACTTTATCAAGAGGCCAAAATCTAACTACTGCACGACCAATGATATTCTCGCGGGGAACAAGACCCCAGCAACGTCCATCATAACTTTGCGTGCGGTTATCACCCAATACTAAATAATGGTTGGGTGGAATTGTACCGGGTTTGTATAAATACGGTGGCTGTTGTCCTGATTGACAAACATCAATCGATGTCCGCTGTTCGTCAGTTAAGTACTTAGCTTCAGCAAGCGGTTTACCGTTGACAAAAACCTTACCATCTCGAAGTTCGAGCTTTTCTCCTGGCAGACCAATTACCCGCTTAATAAAGGCATCTTGATATTTTTCTTTTTGTAGCTCTGCGGTGGGTGAAAATACGACAATATCGCCGCGTTGCGGGTCAGAAAATTTATACTTTAATTTATCAACTATAATTTTGTCTGCTTCCCATTGATTCGGTGTACCGTGCAGCGTTGGTTCCATTGAACCAGAAGGAATCCAGCGAGCTTCGGCGACAAAAGTACGAATCCCCAACGCGAGGACAATACTTAATACAATTGTTCTACCTAGCTCTGCGATCCAGGAGTTATCGGATTGTTGAGTCGAATTGTTGTCAGGCACTTGATTTTGCATTGAGTTACTTAAATAAAAGCTTGGTATACAGGTAATTGACCCGTCAAGTAGAAAAAACTATATTTGTTAATTTTAACCTTAGGTATGTGAGATAGCGATAATGTTGTTATCTTGACACTGGATGTGGACGAAGGTGAACTTTTCTATCGTAAAGAGCAAAAATTGACTGCTCTGAGTGCAACCAAGTTTACTCTGAAAGAATATTAGTTTGTAAAACAGAGTTCCAACGCGATCGCATTTACCCCCATGTCCAGTTCTACTAGTTTACTGATTCGTCGTGCCAACATCATTTTACCCAATGGTGAATTTATGGTTGGGGATGTGTTGACGCGCGATCGCACGATAGTCGAAGTTGCACCGCAAATTTCGACCGCAACACCAACACATGAAGTTGACGCACACCTTTTAACTTTGTTGCCAGGAGTTATTGACCCGCAAGTACATTTCCGCGAACCAGGTTTGGAATATAAGGAAGATTTATTTACTGCCAGTTGCGCTTGTGCCAAAGGTGGAGTCACAGCATTTTTGGAAATGCCGAATACGCGACCGTTAACCACTACCCAAGAAACTCTAGATGACAAGTTGCAACGTGCCTCCCAAAAGTGCCTAGTTAATTATGGCTTTTTTATTGGGGCTACGTCAGAAAATTTACCCGATTTACAATCGGCACACCCCACATGCGGTATTAAAATATTTATGGGATCGATGCATGGTCAGCTACTGGTTGATAGCGAAACAGCCCTAGAAGCAATATTTTCGCAAGGTACGCGCTTAATTGCGGTTCATGCCGAAGACCAAACGCGAATCAACCAACGACGGCAAGAATTTGCGGGTATAACAAAGGTCGCAATTCACTCGCAAATTCAAGATAATCTTGCTGCACTGCTGGCAACACAACAAGCATTAAGACTTTCCAAAAAATATCAGCGACGGCTACATATTCTACATATGTCCACAGCAGAAGAAGCCGAATTACTGCGTCACGACAAACCAAGTTGGGTAACCGCAGAGGTAACACCGCAGCACTTACTTTTAGATACGAGTGCTTATGACAAAATTGGCACTCTCGCACAGATGAATCCACCATTACGTTCCGCGAACGATAATCAAGTTCTCTGGCAAGCGCTACGTGATGGCATCATCGATTTTATCGCTACCGACCATGCCCCCCATACTCTTGAAGAAAAAGCCCAACCTTACCCCAAATCCCCTTCGGGAATGCCGGGAGTCGAAACTTCACTAGCATTAATGTTAACCGCAGCGATGCAAGGAAAATGTACTGTTGCCCAAGTTGTCAACTGGATGTCAACAGCTGTGGCTAAGGCTTATGGGATACAAAAAAAAGGCGCGATCGCACCAGGTTATGATGCCGATTTAGTTCTTGTCGATCTAAATACCTACCGTCCCGTGTTGCGCTCAGAATTACTGACCAAATGCGGTTGGAGTCCTTTTGAAGGCTGGAATTTAACCGGTTGGGCACATACAACAATTGTCGGTGGTAATATAGTCTACCGCAACGGCACTTTGTGTACAGACATGCGCGGTCAAGCCTTACAATTCGATTGACATCCTCCCCACCTTGCCTTGCGGCTCTTTGGTGGGGATTCCAAACATCACACTACTTTGGTTCCTGCTTAATAATAAAATGCGCGTTTTGTAGGTTGGGTGGAGCGACGAAGCCTAACCCAACATTTTTGTTGGGTTCCACGCTCGTCCCAAGGGGACACGCTACGCGAACGGATGCTGTTGGCGAAATATATCTTAATACTGTAAACCCTTCTTTTTGCGTAGGTTGGGTGGAATGAAATGGAACCCAAGGTTTTTAAGACCAATGATTTTTCGACGTTTTAAATGTAACGGAATGTTTCGCCAATAGCGTCCACTTCGTTACACCCAACCTACGTTAATTATCTTTTATGCATGGTAGGCACGGCTTTCATCTTGAAGAAGCGGGAACCTGACAGTAAATGTTGCACCCCGATCGTTACCAGGACTTTTGACTGTGATAGTGCCACCATGTATTTCGACTATATTACGGACAATTGCCAGTCCCAATCCTAATCCGCCAAATTTTCTAGTAGAACTGCTATCTTCCTGCCGGAAGTAATCAAACACATAGGGTAAAAACTCAGCGTTAATCCCCTTACCTGTATCGCTAACTATAATTTGAGCATAGCCATCAACTTGCCCTAGCTGCACTTCCACCTTTCCAGATTCGGGTGTAAATTTAAGCGCATTGGAAAAGAGATTCCAAACGACTTGCTGCAAGCGAGTAGAATCACCCACAACTTGACCAACATTCGCTTCAATTACCGTATTCACCTGAATCGATTTGGTTTCTGCCGCTAAACGCATTGTCTCTATTACGGTCAATATTGTAGATTCCAAGTTGACATTGCCTTTATTAAGCTTGAGTTTCCCCTGTAAAATTCTCGAGATATCTAGCAAGTCTTCAATTAATTGAACCTGTAACTCGGCATTGCGCTCGATTACTGTTAGTGCGTGGGATATTTTTGCTTGGTCAAGCTTCCTACTTTGCAATAACTTAGACCAGCCGAGAATTGCGTTAAGTGGGGTGCGTAGCTCGTGAGATAGTACAGCAATAAATTCATCTTTAACTCGATTGGCTGTTTCTGCTTTAGCCCGTGCTGTTTGTTCTAACTCCAGTAAGCGTGCGCGTTCTTCCTGTAATTGTTTTTGTTCGTGAATATCCGTACAAGTCGCAAACCACTTGACTATACGACCTTGCTCATCTTTGAGCGGTAAGCCTAATGCTAGTTGCCAGCGATAAGAACCATCAGAAGCTCGTTTCAAACGGTATTCATCTTCGTATAAATTGCCATTTTTAATCGTATCTAACCACACCTTATAAGCACTTTCCACATCATCTTGATGTATTGCATCCAACCAACCATAATCTAAAGACTGCTCAAATGTTAGCCCAATGTACTCGCACAATTTTTTGTTAACATAATTACATTTTCCCTCAGCATCAGTTGTCCAAACGAGTTGAGGAATTGCCTCAGCTAAATAACGATACCGCTCTTCACTTTGGCGTAAAACTTCTAAAATACGCTGCCGCTCGGCAATTTCCTGTTGTAATTGCTCGTTAGTCTTGGTAATTTCACTGGTGCGAAGTGCAACTAATTCTTCTAGATGATTCTGATATTTTCTCAATTGCTCCTCTACCCCTAACCGTTGAGTTATTTGTATTTGAAGTTCTTGATTTGCTTTTTCTAATTGAGCAGGGCTAGGAAGTGCTAGCGCTTGCGGAACTAATGGAACTAGCTCTATTGCTGTATATACTGATATTATTGCAGTTACTGCTTTCAGCGATCCCGAAAGCCAATAGGTCGGATGCCAAAGAGTCCAAATCTCTATTATGTGAGTAGTACCGCAAGCTATGATAAATGTACTAAAAAGTATAAATATCCAAGAAAAAGGTAAATCTTGCCGCTTGCTAACAAAGTAGAACAAAGTAGTTGGAATAGAGTAATAAGCTAGTGCAATAAGTGCGTCAGATATTATATGTAGCCAAACTAAATTAGTTTTCCATAGATAGCAGTGACCATGTGGGATAAATGCTCCTGAACTAAAAAAATTAGTCCATAATTCTGACATAGACTCTAACAAAAGCATTTTAGTTTCTCAAC
>QQTW01002831.1_pt1 | contig 12709 bp, 11 predicted proteins | sample 1904831 | NCBI WGS metagenome assembly QQTW01 (sample SAMN09435610, study PRJNA476489) | Subsurface metagenome, whole genome shotgun sequencing project. | reverse complement strand
GTGTGTGTGTGTGTGCGTTTGTGTATGTGAGTGTGTGCCCACGGATTTTGCTACAGTTCGGCGTTTTATGAAGAACGACTTTTGGCGACAGCCAAAGGCAAGCAATGATGAGAGGCGGGCGGCAGCAATCGCCAAATACCTTTCACAACACGAAAAACCAGCGGCAAATACATCGCAAGTAAAGCTAGTGCAATTTCATCCGAGTTATAGCTATGAAGATTTTGTACGGGGCATTGTAGCCAAGCCTAACGAAGATGGCGATGGTGTTTTGTATGAAGCGGAAAATAAATTGTTAGCAAGAATTGCAAAGGAAGCTTTTGAAAATTACAAGTTAAGTCAGGCGTCTCCAGAAGAATCTTCTAAGGTAATTCAGACACAAACTGATTTCGACTTGTTTGTTCAACATGTGCAGGACATTATAGCGGACAGTCCCAATCAAAAATTTTTGCTGACGAATGATGTTTATATTTTTAGTAGTGATTCCGCCCGATTTAAATACAAAGGTGATAATTGGGTGGCCCACAGTAAGGGTATTAGCATGAAGTATTCCGAGCTTCATAAAATAATTGCCGCAGGCGTGACAGAGAGAGCTCAAATAAAAAACCTAGACGGAATTGAAGAACTGACAAAGCAACATGCCACCTACTTTTTCAATACCGTAAAAAAATTGAAAGAGTTTCTACAGGCAAATTCTTTATTGGCAGCTGACGTTGCGTCAAAAACAGAAATGAAAAACTATGTTTTAATAATCGATGAAATTAATCGGGCAAATTTATCGTCTGTTTTAGGAGAAATGATTTATGCTTTGGAGTATCGAAATGAAAACGTGGAAAGTATGTACGCGATTGGCGAAAGCAACCAACTTGTATTACCTCCAAATCTCTACATAATCGGCACTATGAATACAGCCGACCGCAGTGTAGGACATATTGATTATGCCATTCGCCGACGCTTTGGGTTTGTGGATCTGCTACCAGAAGTTTTGCACACTGACTTTGAAACCAGCTTATTTGAGAAAGTATCCAGCCTTTTTGTGAAAGATTTGCAGGCATCAAAATTGGAAGCCTCAGAGCATTTGAGTTCCGAATTTAAATACAAGGATGTTTGGCTGGGACATAGCTATTTCATTAAGAAAGATGGTATTGATTCTCGCATACGACTGAAGTATGAAATCGTACCACTTTTGGAAGAGTATATGAAGGATGGTGTGTTAAAGGACACTGACGCGGTGGCAAAAATTATTGGTGAACTGGAAACTGTCATTTCGTGAGTTACGCCTTTCTCCAATATGAAACCTGGGAACACAAGCGCTTGGTCATTACTAAAGAGTCATTTTCTGATTATTTAAATATTAAGCCGAAACCCTTTGGCCAAAAAAAAGGTTGTTACGCATACCATTGCTCTCATACCGAAACAGAGGCAAACATTGAGGCGGGTTACTACATCGGGGTGGACTGGCTGGTGGAGGAAAAAGTCTCTATCGTCGTGTCTCCAAAACTTGACATTAGTTTGGCTGCTGCACAAAAGGATAAAGCGGAAAACAGCGATATAGAGGTTGAAGAGGGCGCCGTGGAACAGAGTGATCCAGTTAATCCGCCCACCGTCAATTATTTTGCTTTATTGAAAGCATGTTTGGTTACGGACTATCTCTACAAAGAGATAGACGACTTGGTACAAATAGACTGGAAGGCAAAAGAAATTCCAATTCCCCAGAGCCAGGACTGGCTGAGCCCCCTGCTCATTGTGAAGTTTTTAAACGTGCTAAAATCCATTGTTCGGAAAGGATTGAAAAAAGGCTATTATCCTGTCACCCAAAACCTCTCGGGAAAGATCAAGGGCAAAATCTTGGTCGGTCAGAACATTAAGCAGAACGTTGTCAAAAACCGGTTTGCCAACATCATTTGTCAGTATGAGGAATATAGCATAGATACTGCCGAAAACCGGCTTCTGCACAAAGCCTTTCGTTTTGCCACTTCCTATCTGGAGAATTATAGCCAGGTTTACAAAGGCAGCAGCCAACCTTTTGAAGACTTGGTCAATTATTGTCGTCCGGCATTTGAACGGGTAAGAAGTAACATTGCAGTATCGGAAATCAAGCAATTTAAGCCCAACACGTTTTTTAAGGAATATAGCGAAGGCATCCACCTGGCGAAGCTCATCTTAAAACGATATGGGTACAACATCTCAAACACGACGCTACAAAACGTTAGCACGCCGCCCTATTGGATTGACATGCCCAAACTGTTTGAGTTATATGTGTATCAGTTTCTTAAAGCAAAATTTCCGGCCAAGGACGCAGTTCAATATCAGTTCAGTACCTACGGCAACGTCTTGGATTTTTTAATAAATGACGGATCAACACGAATGGTTGTGGATGCCAAATACAAGCCATTGTATAATTATGGCGTCAATCACCAGGATATACGCCAAGTGTCGGGCTATGCAAGGCTGGAGAAAGTATATAGTGACTTAAAGGTGAATGATGCCCAAATCATTAGGTGTTTAATTGTTTATCCAGACATGTCCAGTGGGCATGATGCGACTAGTTTTAAAACTCTTGATTTAGCCGATGAATCTTTTAAAATAAAAGCCTACCGGGAAGTTTTTAAGATTGGTATCATCTTGCCATGCGATGTAAACTTGAAATTTTAGTGGTTGGGCAGGACTCTTCACTTTAACCTGATAGCATTTGTTGCTGCTACAAAAGGATGAAAGCGTTCCAAAAGTCACAACTCTACACCTTCACCTTCCCCTCAATCGAATCATCCAGCGTCTTCCGCAACACGGCACCAGTAAACATTTTCAAAAATGCTACTGCATCGCCATGCTTGTTGTCCCAGTAATAGCCATCCACCGTTTCCACTTTGATGGCTGTGATCCGGGGATCATCCACACCACCAGTGAACCACGTGCGCAGCAGTGGTTCCCATAATTCTTTGATCAGCGCTTTGTCGGTAGAGATGGTGGCTGTACCGTAAATGGTTAGGAAGTCGGAGTGGGCGCCACCCTGGAACAGCAACTGCACCTTATTGTCCTGCGCGATCTCCGCATTCTTATTGCTGTCGTTGGCACTAAGAAACCAGAAGTTCCCGTCCTCATCCATTTTCTGTACCGACATAGGCCTAGTAGTTACAGGCTTGCCGGAAGTGATGGCGGTACAAAAAAAGCAGGTGTTGTTTTTACCGGCCAGTTCCTTGATCTTCTTACCGGCTTCAATTCCTTGCAGGTCTTCGTGATTTTTTTCTGGCTGTTGCTGATTGATGCTGTCCATGGGATTTTTTATTTATTGCGTACCCTTTCGCAAGTCCGCTCCGTACCTGTATAAAGATTGTACCAAGGATGAGGTTGGAGGCCAACCTTTCAGTTGACTGGTCAGCTGGAGCCATTGGCTGGTGCTGCCCGAGTCCAAGTACGCTAACCGCAGGCGTGATGAGTAAGGAGATTCCCGGAACGTCGGCTCCTCTCCGAACAGAGACTTGAAGATGTCCGGGTCCTCCCAGGCACTACATTCAGAAAAGAAAACGGACCACAACATTCAAGCACACAAGGCGCTCGCCAATTTTAATGCGCATAACCTCACCAATTCCTGCACTAAAGATTTGGGCAATGAGAACATCTATCAAGGTTGACCCCAAAATTTGGTAACTTACAAAAAGGCAACCTGTGCACGCACAAGGCAACAGTGGGAAAAGGCGCCATCCGCACTCGTGATTCTTGATCAATCACTACTCAACTGTTTTATATGCCGGAATACACAACGCCAGGCGTGTACGTCGAGGAGGTTTCCAAGCTGCCGCCATCGGTCAAGACTGCTGACACAGCCATTCCGGTCTTTATCGGGTATACCGAAAAGGCAAAAGCAGATGCGAAAAGCCTGCGCTTCCAGCCCCACAAGATCTCGTCGATGATGGACTACGAACGCCATTTCGGCGAGCCTTATCCCGAGCAAACGATTCTCGTTACCATCGACAAGAGCGGCGCCAACCCGACTGTTGCAGCAAAGGTGGAAGGCCCTTCCGCGTATGCCATGCACTATTCCCTACAGGCCTTCTTTGCCAACGGAGGTCGGTCGTGCTACATTGTATCCGTCGGCCCCTACAGCAAGCGGCAAGGCATTACCCTCGCTTCGCTACGAAAAGGCTTCAACGCCGCCGTCCGTCTACACGATGCCACGCTGACCGTTTTCCCGGATAGCACCGCCATGTCCTCGCATGATGAGTATTATACCCTGCACAGGGAAGCATTGGCCCAGGCTGCGAGCCTGCGCGACCGCTTCGTGGTGATGGATGTGTGGGTGAAGCCTAATGAACCGTCATTCAACGCTGTTCAAACTTTTCGCGATGCTGACCTGGGCGGTCCGGAGATACTTCGTTATGGAGCCGCTTACTACCCGCGCATCCTTACGGCGCTCGATTACTTTTATAAACCCACAGGTAGTGCAGTAGCTGTTACCTGTCCGCAGGATCCGGGCCTCGATGGTACACTGGAGATCCTGGGCAAAAAAGATGCGGCTCTTTTCAATAGTGCAAAGAGCGCTATTGCCACCATCCCCATGCTGCTGCCAGCTGCACCTGCGGTGGTAGGCAGGTATGTTGATATTGATCACACGAGAGGGGTGTGGAAAGCGCCTGCGAATGTGGGTATCAACTTTGCCACGGCGCCGGAAAAGGCCATCACGCAAAGGGAGCAAGAAGGGCTGAATGTAGATCCGGTGGGCGGGAAGTCGATCAATGCCATCCGTGGTTTTACCGGCAGGGGACCTGCGCTCATCTGGGGGGCACGTACCCTTGCTGGCAATGATGGGGAATGGCGCTATATTTCCGTGCGCAGGTATGCCATCATGGTGGAAGTATCGATCAGGAAGGCCATTGAACCATTCGTCTTTGAGCCAGCCGATGCGGCTACCTGGGTGCGTGTCAAAGATATGATCGAGAACTGGCTCGTGCAGCAATGGAGAAGGGGTGCCCTGCAGGGTACCAAGGCGAACGAGGCGTTTTTTGTCCATGTCGGACTAAGCACGACTATGACCGCGCAGGATATTTTGGAAGGGCGCATGATTGTACAAATCGGACTGGCGGTGGTGCGGCCAGCTGAATTTATCATTCTCCAGTTTGTGCACCAGGTGCAGACGTAGGCAAGGTGATATGCTGAATCATGCCTTCCGAATGAAGTATCGTGCATGGGCGGGACCAGGGCGAATAATAATACACACGCAGCTTTTTGGGACCGCATTAATGGTGTGATGATCCGGTGAATTCAGTCCTAATTAAAAATGCCAAACTGATAACAGCCTATAGCAACAACTCAATTGTTTAATATGGAAGCATTAAAAGACGCCCGGGCATGGTTAACGCGACATTCTCACGTGCGGGGCGGTAAGACGGTAAACCGAAGAAGGGGCAAGGGGTTCGCCCTTTTATTCGACGGACCTCCAAGCAGCAGCACTCCTAAACGAACAACCGCTGAAATGCTTGCCCGGGAAGCGGGTAAAAAGCTTTACGCCGTTGACCTCTCCACGGTAGTGAGTAAATACATTGGGGAGACAGAAAAGAACCTCTCGGCTGTTTTCAAGCAAGCTGCCGAAAGGGACGCTGTCCTGTTTTTGGATGAGGCCGATGCCCTGTTCGGAAAAAGAACGGAAGTACGAGATGCACACGACCGGTATGCGAATATTGAAACAGCTTACCTATTGCAGCGGATAGAAGCGCATCCTGGTTTGGTGATTCTGGCAGCGAACCTCAAAGGGGACATCGATCCCGCATTCATACGTCGCTTTCAAACGGTGGTGAAGTTTCCGCGGGTACGTCCTGTGATTAGATGATGGATTTTATGCGCTTCACAATCGGTAATCTGCGCTCCATAAATTTGAGGCTGTCGTCGAGTGTCAAATAGCCGCTCAGAAACCCCAGGTCTAACGGTTGGTATGATACAGTAAATAAGTAAGAAGTTCCAAACTCCAATAGTCAGGCCCTTTTGCTCTTTCCCACAACGTCCTTACTTAACTTTACCCTCCACAATTAAAACACGGTCATGCTTTCTAATAACGACATACTGAAGAAGCTTAGAATAGCACTGGCACTGCGCGATGAAGACATCATCCACATCCTGTCACTGGCAGGATTTAAAATGACAAAGGGTGCCCTCAACGATCTCTTCCGGCATCCCGATCACCCGGGACATGTGGTGGCAGGCGATCAGGTGGTACGAAACTTCCTGGATGGGTTGATCATTTACAAACGGGGACCAAAAGACCAATTGAAGGCTGGCCCAAAAGCCGCAGATGGCTAGGGCAGGGAATTTACCGCCCATGTGAAAGGGCGTGCGTACACTTCTCCAGGTACAGAGGGAATAAGCTGGCTCATGCCTTCTGTATTTCACAACCGGTATCAAAGTGCAGACGCTTGAAGAAAGGACCAGGTCTTGTATCGAGAAATGGAAGCGTGCTTCAAGCTACCGTATGTTACCATTTCAATGGGCCAGCCGTTTCCTCCTTAGCTTTGCCCGCAGTTGAACCAATTCTTTACTGCCCGGCAACCTGTCATGAACCATCGCAACGGCTCCTACTTTTCTTATCGCAAAATACAATCACGTCCCCTTTTAGCCGGGGTAGCGTTACTCGCTTTATGCATGTTGCCAACCACGCTTCTGGCGCAGCCTGGGGGCTTTATCAAGCGTTACGTCAATAAACTGATCAACGATACTACAGACATCCGCGAGCCGCAGTTCATTGCTTATCCCACCCTTTCCTTTTCTCCTGAAACAAGCTGGGAAGTGGGTTTGAGTACCCTCTTCGTGTACTATGCAAAGCGTGACACCACAAACCGCCTGAGCGAGATCAGCGGCTTTACCTTCTACACATTTCGCGGACAGTATGGCGCCGTCTTCGACCATTCACTCTACACGAACCGGAACCGGTGGTCCCTGCTCGGTAAGCTGAAGTACCAGAATTTCCCCCTCCTGTATTTTGGTATTGGTCCACATACGCCTTCCGAAGAGGTAGCCATTGTCGATACCCGTATCCTGAGCATTCGTGAGCGGGCGCTGAAGAAGATTGCAAAAAATATTTTTACCGGCGTCGAAGTGGATTACCAGCGGCTGTCGGGGGTCGAATTCAAGCCGAAAGATCCATCTGTCATCGTAACGCCTCCGGGCTACCAGGGGTCTTCAAACCTGGGCATAGGCGCCGGGATTTTGTATGATGACCGGCACAATGTGCTGAACGTACGTAAAGGTGCTTTTGCAGAATTGGCGCTGCTGCACTACAGCAAAGCCTGGGGCAGCGACTTCGGATTTACTTCCATTGTTTCGGACAATCGGCTGTATAAACCCCTGAGCAGCCGCAATGTGCTGGCACTGCAGGGCTATGGACAGGCCACGCTGGGTCAACCTCCGTTCAACCAGTTGGCGCAGCTTGGCGGTGAGAACCTGATGCGCGGTTATTACACAGGTCGCTTCCGCGACCGGAACCAGCTCGCCGCACAAGCGGAGCTGCGGATGCTGCCGCTACGGCTCCCTTTTTCGAAGCGGATCGGTGCTGCTGTCTTTGGATCCACGGGAACCGTGTTCGACAACTTCGGCGATCTCTCGCTCAACAACTTCAAGTTTGCAGGTGGAGCTGGTCTGCGGTTCCTGCTGTTTCCTAAAAAAGATATTTATTCCAGGATTGATTTTGGCGTGACGAAGGAAGGCTCAGGCATCTACATTTTTATTGGCGAAGCTTTCTAAGGTATACCTGGGGGCAGGGCCTGCCGTTCATGCGTGGTTGAGTATGGATACTCATGGGAACGACTTACAATCTTCATTTGCTCAGCCAGGATGCCCGCTCGTATTGCTGCTTGCCAACCTATAAAACTCCAAATGGTTTGAGGCCGTCCCCAGTTATAAACTGGGGACAGCATGTTTGAAATTTACTTTACTGAGCTGCTGCAGGCTGGTTGTTAAAACGACCTTAGTACTTGAACGTACCCAGCTGTACCAGGCTGTCCAAGTTCTTCATGTCGTAAAGAATGATCCCGGTTCGTACATAGCAGATCAGCACATCGCCGTAGGGAATCACATCCCGGTAATCGCCATCCTTCAGGGTGTACATTTCGCGGGGTGCCCCTGCATTCTTTACATTGACGGCGGTGAGCCCACCGGTGCTGCGGCAGACAAACACCACCGTGTCCTGCAGTCCCAACCCATAAGGTGTAGAAAGCGGCAGCAGGCTTTTTTGTACCGGTGCAGTAATGGTTTTGATATCATACGTATACAGTCCGTCGGTAGCCGCACCACAGGTCCCTGAGCCACGCAGGGTTACATAGGCCGTGGTATCATTGGCCACTACGGGGTCGCAGGTGCGCACGTGGCGCGCTTCGCCGAGCTTTTGGGGGTTATCGGGGGCAGCCAGTGAATAAATGTACATGCCTTCCTGTGCACCAATAAACAATTTGTCGCCGTAGGGGAAAAGGGTTTCCACGCCAAAGCCAATGGGGACGGAGCGTACCTTGACCGCTGCCGCAGGTGTGGTAACGTCGTACACTTCCAGCGTGTTGTAATCGGCGAGGTAGAGGTAGTTGCCCACCACCGTGAAGCGGGCCAGCGAGCCACCTTTGCCCCCTGCAGACGCACCATCTGCCGAGGCCGTTTCTTTGGAACAGGCAGCTAACAGGGCAGAGGAAAGGACAAAAAGGAGTATTTTATTGAAGCGCATGTGAAGGCTTTGAAAAGTTAGTTGTAATAGCAGCTGGCGTAAATTGAATCCTGTACCCAGCCGGTATGTATGCCCGTGCTATAATTCAGGCATTCGTAATAGGAGCCATGGCGGGGCGGTGGCAGGTAAAGACTGGTGGGCTCGTAGCCACCTACCTGGAAAGCATTTTTGATCTTCTTCACTTCCACAGGCGCCTGCCAGTCGGACAGGTCGATTACCAGAAGGTCTGAAAACGAGTTGGCGTAAAGAAACTTTCCTTTCAGCGTTACTTCGGTATTCCCCCTGATCTGTAGGAAGCCCTTATTGACCACTGCAGAAGGGTTCGTCTTGTCGAGCACATGAATCCCTTTGCCTATTTCGTTCTGGAAGATGTAGGACCCCATGACAAAGATCTTTCCCGCTTCTTTCACGGGCTGGGGTGCAATGGTAACGACTTTAAGTAAACTGGTGTCTTGTGAGTAGACCGGTTTGAAGCCCCATACTTTTTGCTGGGGTGGTGGGTCAATTCCGTTGCGGGCACCAAGATTCCAGCAGGAGGAAAGCAAGACGGCGGCGCTGATGGTAAGCAGCAGGTTGGTTGGCAGATTCATGTTGTTGTAGGACAACTAAAAAAGTGCAAATGCTGCAAAAGAGCAAAAGGCGCGGGCGGCAATTTTGTGTAAGAGCGCTCTTGCTGTTTAGAGTTGCCCGTCCAAGAAACGTAAGGTTGCCTGGATGGTTGTGGCGTAGCTGCTGATAATCCATCGCATGGAGCCTACCTACTGGCCAGCAGATATGGCACAGACGGAAGCTACTTCGCAAATAACTCGAGCGTGGTTTGATGTCTGTCGAAAAGTTCAGTAGAGGGTACAGGACCGGGCTTAAACAGCAATAGAGCAGAGGGATGGAAGTTTCCCAATCCGCAGTGCGGCAAGCGCATGATATCCTCAGTACTTAAGCTTCCTGCAGCTCTGGTAGGTACGTCTTTTCTAGAATGGCTTCCGCAACGCGGCCGGATGCTTCCTCGCAAAAATCAAGACCGGAGTAATCTGGATTGAGGCCGCTGATGTAAGGCACTGCCATGATGTACACCCGCTCATTTGCGGCACCCCACTTGTCCAGTACCTGGAAGCGGTCGTTGATGTTGATGCCCGGCACTTTCAGGTAATAAGCGCCCGCGCTGTCCCGGAACACGAGCGGATTTTCCGCCGCTTCTTCCGCTGCTCCCGCCTCTCCTGCACGGAAAGCCAGGTAAGCCGGAGCGATGGCGCCGCGCAGGCCTGCAAAAGGAAAGTCTTCATACATCCGCGGTGGCTGCCCAATGGCATTAATATATACTTGGTAAGATACCTGCTGCAGGGACCCGCCTTCGTCCTGGTACGTGTACTGCGCGCCGCCGCCGGGAAGCGGCTCCACTTTACTCTCCGGACTTACCGGTACGAGACTCAGTACCCCGGCATCGTGCAGTGCGATGAGTTCATGATAAGAGCTTTGGGGAACAAAAGCGATCACGATGGAAACAAGTGGCATCAGGACCTTCTTCAGCCGCATCATGTCTTCCGCCGACAGGTGTTTGGCTGCATAGTTCATGGCGTAGCTCAGCACCGCCAGCATCTCCTTCCAGTATACCGACTGCCTGCGGCGCATGGACTTTTCGGCTTCCGCATATTCACCCTTGAACAGGGCAAAAGCTTCAATGCCCTTGCGGAGGCTCATCATGTGCGCCACAAACTCCTCCATGTTCATGTCTTTCACAATGTCGTAAAAGGCTGCTTCATTCCGGTAGAGGGGCTTCTTGAAGTTGCGGTCGAAAATAACGTCCAGCGGTATGAAGCCACCATGCAATTCCTTTAGTTCATAGAGTTCTTCCTGGCTTATGATGTTGTCGCGATGCAGCAGCGGATCATCCAGGTGAAAGCGCAGGGCGGGTAATAATCCGCTGAGTGAATGCAGCACGATGCTAAAGTTTTCTGAGCCTTTGTGCAGCTCGTATTTCAGGCTCCCATCGGGGGCACTGCTAAAAGTACCATTAGCTCTCGAGAGCGTGCGCACGGCGTCTATAGCAGTCAGGGAAGCACCCGTAATGGCAACGGGATGATTAAAGATTTTTGCCAGCTTCTGGGGTGGGTAAGGAGAATCGAACCAACCGGGCACCGTCCCCTCGTGACGTGTTGGCCAGGTATGACCGGTGCAGATAATGACCGCATCGAAGGTGACGCGCGCGCCGCCCTCCGTTGCTACTTCCACCGAGCCCTGCTCCGCGCTATCCACTATGTCGGTCACTGCCGTTTGTGTGCGGAATGTAGTACTGATCCCGGAGCTATCGGCTGCTTCTTTCAAGAGGGCAAACTGCGCCGACAGGTACTGGCCAAAAAGCAGGCGCGGCACCACCTTGTATTCGTTGAACGTGGCGGGTTGTATACCGTAAGGCGCGTAAAGTTCGGGTGGCGCCGATTGCAGCCAGGTCTCCATATCAGTCACCAGCGTGGGTACCTCGTTGTCGGAGACATTGGTAACGTGTTCGGGGTTGGCGCCTTCCTTGCTATACGGCATCCCCACACCGACCTGGTCCTTCTGTTCGAACACGGTGATGTGCAAGGCTGTGTTGCCCGACTCTACCAACCGTTTGTAGGCAAACAGTCCCGCCGGACCACCACCGATGATGCCTATGCGCTTTACTTTTCTGTCCATGAAATTGTTTCTACTTTGACCTTCAGCCAGACCAACACCTTTAACTCATAAGTGCATCGCCCGGGTGTGTGGTCGATAAGCGGAAAAAGGTTTTGCAACACCCGGTTCCGGAACCTCACCTGCTTATTCTCCCGGTTGTAAAAAGGCTAATGTCGAAAGGAAAACAAGCTGAGCACTAAAAAGTTCAGGGTGTGGCTGTGGCTGGCGATGCGCTGTGTTGCTGAAGCCGCTTCCTGTATGGAATGCTACACAGGCTATGGCTCTGGCCCTATCAACGGATACTTGCCACAAACTCCACCTTGCAGAAATGGTGGACAGCGATTTTCGGGGAGTCCACCCTTCCGCTGATTTAGCCTATCTTACCAATGCTGTTTGTAGCGGCCGAGGTTTATTGTGCTACAATATGAGCAGCCGTCAGCGGAAGTCCTGTCTCAATGCCGGATGATGAAGGCGTACCAGGGGCAACTGCTGTTGTCACCTCAGCAAAGAACCCTCTGTCCCTCATCATTTTCAGTACTTATTTGTTCCGACTTCATGCACCGATCTCGTACACTTTCCGAAAGTAGCTGGCTCCGTTACGGAACCTTTTTCTATCTCTACTTCATGCAGGGTGTTCCTTCCGGCTTTGCACTTACCGCCTTGGTCAACTACCTCACGGCAAGGGGCACCTCTCCGGAAATCCTGGGTTCCTTCATGAGCATCATCGGTATCCCCTGGATCATCCAACTGGTCTGGGGACCACTGATCGACCGTTACCGGTATTCGGTGGTCGGTCATTACAAGCACTGGATCGTACTAACCCAGCTTGCTGCATTTGGTGCTTCGCTATTACTGCTCATTGTGGACAGTCCGGAGCAGCAGGTATGGCTGCTCGCAGGGCTCTTTTTCACACACAGCCTCTTTGCCTCGGTGCAGGATGCGAGTGTGGATGCACTGGCCATTTTGGCTACGCCGCCACCGGAGCAGGGCCGGGTAAATGCCTTTATGCGCGGCGGATTGTTACTGGGTATCTCCGCCGGTGCGGCTGGTTTATCTATTGTGCTGAACAACTGGGGCTTCCGGACAGCCGTGCTGATTCAATCCGGAAGCCTGCTCTTCTTTACCGGAATGTTTTTTTTCACGAAGCTGTATCCCGGCGATCTCTTTGCTGCACAGCATCATGAGGATGGGGAATGCAGCAATGCTGTACAGCGGATCTGCTACACCCCAGGCCAGTAACCCGGAGGCGACAACGCCCCTTGATGAAGTAAGCAGCAAGCCCGCACTGAAGCTTAAGATGAAAAGGGCCAATGCGGCCAGGATCACTCTTTGCAATCGCGGGGCGCCCCACTTATCTGCAAAGAAGCC
>QQTW01002830.1_pt1 | contig 12713 bp, 13 predicted proteins | sample 1904831 | NCBI WGS metagenome assembly QQTW01 (sample SAMN09435610, study PRJNA476489) | Subsurface metagenome, whole genome shotgun sequencing project. | reverse complement strand
GCGACGAGTGCTTCGGAGACAAATGAGACGAATGCAAATATCAGAGTTGGGCTCGGTATTTTCGGGCTTGAGGTACCTAAATCAGAATGTTCTACAGGCACAACGACCCCAATAATTTCCTATGCGCCGGAACCGACAGCGCACCCAGAGTTGGGAAAAGAAACATTGGCAGAGTCACGGGCGCTTCTTCTGCGGGTAACGAAAGCAGTTGAGCAACTCCGATTCCGTGAGGAAGAATTCAGAGTGAGTAATAGTCACCGTGGAAATCTCGCGAGACCTTGCCTAAACACAAAGCAATAGCATCTCCACGACATCGCCATAGCAAAGGCCGAAGCCGGAGCGCAACAAATTTCACGCCTTGAGTCGGAGGTCCGAGACCTGTACGTACATTCCAGATCCTCTGCTCTGCTTTCATGTATCATTGCTGAGGCGCACTTTGCGCAGAGAGGACGAGAGTACCAAAGACCAATCCGAACTCACCTTCCTGAAACTCAGTCTGAGGATGCTCGAAATCCAAGCGGAACCATACATTCCCAAAGACGATGAGGATGGTCTGAGAGAGGGCATCAGGAGGTGGAAACTGGATTGGGGGGATGTGGATCAGCGGCGTCGGACAAGGCGGAGGAAGGCGCGGGTTGAACAACGATAGAAACATGCAGCGCATAGCATTCTGTTCCGGGCGCGTGTTTCCATGGAGTTTAGACGTGGATGGTAGGCCATTGGCGGCCCCTGTACGAAAGGTGGTCAGAGTTATTCTCGTTACTACTCGACCCTGGCGTTGGGAGTTGCAGTCAAAGATCAGCTCGGATGCATCGTGCAGCTTCTCGACTCAGCATTTTCGCCTCCAAACATACTCATTGGTTTAGAAATGCAGTCGACGGTGACTTCAAACAGTTGACAGGCATCTCTCTTAAGTAGGGTGATGGAATCATCGAACATGTTCAAACGAATGATGTATGCATAGTCCCCTAAGCGAGAGACATATCAAGGGTGATGATAGAGACCTTGGTGAATGGGGCCTCGTGCTTGTCCACATCTCCAAAACATCCAATCATGAGCTGTTACTCATTATCCATCTAAGTCCATCACTGTGGCGCGGCGGGTTGTTTGGTGATAACGAAACATCGATACCAAACGACCGAAAATACCTAGAGTTGTCTAGGAGGTGATCAGCAACTGGAAAGCCTTGCTTAATTGACCTACTCTTCGCGTATACAGTAGCCTTATCATTTTCCACAGAGATCTGCACTCGTCTGGGGTCTACGGTCACCGTTCGAATCAGAAGAACAGTCTGCTCATTGCGAGTAGAAAGCCTTTTGGGTCTTTGGAGATCGATATGCTGACTGTACAGAATTCCCCTGGAGCTTCAAGGAAGGCCCTAAACGAATAGCCAAATAATTGTGTCCACAGTCTTGCTTGGCCATTAAGCCCATGCGGCGAAGTACCTGAAAGAAGCCTTTGCTGGAACGCAGGGCAGGCGCAAAGCAGTCCATGGCGTTTGTGAGAGTGACATGGAAAAAAAAAGACAACAAAGCAGTAGCACCGAAGAGGTCCAATAGTGAGAGTACAACCCGAAAGGGCCAGTGTGGCTCGTCGAAGAGGGTCATAGCGATATTGCTGAGGGCCAGCGCGAAGGGGGTCTGGCACGGAGGCAACATTGATTATACTTAGAACCAAGAAGAACGTTGTGCTTGACACACTCTAGTTTCCTTTGTACTCTATATGTTCAGGGATATGAGCACTAAGAACTGCGCGGTATACCTAACAGGCATCCTTGCTCAGGCCGCAGGAGCATTTCACAATATTCTGCTCCGTACGGCTTGCCGGCTTGCGGCGACTCCGTTGCATAGGCCTCCAAACGAAGACAGCACGACAGCCTTCATATCCTCAATACTTCAAGTGACAGCCACAACCCCATGCTCTCAAAGGATTACCTCTCCGGCGTGCTCGACCTCAAACCCGAGCTCTTGCAGCTTCTTCTGCTTGACCTTGTCCGACTGCTTCCTTTTCTGTAGTTCCTGCTTGTGCAGTGCATGCACCTCTTCTGCTGTCGCCTTGCGAAATGGTTCTGGAATGTAGTCATCCTTGTCAAGATCCTATGTTGAGCATTGCTGAATCAGCGAGGGAGCAGAGCGGCGCGCGTAGCGTCTTCGAAAACAACGATTGAAAGATCTCACAATCTCTCCGAGTAGCAAGACATTCTCGCCCCGTACAATGAATATTCCTCGCGGAATGTCTGCGTAGATGTCCTGAATGAATATGCGCTCGACGGTATCTTGAAAGACAAGGTTGGCTGTGCGTAAAGCATGATCAGCAGCTCTCCTATCCCGACCTGGACAACCTTCGCCCTTACCAAATTGATCCCAACTCCTGAGTACGCCAATCAGCTTCCTTCCGTCCCGCAACACGAGCATCAATTTCTCTACACGCATCCCGAAGTAGCTCTCATGGTCAGCCGGCAGCTCAAGATTGCTCAACCCTCAGAATCTAGGCTTGAGGTGAGTCTCACTGTCCGTCAAATCTAATAATTGTGCCGCGGTTGTGAACATCTGCGGTGGCAGCTGTGCCACACCTGGAGGTAGCGGTTGCACATTGGGTCCATTCGGAGGGCCAGAATCTTGGAGCGAAAGGTGCTCCATCATGCAGGAGGGCAAAGCAATGGACTAGCTTAAGGCTGGAAGGAGGTGATTAAGTCCATGCTCGAGACAGACAGTGGTTGGTGGTGATAGTTGAGTGTATGGTAATGTAACCATGATGCACGGTCGCGGATCTTCCCGGCCGGCGATGGATGGCCAAGACTTACACATCGTTGGTCTCCAGAGATGAAATTCTGACCAGAGACTTACGGGATTCCATGAGCTCGTGTAATGACGTGTCCTCATCTGAATTGAGCGTCCAATTCCCTGGTGCAATGTCGAGGAGAACATCAGCGGACAGTTACAAATATATAAGAGCTCATTGATGCTATTTCATTGTGTTTGGTCCAGCTTGTCACTGATATAGAAAGGCAATTCTAGAGTAAGCGCTGAAATTGTAAAGAATCTCACTTGTATCTTTGATCGTTCCTTATGGTCTCTTGCTATACCTTTCATTCTATTCCCACACTTTCTGCTTCCGCATCCTTGCAAGCCCATCTCCAGAAGATGAATTTACTCTGAGACAAAGCTTCTATAGCTCCGTCCAGATGGCAGGCATACTTAACCTCCTAAGAGGGAAATGGTACCCGCCAGCCAACCCCGCCATCTCCTTCGCCCACAAGAACATCCTTGTCACAGGCGCCAACGTTGGCTTAGGCCTTGAAGCTGCCAACAAGTATGTCGCCCTAGGTGCTGCGAGGGTCATCTTAGGGGTACGTAACATAGAGAAGGGCACAAGGGCCAAAGAAGAGATCGAACGCCGCAACGACGGCCACACCTCCACAATCATCGACGTCTGGAAGCTTGATATGAACAGCTACGCCAGTGTCAAGGCCTTTGCCGGGCGTGTAAACCAGGAATTAGATCATTTGGACGTGGCACTGTTGAACGCCGGACTGATGATGCGAACGTATTCAAAGTCACCTGAGGGATGGGAAATGATCCTTCAAGTCAACGTCTTGTCCACCGCCCTTCTAGGTCTTCTTCTTCTCCCAAAGCTCCAAATGTCGAGGACCGAGAACTCGACGCCTCACTTGACCATCGTTTCGTCCGGCCTCCACGCCTCTGTGAAGCGGGAGCATCTCGGTAACGAAGGCCACACGCTCGAATACTGCAATAACCCAGAAAACTTCAACGGGCATCGGCAGTATAGTCGCTCCAAGCTGCTGCTCATGTATGTCACCAAAGAGCTCGCTGCTCTCGCCACTGCGCCTGCTGGAGAGGTCCAAGTCATCGTCACGTCGTGTTGTCCTGGCTTCTGCACCTCAGAACTTGGAAGACAATTCGACAGCTCCTTCGAAAAGGTGGGTATGTGGCTCGTGCATAGCCTTCTTGCGCGTACGACGGAGGCGGGGAGTCGGACGTTGGTCAGTGCAACGGTGCTGGGGCCCGAGGCACAGGGGACGTATTGGAAGAATGATCACTTTCCTTTGTAAGTCTACTGCCGGAAAGGTACTGGGACATTGCTGATCTTTGTTGCTGAGGTAGACCTGGAGAGTTGGTGAGTAGTGATGAGGGAAAGAGGCTTCAGAAAGCGGTCTGGAGGGAGATAGTCGACGCATTGAGAGTGTCAATCCCAGAGGTCGATATAGTTGTCGGAATCACTTGATTATAAACACACTTGTAGCAAATGTACCATCAACGGTTTGGTCCACTAATAGTCGTAAGGCTTCATAGATCGGACTGCGGGAGTACAAGGATTGCTAGGTAAGATTACCTTAGGGAACAAAAAAGTACATTCCATTATACATTTCAACGAGCGCATATCTTCCGCCTGTGCAACTATATCAGTTAAGATTCATCTGAGTGACACATGAGTTCATGATAGTAGAATGAATACACGGAAGAACTTCTCCGGCACGCCATAATCGCTCCCAGTTCGAAATACAACGCTGTTCGCTCAAGCACGTATCCAGAAATTGTGCAAGTTCAAGTATGGTAAGGTTCACGTGGCACCGCTCATCGATAAGTCGGCCCCCCCTGGGGTTGCGAGTAATCATATCCCCTCCCTTGTCCACGCTCGCTTCCACCTCCTCTGTAGTAGCCTTCTTCGCTCATGTAGTCGCCTCGTGGGATTCCTCCCAAGTCCCCCACACGGTCATATCTGAGTCTATCTCTTGTTTCATATGCCCGGGACTCCTCCTCTGCTTGTCTTCTTGCCCAGTCCGGCCTCTTCATTTCAGCTTCGCGGGCATAACGTCTACTTTCATCGTCAAAGCCATCACCTCCCAACACAGAAGGCGATTGATAGATTGGGGAAGATTGATAACCCGAGATATCGCCGTCTGATCGTCGGAAATCGTTACCAGCGCCTGCGAATGACGGACTCCTGTGCCTGCGTGCATTACTTGATGCCCTCTGTTGAACATGATAGTCTGGTATTGGCAGATCCCCAAAGCGTCCGCCGCCTGTGCTGACTGTCACAGGACGCACTTTGGTAGTAGAGTTTGATCGAACCGACTTCGGGTTTTCTGCTTTCAAGGTGTCCTCGTACGTTTTTCCGCCACCAGGGTGCGCGCTATAAGGCTTGCGCTCTCGTTCAAGACTTGGAGGAGACTGGATAGGATTTGTGTCATCAATGGCCGATTCAGTAGGGATGTTTGCATAAGGTTTTCGTTCCCGCTCTAGATTTGGCGGAACAGGCAAGGGAGAGGTAGTGCTAGAGAAATCAGAGGCAGTTGGTTTGGTTTGGGGTGGTGGCTCGCAAGATGTGCTCTTTGGTAAATCAATGTTTACGTGCTCCTTGACGGCACGCTCGAACCGCTCTCGAAGCTTGTGGTCATCTGCAGTGGGAAATAATCTCCTCGATAGCTCCTTCGGAAATCGTTCCTTCTTGTCATCAGGATTGCTTATTGGCATGTCCAGAACAGCCTTTGCCAACCGTTCGTACTCCTGGTTAGGGTTTGCCTGGATGAGAAATGTAACCCAACGCTCAAAGCCAACAGGGGTCAAGCCGGGGATCTCGGGCCTTTCGTCATTGCGTTCTTGTACAAGGTGATGCTGACATTCAAGGGCTCGGTAAAGCCTTGATATGTTTGACGTCTCGTGGTCGAAGATGACTGCTAAGGTTAAGCTAACGAACGGGGTACAAATAGGGAGTGTCAACGTACTGCTCCAAGGGTATGGTTCCGACGGCAACTTCACGTCCTGGTAAAATCGTAGCATCTTGGCGGGTGTCACAACAATACTGTGACATGGTTCGTAATCTTCAATCTTCGTTACCGTCAGTACGGCCGGCATTCCCAAATTGATAAAACAGAACACCACAGGATAATCAACCTACAATGTGAATGGCAAGACCTCGCAGAAACTGTCCCAGCCTGACCGTAGGATGTCCTTCTTCATCGAAAAGTTGACCCCATATCTTTTCCAAAGTGGTTTCTTCCTTGCTTGTAGACAGCCGTACGGGTCCTTTGGGCCGTCTGAGAGTCGACTCGGTGCTTTGACCTTGGGGCGATAGTGATCTTCGATCATTACCCTGTGGGATTTGTGTGTCCCGTGAGTTGTAAGGGGCTGGATTCGAACCTGACGAGTTTGGTGGCGAGCCGTACGCGGGATAGCTGGGTTTGGGACGAGGTGAAGGTGGTGTTTGAGCATTCCGCGTTGTCAATACGGGAGAGGAGCCTGATCGATTGGGTGGCGACTGTGCCAACGGTGGCGGCGGGGGCGGTTGATGCTGATGCTGTTGCTGGGGGATCGGTGTACCGCTATCCAAACCTGAATTCTTCAGCTGCTTGATCACATTTTCGGTAATCTGAGCCACCAGCTCTGGTGGAACATAGGTTGACGGGTCTATTTTCTGGAAGGCTGACGATACAGCCTCATTCGCTACTTCATGCGATTGCGACTGCGATGATCTTGCTGTATCGAAGTTGAGATCCTCTCTCCGAGCACTTGACTGCTCCCTTGGCCTTGCTCGAGGAGTTTCGGAAGGATGTTGCTGTGGGTACGCGGCGGGGTACTGCACGCGTGGGTCCGAGTAATCGAAAAAGGCTTGGTGGTCCACCGGAGGAGGGCTACGATAGGCGTCGTCATAGGCCATGGCTGCTGCCGTGACGAAGACTGTGGTGGTGCAGTATGGTCAAGTGAACTTCACAGTAGTGGGATGAAGTCTTGCTAATGTATAATTCGGGACAGGTTGTGTACTCTGTATGGTTCGCTGGATGGCGTACCTTGACGTGTAAATGAAAGATGATTGACTGGTGTCGAGTTCGCTAGATATCCAGCTGCATGTCAAGGGTCGGACACCTAAACCTAAGTAAAGGATCCTAAGTCTCGTGGCTTATACAAGTACGAGCACTAGTTGCGACATGACGGTTAAAGTCGTCGATTTGCTAAGATCAACAATCGATTAGCTGCTCGGAGGATAAACTCCCATGGAGTGATGGCTGGCAGTGAAGATATCGGGCGTGAGGCTGGTTGATCGAATGGGAAAGGATTTGTTAGAGTAGCTCAAATGAGTATAAGGCTCTGTATTCGTTGATTGGGCGTAGAAGAAGGAAGCAAGGAAAAGAAAGGTGGAAGAAGCACATGTTCCATCCAATAACTTACGTCATGTCACCAGAGCCGCGTTTGACAACAAGTTTGAAGTTCAGGATCAGTAAAGGAGTGCAATGAAACACGGCCTCCTTGGTAGAACAAGCGGTTCAGTCAATTTCATCGCGACTTTCTGAAAAGATGTTCTTGCGACACGATGCGAATATTTACAGACTATAGTACCGTATGCTGGCCGCGATGGTCGGGGTTCCTTGACGTTCATCATTTTTGGAGAAGGGACCCCTACAGCAATCCCGCAAGCACTGACTAAAATTGACTGCATGCTGTCTACCTAACCTACTGTAATAGTGTCCACGCTGGCCAAGCGAACGGACTACCTATAATTGGAGACGAACAGGCTCTCATTAAGATACCATATCTGAAAAGAGAAGAAAGGACAGGGCAAAAACAGGCAGTCACCCGGTCCCTCAATTCCAGAGAGTGCTAATATTTCACCGTCCTGATAAATTGGTCTTGATAGCTGACTTAGAGTCCGGTTACAGGCTTACCATTCCATGACCGGGCCGTCCTCATCATCGTCATCATTGTCTTCCAGATCGTGGTCGGGTACCTTGAGGGTTGGCCTGTGCTTTCCCCTATTGACAGCAGGCTCGTCATCGAGAATACTAGGTTTGGTTGGCGTTGAGCGTGAAACCTTGCTCCCCTAGTCCTGTCGTCAGCAATCAGTCTTGTTACCGTCAGCTTCCATGTAATCACCCTGGTTTTTGCAAAGCCAGACTTGGTGAGCTCGATCTGGGAGGATCGAAGGCTGCTTCCAGTGGACGCTGCTGCTCCCCAAGATTGCTCACTCGCGGTAGTCGATGGAGCGCGAAATTGGGCATGTGCCAACCCTTGGGAATCGTAGCCGGTGAAGGGAATGCCGACACCACTGAAGTCGCTCCAACCTTTACGGCCTTGCTCCAGCCAAATGCTTCCTTCATGAGCGGAAGCGCTTGCTCCAGTGTTGTCAGATCGCATGTTCTCTTTCCCGTGCCCACTCGAGGCGAGGCCACCATCCTCCGAAGCTCCAGTAGCAGCGAGGTCGAATCTGTCATCGTCATTGAGGGCAACACCGCTCTCGGAAGTGAAGTTGTCCTCCTGTGTAGACATCCATATCAGCAACTGCATGCGGTGAGATTGACTGAAGCGTACAAAGTCTGATTCGTAAGGGTTGCTGTCGTCATCCGAATCTTCTTCCTCTTCTTCCTCGATGGTCACACCTGGCTCCGTGTTCACATGGAGCATGACGCATTGAAGGCAACGCTTTGCAACATCGATCTCGTCAGTAGATGAATGCATATCTGATAGGACCAAGAATGCACTCACAGCTCTGTCTGGGTCCCTGCGCTGAACCTTGCTGAAGCCATGCAGTCCTTTGACTTCGTCACAGATACAACAAGTGAGCTCTTCCACCTGCTGACCGACGCATAAACGGCATTTGATGTATGCTCCTGTGGAAGATTCGACTTTGCCGAACTTCAAGATACGCTTCTGAAGTTCGGTGAGCTGCTTCTTGGAGTAGCCGCCCTGTATCTTGTACTTTCTGCATTGCTTGCACCGTATCCTGTTCGGTCACACTTAGCAGCTTCGTTTATAACTGAGACGTCCGACATAACTGACTTATCGGGAAGGACGATGTGTCGAAGTCTGAAGTATAGTCAGCGATCGGAACTTTAGGTAGCACGTCACAGAAAGAATCTGCCTTTCTGTATAGCAGTCTGGCAACACGGTGTATCTGACGTAGATTCGAAGATAGTGGCAAGGTGAGACAACTCTTACTTCTTCACGGTAGCCTCATCATATCCACCCTGGAAGGAGGCTGTTGGTGGCATTGTCCGACGGAGATGCGAATGCTGGCACTCAACTGATGTCTGAATGCTCTTATGGGTATCGGTGACCAGCTGTGGGTGTCGAGCACTTTGTGATGAGTTCTAGTGATAGAGGAAATTAGTGTGAGGTTGGGAGGGTGACAAAACGGGCAACGTGTATTCCATTACTTGAGGGAAGCTGCACTTCCGTCTCACTCAAGGACCCTCTTATATGCTGGTGTCGAATTTGCACACATATGGCAGTGTCAGCGGATGTACCACATGGTAAGTTAAAGTAGAACCACCAAGAAGCTATCGAAGTTGTCAGGATGATTGTAGAGCAGTGAATCTAGGCAGTAACAAGCGGGAAAACAAACTGATGTTGTGAATCACAACGCTAAGGCGAATGCATGGAGGAAGTAGGTGAATGTGCAGTGTTTATCTGATCTCAATCCGTGGAGAACCTGATCAGGTACCGACGGAAGGTAAGTTAGGGCTGAGAGGAAGCGAAGCAATTCTGGCGACAGCAAACCTGTAACTTCCATTTTGGCCGCAATCACCAAGATTCCATCCCAAGTCAAACTCGGGAGGGTGTACGCCGCTTTTCCCCATCAGGTATTTTGCTTTCTGGCAGGAGCAAACATTTCTGTGACTGCGCTTTGCCATTAGATCGCGTCAAGACAGTACCTGATGTAATAAACTAGGTCAGTTGCCCTTATTGAGTACCTATCTATTGCTGAGCAATCATTGAGATGAACTTCTTTCACTGCGAATTCCAGTTTATGGTCCCTCTTCTATCTGAGGTCATTCGATGCTGTCTCTTTCATGAATCGGTCATCATAGTCTTTATAGAAGCTTGCTCACAGGCTTCTCAACTACCAAAAGTACACCCTACCCTGTAGGTCTACTGTTGGGCTTCTTTCCAATCCTAAGTAGTACAGCTTCCAGGGTTTGACTTTGGTGGAAGACGTCACATTGCTTTTCTTGAACATGATTTGGCTCTACTCGTAGGCATTTTCTGTAGAGACGATGCTTTGGTTACAATACCACTCACTGCGCATGGCGTACCTTATTTCTACTGCCCGCTAATAGTTTTAGGTCGTAACGTTAAATGAAAGCTGTCACTGACTTACACAACGTTGAGTAATGCAGTAGTTTTAAGAAGAGGTTCGAGTCTTGCAAACTTGTGCTTTTGAGGAGGCATCCAGTCATAGAACTATAAACTGCAGTAATACTGTAAGCCGAGGGTGTCTGTAAATGGCCTCGTACAGATATGTTAACCCGACTGAAAGCATGAGGACCTTCACCACTGCCAGTCGGAGAATTTCTGTGAGTTGAGGGAAAGCCACCGCTGCACCTCATGTGCGTGTGGGGCAAGACGCATCGAAGACAAAGAGCAGCATCATTCGTTGATCCCGCAGTCCACTCCCATGGAACTCCATTAGGCCCGAGGCGGCTCGTTCCGTCGAAGACGGTGCTGTCAACCAATCAAGATGCCAATCGGAGGCCCTTTGCATAATCGATCCAATTGCAAGTCAGGAACGCTCATGCTCTAACGTTAGGTAGGAGGCGCCCGGCCGAGACAAGGGTCAGGGCCTTGTTTGAGAACAGCCTTGTGAAGTGAAAGAGCGTGGGACGAGAAAGGGGGTTCCGTAAGGTAAGCACCTGTTGTGAGATTCATGCTGCGACACCTTTCAACCGTTAAGTTAACTTACCAAAACTGGAGACTATGAACAGTGACTTAGCTACAAGTTAGATGAACCGGATCCAGCGACGGGAGATCAAGAGGCGCAGAAAATTGGCCATGTCGCCTTCCAAACTTGCAGTTACCTACCTCTGCTGCCTTAAAACTCCTTAGATTATTATTGCCTCTACGACATAAGGGAGAGCTCCTCGCCCCATAATCATAATGTTACCCTAAAATTCGCCGCCGGTATTTCAGGTGCTGCAGATTAATCTTCTTTTGGACTTTTGGCAGAGCTAGATCGAAAGTTAACGCAGTTGACTCAACCCCCTTTCGTCATTTCGAGCAGGTTGGTAACTTACCTGAACCAAGCCAAGAAAATAACAGAAGGTACCTTACTACTTACCTTACTACCGAGTACCGTACCTTAGTACTCTACCTCTAAGCTCAGTAAATTAAAGTTACCAGTACTAAGGTACCTACTACCTTGGTCGGCATGTCCACTGGAAGTAAGTTCTCCGGGCTGCATCCCTACCCAGTGAGTGCCTACCTTACCAAAGCCGTAACGCCGCGTCTCTCGAAGCTGACGGGCCCTTCTTCTCTTTGCTGTGTTGGCAGTTAAACTTGCCGTTCCAGAACCAGGACTCCACGCCTTCCACCCAATCCTACAATAGGTAGCAATCATCAACGACAGACTAAGTCAAATCAAATTAAAGCAATCGGGAAAAGGTGCTGCACTCCGCGACTACCGACCGCCAATTCCCATGGCTGTGCTGTTGTCGTGAGACCCTTTCACAACAACCTGCACGCTCATAAGTCAAAAGATTACTACATACAACATACGACATACGACAAACCTATAGCTTGTTCCTTATACTGCTGCATGCCTTCTCACGCTCTTTCGGACAGCTGCGCAATCTGTCACGAAGACACATCCCTCAATTCGACCGGATTCAAGAACCCTGCCTCCATTAATTCCCCGGTTCAAGATAGCCAGACGCTAAGTTACGTGGAGCTTCATCGCTCATCATCTAACGTTAACGTTACTGGTACCTTTTACCGGGTCCGCTTCCGCAGACCGTGACCCTGGCGCGCCCTGCTACACCCTTCAAAGACTTTTCTCTCCTTGAACCGAAACAACACTCCAGTCCCAGATCAGTCAGCTTCGACTGCACCATCCCATTGCCTTTGTCCAACCCACGCCCAGGCCCACGCCAGCAACTTTTCACAGCACCTCGCAGTCTGTCCCTGCAAACATCCACTGCAGACTGGTCACCATTGCTGCTGTCACGTAAGCCTCGATCATGAGCAAGGCATATACTTCGCTGTCAATCATTAGACATTGAGCGATTGAAAGGCTCCTTCTGTCAGTCTTGTTCGTTGCCATTACTCCTGACTGAAGACCGTATTGACTGACTTTGCTCTCTAACGTAGCTTCCGTTTCGGTTGCAGCTTTACTTGCCCAACTCTCGTTACTCAGGATTACCCCGAAGACGAAAGCCATCATGACGGTGTCCTATGATTTCTCCCACCGGAGCGTGACTCATACTTCTCACAGTGGCGGGTCTACAACGTGTTTGGAGGATAGGTTCGAGGTCTTGAAAGAGATCGGCGATGGTAGCTTCGGAAGCGTTGCTCTGGCGCGTGTACGAAGCGGTGGTGCTCATGTAGCACGTCGAGGAACACTGGTAGCTCTCCCTTGCAGATACGGAAGGCCATTGTATTGATTGATGCTAACCAATATGCAGGTTGCCATCAAGACGATGAAGAAGACATTCGACTCCTTTGCACCATGCCTAGAGCTTCGGGAAGTCATTTTTCTCCGATCATTGCCTGCCCATCCTCATCTAGTACCCGCCATGGACATCTTTCTCGATCCGCTTAGCAAAAAGTTACACATCTGCATGGAGTATATGGATGGGAACCTTTACCAGCTGATGAAGGCTCGCGATCACAAATGCCTTGACGGCGGCAGCGTTAAGAGCATCCTATTCCAGATCCTTGCAGGGTTGGATCACATCCACGCCCACAGCTTCTTCCATCGGGACA
>QQTW01002829.1_pt1 | contig 12715 bp, 11 predicted proteins | sample 1904831 | NCBI WGS metagenome assembly QQTW01 (sample SAMN09435610, study PRJNA476489) | Subsurface metagenome, whole genome shotgun sequencing project. | reverse complement strand
CGTCCTGATCCAGGTCTTCGGGCTTGATGAGTCCGCCAATTCTACATCCCGATCCTGCAAGACGTTCTGTTTGTGCTCACTGATTCAGATCACAAGTCCGGATTCAAGACGCAAGGTATGCTGCTTGCTCGAATGTTTCAACTTGTCGAATCTGGCAAGATCTCGGAGCCTCTCTACACCCCCGAACAGGCTGCACCAGGGACGTCCAACAAGCATTTTGTCCAACAATACACGGCGAATCTGCTGCAACAAGCTTTTCAAAATCTCAAGGAAGTCCAAATCCAGCACTTCGTGAACGGCTTGTTTACGCTGAACGAGGACTCTACCAAATTCAAGACCCATCTCCGAGATTTCCTGATCTCGTTGAAAGAATACACCGGCGACAACCCTGAGGACAATGCTCATTTATTCGCCGAGGACCGTGAACAGGAGAAGAAGATGGCTCAAGAAGCGGAACGAGAACGAGCAATGAAAGTTGGTGGACTCATCAAGCCCGAAGACCTGGATCAGGACGATGAGCTATGACTAGAAGAGGAATTGAGGTCAGAATTTCCTACGAGAGAAGCGTCCACTGAGCCAGTCCTGGAGCAGCAGCACGACCACAACCATACTTCTAGAGACGGGTTGGAAGACGGTTGGGGCATGTATGATTTGTGAAAGCGCCAATCGGCGACTTGATCAAAGGTCGATTTTGCGACATCGAGTGAGCAAGGGGTTTGGCAAGCACGGTCCCACTCGAGTCTACAACGGTTGCTTGTACTTTCAGCCGTAAGCAATGACTGCTAGAGATCTCCTTGGATTGACGTCGTTCGAGTGAGGGGCTGGCGAGATGAGAGGATCGGCGAGGTTCCACCGCCGACCTCTGTATGTTTGATGAGATTCGCGATGGCTCACGGATAGCAGGCGACGCTCCATGGAATTGCAAACGAGAGGCGTACGAAGGAAATAGAAGACTTCTGCTACTCACGTCAGCGTCGTACCACCAGCGGAAGCAGTTAGAGCTTAAGCATGGTGCACAAGTTGTCAGAAACTCCAGCTGATCAGTGACAATAATGAAATGGTGGTGTTATATATCATTCAAACTGTTTATATTGTCATTCATCGTGCCGGATCGCGATGCATTTGTTCAGGAAATAATTATTCACAACACCATGTTATCTAAGCCCCTCCCATCGCGCTCAAACCTGAGGATGTCCTCCCATAGGTCATCTGCACAATCCTTTTGTCAATAAATTAGATTCCTACACCAGTCAGATCCAGCATCTGGGAAACTCATTGATCTATTGACCTGCAAATCTACTCTACACCCCTGAATCGTCAAGCTCTTCCGCGAAGATGCCAGCTCCGCTTCCAGCACCACAATATCCTAGCCATACCCGCCCAACCCCTGCGCCCTCCCGAGTCATCAACAGGTTTGCCGTCCGTGGCTCCGTTCCCCAGACCCAGACCATCGTCTCCACCGAGCCGTCCCCAGCTCTCGCCACCGCCACGCTACGGCTTCGAGGGGCGCATGATCCGGGCGAGAGCAGGACACAACCGCGGCCGAGAGGCCCGGCGATCAGGTGGGCGGAGGACGTGGTGGACAATGAGGGGATGGGGAGGAAGAGCAGTAAAGGTTCGTTTTTTTCGTGTTTGTTTTCGGTTGGGTCTCTTTTTCTTGTCTGGCTGTTGGACTCGGATAGGTTTGCGTTCGGTGTTGAGCTGACGGCTAACGACCCATCGGTTTGTTGCTAGTTTGCTGCATATACCACCGGCCCCGAGCGGTGGGCGAGAGTAGCTCGGAGGATGATTCGTCGTCGAGCTCAGACGATGAACCCTCAGATGGTGCTGGCGATAGCAGTGGGGCGGATGACGGGGCGGCGAGACCTGTTGGTGGGACGAGGGGGAGGGGGAGGGGGAGAGGAATGGGCAATAAGGAGGGGAGGAGAAACCATCATCAACACCACCATCGGCACGGACATGATGACGATCATGGGAAGGACGGAGCAGGGGAAGGCTCTGGGCAGGGGAGAAGAAGACCGAGCCCGAATGCTTATGAGAAGATGCCCAAGACGAACGTGGGTCCGAAAGCGAGCAAGGAGGGCAATCTAGGATAGATGTCGCTATTTGGAGAGATATACAGAATGTCCGCATGTTGCGCCTGACATTGAAGGATATCACGATAGGATCGCAATGCTGGAGTTATGCTACGGTGAAGCTCAAGTCACTTGAAGGAAATGGCCGACAAGAGGGAAGAACATATTGCAGCGAGAGCCATGCGCTATGGGGGGAAGTGAGGGAACATTCTGGTCATGACATGTCACGAATCGCGACCATCATGCCAACCCGAGTGGAGCACCCATCCAAACACTGGAAGTAGTAGCCAGGAAAGCCGCTCAATGTGTCCAACCAAGCGCTGCCGCTTCGCTATGAGTCTACACAACGCCCAACCATCAAACCATCATACTCCTCCTCCGCGCTGCCGCTCGTTCCGTCCTTCCAACTGCGCTACCGGCTGCCACACCACTCCCAACTGTATTGCTCATCCCCACTGACGGCCTCAAGGTTGAAACGCTGGCACTCCTCTTCAGATCTGCCTTCTCGTCCCGACTTGGATTCTCCCTGCGAACACTTGCCGCAGAGCTTGGTCGTGGGGGCCTCTCGCTGGTACTGATACAGTGATTCTTCGATGAAGGTCGATCAGACTGAACGGCAGGCTTTGTAAATTCCTGCCCTATGCGCCTCAAGTTTGCAGGATTCGAGGAATGTCGCCTCGACGTCTTCCGAGACTCTGTGGTGACTGCGTCCGGTGAGTCGTGGGGAGAGGATTCGGGCCCATCGAAAACGGAGAGGTGGCGGAGTGCCGCTTCAATCTGCTGCACGTCTGGGTTGTTATCTGATGGGTTCGCTGCCATCGCGTCTCCTCCTGGTGGTGATTGCTGGCCAAAAAAATTGGCCACTTTGTTGACCAACGGGCTTGCTGGATCCTCCTTGGGGTTTGGCAGACCGTTCCAGCCTGTAGAATCATCGTTGGGTTTCTCTCGCTGGCTGGTAATTGTCCGCATCTTCAAGAGGCTCAGTTCTTCGCTTCCCTGCCTCTCCTGGCTCTCCACTCTTGTACTCGGTTGTCTGTTCGTTTTGAAAGTGTTGGCCTGTTCAGCCACGGCCGGAACAAGCTCTTTGGTCGGCCTGCGCATTTTCGCTCTCAAGCTGGGTTCTGCATAGCTGACGGCGCCGCGAACCCTTCGCGACGTCCGACCGTCAGTGCCACCTAGTACGTCTTCTACCGACGCGGATAGCGCAATCTCGGTGGGTTGTTCAATTCTGGCCGAAGGTTCAGTGGAAACGGGAGAAAATAAGTCCAGGCCGGCTGCCGTTTTGGGGGGCAGGTCACTGCCGTCGGGCTTGGACAGTGCGAGGATGTCTTCCACTTGATCATGACCGTTGTTTGTGGATGATCCGGTCATGGATGGCTTCGACTTTATCTGCTCTGAGTCTTCTCCAATCTTTGCGTTCTTTGAGGTGTCGCCATTCGGAGGAGCAACTTTCTCGTTGTCCACTATCCTTCGTACCTTGCTGGGAGAATTCGTGCTCTTCGGCGCGAGGACTTTTCTGGATACAGACTCTAGCGCCGTGTTTGCTTCCTTCGTCGCTGACGCGCTTGCTCCTGTTGTTACGCCTACTTTCGTGAATCTGCTGCCTCGTGGTCGCGCATTCGCAGTCTCAGAACCAGTCGCCTTTCTCTGAAATGCAAAGTCGTCACGTTCTGTGGGACAAGAGTCTTCTTTGTCCCTGTCTTCTCTAACCTCCAACTTTCTCTTCGCTCCTGACTTCAAGGGCATGCCATGTACTGCTTGATTTGACGTTTCTGTAGAGGTAGACGAGGTTTTCAAAGCTGACATGTCTTCCAGCAAGGCACTCGCTCGACGTCTTCTTCTCCTTTCTAGGTTGTCCGGAAGCGGCTTGACATCATCTTCGTATTCTTGACAGCCACCTGTGGTCCGGGCTTCAGCACGTGGCAGTGTTGGTGCAGGTGCGAAGTCGATCGGCTCTGCAACTTCGAAGTGGGCGACAGGAGGTGGCCCAAGTTCTGGCGACTCAGAAGCGGCAGCATCATCATCCTCAATCAGTCGACTGATCTCCAAGCTCTCCAAGGTCTTCCTCGGATAGTGCTTTCCTTCCACGATAATAGGTAATCGGCCTTCCTGTAATTGTTTTTCGCCAGCAACGACCCCTCCGAGAGTCTGGCGGTTCTTCCAATCCTTCTGATCTGGACTTTTGACCGGCTCGACCAGACCTGACCTCCTCCTCTGATGCTGCGATGACCTCCTTTTTGCCTTCTCCGGGAGCGCTCCCAGCTCGGTAACCAAATTCCCGACTTCCGACAATTTCGACTCAAGCTGCTCTTTCAGCCTACTGACCTCCTTGAAGACGCGTTGGGAGGAGCGCAATCGCTCTGCCTCTTGAGCGCTATTGATGGCTTGTTCTCGGAAGGCGATGTTCTCGGCGAGGAGGCGGGAGATTTCGGTTTCGAGGTTGCGGATACGCAGAGACTGAGTAGAGTTGACTCGTGCTATTTCGCGATTTTGACGGATGAAGCGTCGTTTTACTGTGCAAGACGAGATCAGCCGGGCAAGCTGAAAAGCATGGAGCTGCTGCAGGATGTCAGGATGTACGTACAAGCATCAATGGATTCAACTGGGGGAGGAGGCTCGTTGAGCCGTGCCATAGCTAAGAATAGAAATACTTAGGTGCTTCGAAGGTCTAGCAGTCATCGTTGACCTGATGTGTAGAGCACGAAACAATCTTCATAAATTCCAGGTGCCATGATAATATATCAAGGAGTGACTCGGTTTGCTTGGATGTCAATTGTTGACTTCTGACCCAAAGCGGACTAGCTTTCCTCGGAGAACCTCCCACATTCGCCTACATCGCGCAACGCAGGCGACCAAATTCATGGACCCTGAAACCAGTCCGACCACGACAATCAAGTGTTCTCGCGATATTTGGCCAGCCTCACCAGAGACAACCTGGTACAATGTTCATAACCTCCTAAACAAAAGCACACCCTCTCGATCGCGAAATGCCCCCCGCGCCGCGCCCCACCGCCGTCTTCCCCAACTCCACGGCGACGGCCGCCCGCCAATCGAGCACGGGCTCCACCACGCACCCCCAATCCTCCGCCCTCTCCGCCCGCATCGCCGCCAAGCGAAGCGAGCTTGAGAACCTGCAGAAGCTGCGCGATCTCAGCGCGACACTGGCAGGGCGGCTGGGCGACCTGGAGGAGAAGCTGGGTACGCTGCGGGATGGCACGGAGGCCGTGGCGTGTGTGCTGGCGAATTGGGATCATGTGCTCAGGGCGATTAGTATGGCGTCGAGTGAGTTGCATGGGGTTGATTCGGATCGATTGGGTGGAATTGGTGCGCTGACGGGGTGTGGTAGTGAAAGTGCCGAGGCCTACGGCCACCGCGGAAGGGGAGGGAGGGGAGGGGGATGGGGAGGAACCGCAGCTGCCGGTCACGCTCGTGAGGATACCGGCGCAGTCGCAGGATGTAAGGGAGAGAAACGCAGAGACGAACGGAGGAGCATCGTGATCGCGCCTTACGTGCCATGTTTCGCGAGTACAGCCTGACTCCAAAGGAATCTCGATATCATGTCCACCAGCGAAGTGTCACTGATTCGAGGCGATGGAGAGCTATCCATAGACGCGCAGTTGGTTGGTGAGAGAGTCCATCGTTCTTTGTCCGCAGCTTTGCTGACCCCGAACAGCCGACACCAGCACGGAGTCCAAGGGGTAAGTATATGGAGAGCCTTGGCGGCTGTTGATACCTCCGCTATCTTCTGCGCGGGCGAGGGCTCAACTTCATCAGCAGCCGACGCAGTGACAACACCAGGAAGGCGGAAGGGAAGTCGAAACGAACAGGGTGACGCGGAAGGGGATAATGCAACCGCCACGATGGTGAAATAATGGCTCAAATTGATTTGGCGATCTATTGGTAAAGAAGTCTATGTGCGACCGTTCACGGGCCCCTGGCCTTCGTGCTCGAGAGCTGCTAGCAGTGTAGTTCGTTCTGAATGCTTTCTCCTGGTCTGCGTCCGATCGATACTGATCTTGAGCGCCGAGAGTCGCCCCTGAACCAACTGGGTTACTCCATACTGCTTCGCGATACCGTGGTTTCCGTTGCATTTCGCATTAAGCACAGATGAGGTCGTCCTATCCTTGACTCAAGTCCATCTTGTCCCTTTCTGCTATCGTCTCAACAAATTCCTTCTTCCTTGCCCCAATCTTCTCCTGCTTGAAGGCCTCGATCTTGGCTCTCAAATCTGTGGCTGTGCGATGGATTAGCGTCCGTCACGAAATTGCAGAGGTAGGCAGATGATTACGTACCAGGCTTCACATCCTCAATCTTCAATGGCACTCTGTTAAATGGATCATTTGGATCGCTCAACAAATGACTCCGGATCGTGCTTCGGTCGACAATCGTTCGACTTGTCGGCAAGACGACTGGATCTTGCATCAAGGTATACATCAGCGGATCCAGAAACTCGTCCGGAATGTCTCCAAGGTCCTGTTCAGCAGCCTCATCCTCAGACTTCGCTAGTGCAAACTTCTTCTGCAAATTGACCCATTTCTGCAGCTCTTCCGGCGCTTTGAGAACGAATCCTGCTTTGGCGAAGCTCTCGGGTTTATAGGACCTGCCATCTCTAGCGACAGCAAGGACGAAATTTGGCTTCTCACCCAGATTCAAATATACGGCGACAAGGTCCCCGAGTAGAGCTTTGGGGTCAAAATTGTACTCCTTAGGGTTGTCAACCTTGAGATTACTTTGCTTTGCGCCAGTCATCGCTTCCAGGTTGTAGTCCAGCATGTCTGCAAGACGCTGGACAACTTCCGGCATGGTGAAAGAGTTGCTGAGTGCTTCCGTAAAGAGCTTGAGCATGTTTACCGTTTCGTTCGTGAGTGACATGTATGATTTTGCCTTCCCCTGCGCAGCGGAGAGTGCCTCCTCCTTCTCCTGCCGCTGAGTCTGGTCGAATGAGGAGCTATTATTCCTTAATTCGACTTGCAGGTCGTGGATTTGATTGAAGGCGGTGAAGGATTCATCAAGAACAAAAGTGACATCGTTGAGAAGTAGATTGACAAAGCGAATGAAGAATTCACTGTTGAGCCTGGCTTCTTTGTAGAGACTGTCCCGATAGACCGTGTTGGGCCATATGCATTTGATGATTTGGAAAATCTCAAAACGGACATTGAACTTGTCGAAGAATTGCCCGTGCCCACCCATGAACTCAGCTTCAATAAAGAATTGCATCAGGGCATGTTGAAGATGTTCTGTTGCAAAGGGCATTGAGTTATAAAGACCCGCCAACACGCCTTGCCCACCCTCTCGCAAAGGCCAGGTGCCCTTGTATAGAATTGTGACGAGACCAGCCTTGAGGTAAGGGTTCTTGATGTATTCGGAGCTGCGAAGAAAGGTAATGCAGAGCATAACTAGCTCATCGCTTTGGGTGGAAGAGATGAGCTGCGGAAGGTTGCTGAGGATGAATTGGAAATTACTGCTAACAACCTCCAGGAAGTACTCTGGGAGGCATTTGAAACCTTCAGGAATCTCTTGGGACAATGGCACAACCAGCTTTTCATCTGGAAATCTGCCGGTAGGGGAGACCAGCCGCAGAATCCACACAGTAAGATAGCGCATGAAATGCATTGATCTTGTCTGCGTGAGCTCGTCAAGGAGAACACCTTGACAGGCCAATTTATATGAGAGCCCTTTGTCGATCTGATCCTTGTACTTGTTCAAAGCTTTTTCAAACATGCGCAATTGCACCGGGTTATTGACGTATTTGTGGCGATCGGTCTCAAATTGTTCAACCTGTTTTTGCATGTACTTGAGGTCCTTTTCTAGCTCCCGCAGCATTGAATGAACCGACTCGGTACCATAGTGGTGGGCCGCGACGGTGAGGAAGAAGATCTCGCTGATGAAGTGACTTTTACCTTCGACTGGCCGGCTGTAGAACGCGTCAGACGCTTCTTGATCAGCATTGATCTTGGTCTCATCCTTCATGTTGACTCGGGGATGCCGCTGCAGGTATTGTACGTCGACTTTGTCGATTTTGGAAGGGGTCGTAAACATGAACGGTTCACAAAGTTGATCAAGACAGGTAGTGATGTTGACCATGAACCCATCTGAAGAGACGGTTGATTTGTCAACTCTCAGTGCTCGGCGTTTGTGATTCGAGTTGACGACCAGAGCAAACCAATCAAGCACTCTCTCCCTTGCTGCGATAGAAGCCTTGAGTAATGAGTTTACAATATCCAGTAGTTCGCTCTGGTGGGTCTGCAAGGTAAGGCGTAGCGATCTTTGTGCCTCTCGGATTCGACCTGCATCCATAGTCTTCGGACTCGAGAAGTACTGTTTTGTGACCTCAGCCTGTAAGGGAGATATTTGAAAATAGGGTCCAAGTAGGGTTTTAACCTCCAGCTCGGCCGCTGGAATATTCTTGTCCACGAACATTTGGGACTCGGTGATTGCAGCCGCAAGTGTCTTGAAGTTCACTAAATTGCGTAGCAGGGACGTGTAGGTTCGGTACTCGCTATCCATGGAAAACTTGGCCAGGCGCCGGCTAAGGTCTTCAACGGCGCCAATGAATGCCTCCTTGACAGATTCGTCGTCAACTACCCGGATCGACAGTTCGCTCAAGAAATCATAGCACAGTCCAGTGTCCTCCTCAGGATCCCTAAGCAGACGATCAGCCAAATCTTTTGGGCCTTCTGTTTCCAGGCCAAAGATCTCGGGAGTTGTGATTGCAAAGATACACCAACTCATGCATAATCGACGCGCCTCTTGCACGATGACCCATTTTTTATTTTCAGGATTCCGCTCTCTGAAACCTTTGCTGAGTCGCAAAAGCCTCTTCCAACTCCCAAGTAACCAGTCGAGGGGATTCCCTTTGGCCAGATTAGAGCCTGCCTCCATAATGGCTTGCTCTAGAGTCTCAGTTGTCAACATGATGGGCTTGTCATCATCCTCGAGTTCCTGGCGCAAGCCCGCCACAAAGTGTAGTCGATGGCCATGGATATCTTGCGTCTGCTGTGAGTCTAGCGTCAAGCGAAAAATGCTCCGCAGAGTTCGGTCCTCGAATTGCTCAATCGCCTCCCCTGCTTTCGGGTTTGATCGGGATGATGTGCTGCCCGACAGATCCCGTTTCTGCGGCGTGATATGGCTGAGCCCGGCTGATGGCCTCCGCGTTTGACCAGTATCACCGTTAAGCGATTGTAATGAGGCTGCTGTCGAGGATGTCCTTGCTGGTGATTGGGGCCGCTGCATTTTATTGATGTTGATCGAGGGTCTCGGGTCGTGTTGGAGTGGAGGCGGAATTTCTTTTTCAGAGTTCTCTGCGACTGAGGTCTGGTCGGCTATCTCTTTAGAGTCTTCTGGCTGGTCGTTACTTCGTGGAGCTGACTGTGATTGTTGAAGCTTTGCCAGTCTTTTGTTGCGGATCTGGAATGGAGTTAGAGCATTCGCGCGCACAATGAAAATGATTTGAACGCGCACTTTATCCGCATCCGATATTGGTTCCGACATACTTAGGGTGAGAAGAGAATGCCGATGTGGCGAGCCTGTCGCCTTCGTGGAATGTGATAGATATGATTGAGACCCAGGCAGTGAGACGGGTGAATGATGACAAGCCAAGGAACCCTTGGCCAAGCGCCCCCGGAGTTTACCACCTTAAAGCCCATCGCTGTCTCAGCCGCCGGTGCCTAAACCTCTGATAGTAATTATGTACTAGGTGGTACTATGTAATTGCTCAGCCTTACACGGCTCGGTGCTGACTTAACATGTGGCGACTAGGCACCAAAACGAGCCTGGAACATATTGTCTGACTTACAGGGGCAGCACCACCTTAGAGCTCAACCTGCAGGGGTGAAGATGGACTGTGTGCTGATGTCTCGGCCACGTCGAAGCGCGCCTATGATCCATGCCAGAGTGTGGTTTGGGAACATAATGAATGGATGGCAGCTATGGTGGAAATGCTCAGACGCCAGGCAATGCAACGGCACACCGCTCAACAGCACAAATAACCAAGACTAATATTGTCTGGACACGCCCAATTCGTTAAGCCGATTACAACTCCTCATTGGCATTGCTCTTGCCTCCCTGAGTTTCCTTTCGTCAGTAGAGAACCATCCCTGTGCCTCTTCTAACATGCGACTCCGTTCCGAGTGCTCGATCTGGCATTCGTACTTTAGAGTGTTGACGTACTTGACCTCCGCAGCCTGATCGAGCTGCCGCAGCTTCCGGTCGCTGTATCCATCGACCGACCTTGGATCTAGATAGTAATTGACCTGAAATCTGGGTGTTGTTCGATGTAACGTGTTGGGTGGAGAGCTGCGGAAAAGAACTTCGGGCCCCGATGAAGAGTCCCCAGAGAATAACGAGGTCAGAAGGGGCAAAATGAAGAGGAGAAGTATTGGCAGTAGTTGTGCAATGGCGTTCAATCCGGACTGAGGAGCCTCTTCCTGCGCTGTTGCGTCTCGAGGCCTTCGTCTCGGTGCCATGCCGCCGAATTGATGGACTCTTATGCCGGGCCCTCCACCCATATTGAAAACGAACCCTGGACCTCCCATCCCACCACCTATTCAATCAGCAGGCTTTTCCTAGAGTACCGTCACAGCCATCGTTGAACTCACCAAACGGTGTGAAGCCCCCACCCATGCCACCTCCAAAGAACTGATTGAACAAGTCTTCGGGTGATATCTCAGCATCAAACATAGGGTTCCGCGCCCCAGGAGATCTGGCAAAGCCACTGAAAGGTGAGGGAGGTGGACCAGCACTACTGCTGGAAAATCTGTTGTCAGGGTCTCCGCCAAATTGGTCGAAACGGGATTTCTTGTTGGGATCCGATAGTATCTGGAAGGCTCGCGAGACCACTAAGTTGCTGATCAGATACACAGCATGGCAACAGTCATTGGGATGGGTGTTTACTTTTGAACGCTTCATCAGCGCCCTCGTATCCGTTCTTATCAGGATGGGTCAATAGACTCAGTTTCCTGTACGCCTTCTTGATGTCTCCATCACTGGCTGTCCTTTCCAACGACAGTATTTCGTAGAATGCCGTCGCCGCGCACTTTCTCACCCGGATGACTGCGGTTTTCTGTTCGATTGTATATTTGCGCTCCTGGTTCCCTTGTCTGTGGTCGCGAGACTTTGCGCTGCCGTCCGCCGTCGCTTTCGAGCCGCTGGCAGTAGCGGACATTGTGATAGGCCTCAACCGCCAGACGGGGAGAGCTGGATCGGGCTCTGGGATGTTGGGGTCGAACGGGAGTGATTCTGTCCAACAATTCTTTGAGCCTAGAAATGCAACTGCAACAAACTTCGAACGTAACGGACAGGGTGGTCGCAATGCGAATCCTGCGCTAGTTCGCGGCAAATTGAGCCTCAAAGTTCCGCTCGTTGATCACAACGGATATCTTCCACGCGCACACCGAATCCTTTGTGAAATGGGGATTCATGGACCTTTGGAGAACAAACTGTCCGTCAGGTGTCGAAGCAAGTATCGCTGTCGCGTACAAAGGACGTGACTAGATCGAGGGGACTTGGACTTGTACCGTCGTTCTCACGATGGAGGATCCCCAAAAAGCCAAAGCCGAGACACAGAAGACAGCGATCGAGACGGCAAAAGCATGGGGCGGTAAGGTCTTCCCTGCTCACAAGACATCAGGCCGTGAAGCTGGCAATGAATTACTGCTGACGTCGCCTATAGATAGTCCTTTACCATCATCCATCCTCGCGACTCTAGTCTTCGCCCAGCATGCTCGACCATTCCAAGCGACCCCCATGATCTTTCCACCCTTGCTTTTATTCTCAACGTACCTCAACCTACAGGGCTACAAGGTCGACAGCGCAGGAACAACAGCTGCACTAAGCGGTGTATACCTGGTATTGGCGGGGAGAAGACGAAATCCATTCATGAGCAAGTTCGGGGTAAGAGGGATCATTCGAGGTGCTACCATGGGTCTGTGTCTGACAAACGTTATCGGTGGCGGGTTGGCATACACATTCGGATCGAGGAGCGAAGAGGACGAATGAAGTGATGTCTAGCCCTGTACAGCTGCAATACATTCTCTCGCTTTCTCTGTACGCACAGCGTAGTTGCTATTACATGTAGACGAGCGACGCAGATACCTGTATCCTCCGTTTTGGCCGCTCGTGTGTCAAGACAATCTTCCAATTCATGTGGTCAATCGCTGTCCAGATATAACTTTTCCGAGATGATCCACTCTCGAATTGTTGGCATGACATACTTGTCGAGTTGAGCTGGGTCGTTCTTCGCCGTCCTTCTTGCCAATGTGGAGCTAACAGCATCCTCGCCTTCCCGACGGCCCTCGACAAGGGCTATGTGCCCCACCCATTCACGCTGGGCTCCATCGTCCAGTCTCTTGCCATGAGCAATGTCCTGCACGTACTGGTCTTGTCCACCTCGAGTACCCCACTCGTCGTCAGTACGATATGTAGCCCTAAGCCGGTGCTTGCTCAAGAATGGTTGTAGGACTCGCAACTTATGTTCTGGTGGGTAGTACTTGGTATTGAAGATCCTAATGAGCGTATCAAAACCAATAAGATGGACTTGCTGAGGGGCTCCTTGGTAGACATCCGATTCATCGACTGCTGCAGCTTTGTCGTGAAAGTAGGGCTGCTTGACAAGGCCAACATCAATCAGAGGAGATAAACCT
>QQTW01002828.1_pt1 | contig 12718 bp, 12 predicted proteins | sample 1904831 | NCBI WGS metagenome assembly QQTW01 (sample SAMN09435610, study PRJNA476489) | Subsurface metagenome, whole genome shotgun sequencing project. | reverse complement strand
CTTCTTTAGAAGGCTGGAATCCCAAACAAATCAAGGCGCGGGTTTACGAACTGTTGCAGTTGGTTGGCTTAGATCCGGGACAATTTGGCGATCGCTATCCTCACGAACTTTCAGGAGGACAACGCCAAAGAGTAGGGGTAGCAAGGGCAATTGCTGCCGATCCGCCGATATTATTAATGGATGAACCTTTTGGCGCACTCGATCCAATTACCCGTTTAGAATTGCAACAAGAGTTTCGTAAGTTGCAACAGCAACTAAATAAAACTGTGGTTTTTGTCACCCACGATATCCAAGAAGCCTTTGTTCTCGCTTCTCGCATTGGTTTAATGGAAACGGGACGCTTGGTAGTATTAGAAACACCTGGAGAATTTTTAAAGTCTTCGCACCCAGAAGCGATCGCTTTTTTAGATTGTTTAGGGGTGTTCAAATAGATGAATATTAGCGATTTTTTCTTGGTTAAATATGGTTCTGATATCTTTTCAGCTACAGGGAAACATTTATTTTTAGTTGGTACGGCGATATTTTTTGCCACAGTTATCGGTATTCCTTTGGGAATCGTTATTACTCGTCAAGCAAATCTGCGTCAACCAATTTTAGGTGTTGCTAACATCCTGCAAACAATCCCTAGCTTGGCGTTGTTTGGCTTTTTGCTTCCTATCCCGTATATTGGCGGGATTGGCGATCGCACGGCAATTATTGCCCTAACTTTATATTCTTTTTTACCGATTATTCGCAACACTTATACGGGGATAGCCAATATCGATCCGGCGATTCGCGAAGCTGGTAGAGGCATGGGAATGACTAGCCGCCAGTTATTATTGCAAGTAGAAATTCCCTTGGCTTTGGGGGTAATTTTGGCAGGAGTAAGAGTAGCGGCGGTAATTGGCGTTGGCGTGGCGACAATTGCGGCGGCGATAGGTGCGGGGGGTTTGGGTGAATTTGTGTTTAGAGGAATTGCAACGTTAAATAACGAACTAATTTTGGCGGGTGCTGTTCCGGCGGCGGCGATCGCACTATTGTTAGATGTAGCTATTGGTTGGCTGGAAGGGCGCTTTAATCAGGTAAGTAGAAGATGAAAAGGTTTTTGGCAATATGTTTAGTAAGTTTTGCTTTAATAATCGGGATTTATAGTTGTTCCGCTTCTAGCGATACGATTACAATTGGCTCTAAAGACTTCACCGAGCAAGATATTTTAGGCGAACTTTTAGCCCAGCAGATTGAAACAAATACTAAGCTCAAAGTCAATCGTCGCTTGCATTTGGGCGGGACTTTTATTTGTCATGAGGCGCTTAAATCTGGACAAATTGATGCTTACGTTGAATATACAGGCACGGCTTTTACTACGATTTTGAAACAAAAAGCGATCGCTGACCCCCAAAAAGTTTATCAGCAATTAAAACAAGATTATGCCAAGCAGTTTCAACTAGAAGTTATGCCACCACTGGGTTTTCAAAATACTTTTGCCATGATTATTCGCGGCGATGAGGCGAGGGCAAAAAACGTGCAAACAATCTCTCAATCTGCTAAATATGCTCCTCAATGGCAAGCAGGTTTTGGCTACGAATTTAGCGAACGAGAAGACGGTTTACCAGGACTTAGTAAAACCTACAATCTCAAGTTTACCAAACCGCCAAAAATTATCGATCTAGGTTTGCTCTATCAGGCATTGCAACAAAAGCAAGTAGATATAGTTGCCGGAAACTCTACCGATGGGGCAATTCCACGCTTAGATTTGGTTGTGCTGACTGACGATAAGCAATACTTTCCACCCTACGAAGCTACGCCGATTGTCCGCCAATCTACTTTAAAACAGCATCCAGAATTAGGCAAAGCGATTTCTCAACTGGGCGGTTTAATTGATGAAGAACAAATGCAGCGTTTAAATTATCAAGTAGAAGGTGAAAAGCGCAATGTTAAAGAAGTTGTCAGCGCGTTTTTAAAGGCAAAAAAGCTAATCAAATAAAAGACAGGGCTACAGGGCATAGGGAAATTTTTGTACTGAGTGCAAATAACGCTTCTAGAAAAATCCTGTTAGAACCAGCCAGTTTGTAGCAAGAAAAACCTTAATCGTTCCAGTCTGAAGAAGGTCAATCTGGCTTTTTGAGGCTAGAAGGTTTAATTTGCCAAGAACTCGCGATCGCAAGTATTTCCTCTTTTAAGGGCAAAAAGAAGCCCAAACGCTTATCTGCATTAGAAGCAACTGCCAAAACTGCTCCACCTAAAATGTAAAAAGGTAGAGGTATAGTCACGTGCTGCGCCCATTGGTAAAACTCAGCGATCGCAAATAACACGAAAAAACAAGATAACCAAACTCGCATAGATCGCCCCCCTAAGCTCACACTAATATAAAACTATGTTGGCAGATGCGACAAGTTTTCTGACACCGGAGCAATTGTAGTTTGCGATAGTAAAGGCAATTTGATAACAAAAGTTGCTCCCCGATCTAATCCTGGGCTTTCGGCGCTCACTGCTCCGCCATGCAATTGAGTTAAGTAGGACACGAGGGATAACCCCAAACCGCTAGAAGACCTTGTAATCGAACTATCTGCTTGGCTAAAGCGATCGAATATCTGCGGGAGAAATTCTGGCTCGATGCCAATACCTGTATCGGTGATCGCAATTTCAATATGCGAACTGAGGTACTTGAGAGTAACGGTTATCAATCCATTGTTTGGTGTGAATTTAACAGCATTAGATAGCAAGTTCCAAAGGATTTGTTGCAAGCGTTCGCTATCCCCCGCTACATCCCTAGCCGCCGGATCTAAGCCTATTTGCAGGCGAATATTTTTAGCAGCCGCCGCCGTTTGAACTGTATTAATAGCCGCTTGGATTACCTCAATTAAGTCTACCGGACGAACCTCAAGACGCATTTGACCTCTAATAATTCGGGAAATATCTAGCAAGTCTTCAACCAAACGAGTCTGACTCCGGGCGTTCCTTTCTATCGTTTCCAAGGCACGGGTAGTTGTAGCTTGGTCGTAGGGACGCGATCGTGTAAAAATTGATATAATATTGCCTCCTCGAAAGTAGACGAAGCTGCGGTTTCTTCACCGATACTTAAAGGTGTTTTATAAGTGCTGCTTAAAGGTACAACTAATCCGGCTTGTAAAGCTGCCCAAATTTCACGCGCAGTAGTAATTAATGATTTCTCATTAATTACTGATAAAGTTTTTAAGTCAAAACGGTTGCCTATACAAGCAGCTAAAACTAATACTTTTTGAGTTGCTTTCGGCAGTTTTTGAATTTTATTCGTCATTAAATTAACAACATTATCAGTAACATCTACTGCATTAATTTGTTGAATATCCCACTGCCAATGATTGCTGCTAAAATAAAAAACAACTAAATTTTCTTGATGAAGTAATCTTAGTAACTGAGTTATAAAAAATGGATTGCCTTGAGTTTTATATAAAATTAACTCTGCTAATGCAAAAGAAGATGTTGTTTCGTGGAGGGCTTCAGCTACCAATTGGTAAACGCTATTTAGCTCCAATGGTGAAAGCACTATATTATTAAAATTTATACCGGAGCGTTTGATTTGTTCTAAAGTCTGTATTAACAAGTGCGTAGAACTTACTTCATTATCCCGATAAGCTCCAATTAGAAGTAAATAACCCTTATTACGAGCAGTTACTAAAATTTCAATTAATTTTAAGGAAGCTGAATCTGCCCACTGTAAGTCATCTAAAAATAAAACTAAGGGATGTTCAGCTTGAGCAAATACCCAAACAAATTCTTGAAATAACCGATTAAACGAATCATTGATTCTGCTGCTCCTAATTGCGGAACGGCTGGCTGAGAACCAATAATTAACTCCAATTCGGGAATTACATCTATAATTACCTGTCCGTTATCGCTTAGTTTTGCTATTAATTGTTGTTTCCAACTATTTAACTTATCGTCGCTTTCTGCTAACAACTGTTGGATTAATTCTTAGAATGCCTGAATTATAGAAGCGTAGGGGATGTCTCGCTTAAATTGATCGAACTTGCCTTTGATAAAATACCCACACTGTTGCAGAATAGGTTTATAAATTTCATTGACTAAGGAAGACTTACCAATTCCAGAATATCCGCTTACTAAAATTATTTCACTTCCACCTTGGCTAACACGTTTAAACGCATCCATCAAGCTTTTGACTTCCGTTTCTCGTCCATAAAGCTTTTGGGGAATTAGTAATATTCCTGCTACATCTCGCTCGGCGATCGCAAAATTAGCAATTTCTCCATTTAACTCCAATTCTTGCCAGCATAATTCTAAATCTGCTTTAAGTCCAAAAGCACTTTGGTAACGATCTTCAGCATTTTTAGCTAACAATTTCATCACCAAATTTGAAATAAATACCGAAATATGGGGCTGTAATTGGTGGGGAGGAATTGGTTGTTTGGCAATATGACAATGGATTAGTTCTAAAGCATCGCTAGACTGAAAGGGTAAAGTATTGGTAAGTAATTCATAGAAAGTTATTCCCAAAGAATAAAAATCACACCGATAATCAACGGTTCGATTCATTCTGCCAGTTTGTGCGGGAGAAATATATGTGAGCGTACCTTCTAAAGATTTGGAAATACTAAGAATTGGAGTTTCTTTTGTAAGACGTGAAGCGATACTAAAATCAATAAGTTTTATTTGACCTGTATGGGGGTTGACTAATATATTTTTAGGCTTGATATCTTTATGAATAATATTATTTTGATGAACGCTCCCTAGGGCTGTAACAATTTGAATAGCAATTTGTAAAAATTCTTTTAATTCTACTTTTTTTTGAATATAATTTTTAAGAGATTCGCCCGCAAAATCTTCTAAAATTAACGCTATTTTGTTTTGAAGCTTCTCTAATCCGTAAGCCTTAATTATGCCCGAACAATCTAGCTGATTGAGAATTTGATATTCCTGCTTGAAACGAGCAATCTGTTCGAGTCCTAAAAACTCAGACTTAAGAACTTTGATGACAACTGGTTGACGCTCGGAAGTTTTAGTAGCGCGATAAACAATCGTTCTGTTGCTGTCATGTATAGTTTCATAAAAAATATAGTCAGCAAAAGTAATTTGCATGATTTTCTACCTAATTACCTGTAGCAATTTTAGTCGCTGTAGTTTTAGATAACATACAAATATACTAATTGCAGTTTTGCGTAGCACCTGTAGGTGCTACAGCAATTTTTTATTACTTAGCTCGGCGACGACGCAGCCATTGAAAAAATGGGATAATACTCAATCCCAGCATTGTGCTTGGTTCGGGGACTGGTTCAAATAAGCGATCGCGCACGCCAAAAGCAACATCTGGATGATCGCTAAACACCCCATCAACCCCTAATTTATAAAACTGTTCGTACTCTGCTTCGGCATTGCCTTCGTAATCAGCCGCCAAGAAATAGTCTTCACGGCGGAAAGTATAAGGATGCACCAATAAACCCGCCTCATGAGCGTCATCAACTAGCGTTGTCGGTTGTAGGAGAACCGTGTCCGCATCGCTAATTAAACCGTCGCCGTTGAGGTCATCTGGTTTTCCATCCCCGTTTGCATCTACAGTTTCGCTAGGCACGATCAGCCGCTTCCAAGGCCCGATCCCCTCAGCGTATTGAGCAACTTCTGCCAATCCTTCTACAGTCAACAAATCGCCGTAGGTGCGATCGCTTCCACTAGCAACAAAGTCATAAGGTTGGACTGTAGCCTCGTCATACAACTGTACTAACGATACATCGGTCAAAGTATCTAAGTATTGCAGATTTCCTACTTCAAAGGACTGCACAAATACTGCGTCCTTAGCATCGGTCAAACCATTAGCATCGAGAGTTGCAACTAAAGGCTCTTCTAAAGATAGTCCAATGGAATCAAAGTAGGTAGGATGTTTTGTTTCTGGATAAATACCAATAGTACGTCCAGTTTCTAAGCTTTTTTGCTCCGCTAAGTCAATTACTTCTTGCAGAGTTAGCACTTGATACATACCATTATAAGCCGCCGAATCAGGACGAATTTGGGGTATCCGTTCTATCGCTGTCAATGTTTTTAATTCTGCCAGGGTAAAATCTTCTGTAAACCACCCTGTCACTTCCACGCCATCAATTGTTTTAGTAGTTTGACGGTCTGCAAATTCAGGTTTACTAGCTACATCCGTAGTTCCAGAAATTTCGTTTTCGTGACGCGCTACCAAGACACCATCTTTAGTTGAAACTAAATCGGGTTCAATGTAATCAGCACCCATTTCAATTGCTAATTCGTAGGATGCTAGAGTATGTTCGGGACGATAGCCACTAGCACCTCGATGTCCAATAACAATTGGTTCTGCTCCGTTTAAAGTTGCGGCGGTAACTTGACTTGCGCCTAAAACTGTCAAAAATGTTGATGTCAGCAACGCCAAGCGAGAAATCAAAACCATCATCTACTCCTCAAACATACTTTTAAAAATTGCAAGCTGTAATCTTTTCTCCAGAGTGGAGATTAGTTATACACCGTAAAGATACTGAGATAGGATTAAGCTTGAATTAATCGCAGTTTAAAGTTAGTAATCCATCGAGCGCATATCTACGATCAAATGTCAAGATATATACCTGTAGTAATATCAAAAAATGCTATTAAAAGTTCGATCGCTCTCTAGTCGGGTGGGAACGTATTTTTTGAGTTGAATAATTACTAGGATATTGGGGAAGTATGAGGCGATCGCTCAAACAATTAACTCAATTACTAAATTTAGGGCAGTAAAATTAAGATTGGAAGTTGTCGTTATTACGGGGGTAAGCCAGTGTCATCGGTGACACCAGAAATTAGTCAGCGAGCTAGGGAACTGCAAAGTTTAGTACAACAAGCAAGCTATGCTTACTACGTCCTCGACAACCCCATCATGGAGGATGCCGTTTACGATCGCTTGTATCGAGAACTGCAACAGTTAGAAAACCAGTATCCCGAACTAATTACTCCCGATAGTCCTACGGTGCGTGTCGGTGAAAAACCAGCAAATCAGTTCTTCTCAGTCCAGCACCGAATACCTTTGTATAGTCTAGAAAACGCTTTCAATATTGAAGAACTCAAAAATTGGGAAAAGCGCTGGCAGCGTTACGCACCCAACGTTAGTTCTACTGAGTATGTCTGCGAACTAAAAATAGATGGTTCCGCGATCGCTCTTAGCTACGAAAATGGACTATTAGTTAGGGGTGCAACTAGAGGTGATGGCGTAGCAGGAGAAGACATCACTCAAAACGTGCGGACAATTCGCTCAATTCCCTTGCGCTTGCAACTAGAAAATTATCCTCCTCTAGTAGAAGTCCGGGGAGAAGCTTTTTTACCTCTAGATGTATTCCAACAAATCAATCAAGAACGCCGCGATGCTGGCGAACAACTATTTGCCAATCCGCGCAACGCTGCGGCGGGGACGCTCAGACAGCTAGATTCCAAAATTGTCGCCCAACGTAAATTAGATTTTTTTGCCTATACTTTACAAATTCCAGGGCAAGATGATGCAAGTATCGCTACCAGCCAGTGGGCAGGCTTAGAATTATTGCAAAAAATGGGATTTAAGGTCAACCCGAATCGTACCTTATGCTCGTCCATCGAAGAAGTTGCTGCCTACTATCAGTTTTGGGACACAGAACGGCTAAATTTGCCGTATATGACCGATGGTGTAGTTGTCAAAATTAATTCTTTCAACCAACAACAACAATTAGGATTTACGCAAAAATTCCCGCGTTGGGCGATCGCTCTCAAATACGCTGCCGAAGAAGCCCCCACGCGGGTTGAAAACATTGCTGTAAATGTAGGTCGTACAGGAGCCTTGACACCCCTTGCTCAAATGCGCCCAGTTCAACTAGCCGGGACAACGGTTTCCCGCGCTACCTTACATAATGCCGATCGCGTCCGTGAATTAGATATTCGCATCGGCGACACGGTAATTGTCCGTAAAGCTGGCGAAATTATCCCCGAAGTATTGCGCGTTTTGCTGGAACTGCGTCCGACAGATGCCCAAGTTTTTGAAATGCCGCAAAATTGCCCCGTTTGCCACCAGCCCGTAGTCCGAACTTTGGGCGAAGCGGTAACTAGGTGCGTAAATGCTTCTTGTCCTGCCATTCTCAAAGGTGCAATCGAACATTGGGTAAGCCGGGATGCGCTAGATATTAATGGTATGGGCGAAAAACTAGGACATCAATTAGTAGACAAAGGCTTGGTGCATTCGGTAGCCGATATATATGAATTGACTACTCAAAAGCTGCAAACCCTAGATCGCATGGGGCATAAATTAGCAGAAAAATTAATCGAGGCGATCGCCCAATCAAAAAATAAACCTTGGTCGAGGGTACTATATGGCTTAGGCATTCGTCATGTAGGCAGCGTCAACGCCCAAACTTTAGCCCAGCAATTTCTCACTGTAGAACAACTAGCCCAAGCTGAGATCCAAGATATAGCCGCAGTTTACGGTATTGGAGCAGAAATTGCCGGATCGGTACATCAATGGTTTCGGATCGCTGCCAATCAAACTTTAATTTCTCGGCTGCAAAGCGCGGGTTTGCAACTACAAGCTGAACAAACTCAAGCTCTCTCAACTCCCTTAAGTGGAAAAACTTTTGTTATTACTGGAACTTTACCTACCCTAAAAAGGGAAGAAGCCAAAGAACTAATCCAAAAAGCTGGAGCAAAAGTAACTGATTCGGTGAGTAAAAAAACCGATTACTTAGTTGTGGGTGAAGAAGCGGGTTCTAAGCTTGCAAAAGCTCAAAAGTTAGGCATTGTTTGTTTAGAAGAATCTCAATTACTAGAACTGCTAAATCAATAGACCTCGTTGCTGCAGCCCGTCTAGGGGCAAAACCCGCTTGCTTATAGCTAAAGTTGGCTGAAGCCGATTGAATAAAAATTCTAGACTTTTGTAAGAGGTCTAATAATCTGTGCCTAGGTTCGTTTATGCAACTGCATCAAAATACTGGTAACTGGCGCTTAGGACTAACGTTATCTTTACTAAGCGTCTTTCTTTGGGGAATATTGCCTATTGCCCTCTCTGTTGTTCTCCAAGCCTTAGATGTATATACGTTAACTTGGTTTCGATTTTTACTATCCTTTGTTTTATTAGCTATTTACTTAGGGATACGCAACCAACTACCAAAAATTGCCACGATGCGATCGCCTACTTTTAAGTTACTAGTAATCGCAATTATTTTTCTCGCGATCAATTACTTGCTATTTGTTCAGGGATTAGCTCAAACTTCCGCCAACAATGCCGAAGTTTTGATTCAAATCGCCCCCGTAGCATTTGGCATTGGCGCGATCGCAATTTTTAAAGAAAAATATACTCTCCAGCAGTGGTTAGGCTTTGCCGTACTTACTCTGGGCTTTGTTATCTTTTTTCACGAGCAGTTAAATAATCTTCTTACCGCCCCCCGAAACTATTTAATTGGTAGCGGTTTACTCGTTATCGCCGCCATCGCTTGGGCAATTTACGCTTTAGCTCAAAAGCAGTTACTGCAAAAACTATCTTCCTTCAGCATCATGCTATTTATTTATGGCGGCTGTAGCTTGTTATTTACTCCCCTAGCCAAACCTCAACTCATTTTTGCTTTAAGTCCTTTGCATTTAACGGCTTTGGTATTTTGCGGCTTAAATACTCTTGTAGCTTACGGAGCATTTGCCGAAGCCTTGGAGCATTGGCAAGCCTCAAAAATAAGTGCAGTTTCCGCTCTAACTCCAATTGTGACTTTTATTTCTGTCGATTTAGTTTCCTCAATCGCACCCCAAATAATCAAACCGGAAAATTTGACATTTTTGGCAATAATTGGAGCGATAATGGTAGTTTCTGGCTCGATTGCGATCGCTTTAGGTAAATCTTCTCACTCCCCAAGGAGCAGTTAGAGTGGTTTTTATTCGGTTCAAGTACCTTTGTTCCCGCAAAGGTGTTATGAGGGTCAAGGGCGGAAGCTATTTTGGAGGAATCCCGATCGGGGATTGAAATAATTATGCTCAAAATGCAAAAAGTCTTACAAACACTTGCGATCGCTATTTCCTTACTTTTACCTTCTGTCGTCTTACCCCGTCCAAGTTTTGCCGCTCAACGCATCTATGCTACTTACTCGGCCTTAGAGCGATCTATTTCCGTTGATGCTTTAGAACTTTATGCTAAAAAAGGCATTATTAACGACGACCTAGCTGCCTATGCTAGATACGCCGAACCTCAAGTAATGGAGCAATTACGGCGAGTTTTGATCATCCGGGTAGATTTAGATCCAGTAGTTATTTCGCAGTTTTTTTACACGCCCCAAGGGGAAGATTTGCTGCAAAGAATTGGGCAAATTATTCAAACGGAGTCTCGACAAACTGGAGTTTATGCTCTGCGCTCCGCTTTAGTTTTAGCTGCTGCCGATAGGGAAGGATTGACGTTGTTAAATGTTTTGCGTCACTTTCCAAGTAATAGCATTCGGGTGGATCTTAAACGTAGTCTGCAATTTGCTGATGAAGTAGAAACTATTATTAATCGCACTAATATTGCGATCGCCTCTATTGGTCAAGAAGCAGAGACAGAAGCTAGAACAACAAAAGTAGCAGATTTTTCTCAATTGCCCGATCTTCGCCGTAGCGGGCGTTTTAAGTGGAATAAACAAACACTGACGCTAAACGATAAAAGGCGCGATCGCGTTTATGTTGCAGATTTATACCTCCCAGCTACTTCGACCCCCACGCCTGTAATTGTAATTTCTCATGGTTTAGCTTCCGATCGCACTACTTTAGCTTATTTGGCTACGCACCTAGCTTCCTATGGCTTTGCAGTTGCCGTTCCCGAACATCCTGGCAGTAATACCGAAAGACTGCGAAATCTATTCTCAGGACGCGCTAATACCGCCGATGAACCTAGCGAATTTATTAACCGTCCCTACGATGTTACTTATTTATTAGATCGGCTCCAAGCTCTTGACGAAGCCGATCCCACCTATCAACTTAATTTAGAGCGAGTGGGGATTATTGGACAATCTTTTGGCGGTTATACAGCTTTAGCTTTAGCAGGCGCTCCTATCAACTTTTCCCTACTTCAAAAAGACTGTGAAAATCGCGTCGATGCCTGGAATATTTCTCTACTTCTGCAATGTCGCGCTTTAGAATTACCCGTGACTCAGTACAATTTGCGCGATCCCAGAATTAAAGCGGCGATCGCTATTAATCCTTTTAGCAATAGTATTTTTGGTGAAGATAGTCTAAGTAAAATTAAAATTCCCCTAATGATTGTTAGTAGCAGCAACGATACCGTTGCTCCAGCTTTATCCGAGCAAATTATTCCTTTTAGCTGGCTAACTGTTGATAAAAAATACTTAGTATTGTTTGAGGGGGGAACCCATTTCTCCGCCCTCTCTGAACCTGACCCCGCCACCGACCCCTTGGCTCTACCGTTTCGCATCTACGGCGCTCACCCTAACTTAGTCCGGCGCTATATGAGAGCCTTGAGCGTTGCTTTTAGCTCTACTTATGTTGCCAACGACTCGCGATATTTACCCTACTTGAGCGCTAGTTACACAAGTGCGATCGCTCAAAACGTTTCTCAAGTTCGGCTTGTCCAATCTTTACCCGCAGATTTGCGATCGCTTGTGAATACTAAATTACCCAAATAAGCATTGCTTATACCGCTTTGTAACTCGCTTCTAGCGTATCTTTTAATGGCATCCACCGAAAAAAGCGATCTCCTCCTCTTTCAATAGCGATTTTTACTCTTGGCTCTAGTTGTGGCAAAGAGGCTAGATACTCTACTTCTTGGTTTGAAAGCAAATGCCCCTCCATCATCCACAAAACCAACCCTTTAGACTTTGGTGGTAGATTTTCCAGGTGGTAGTTGACTAAGGGTGGTAAGTAATACACTCTAATATCTTTTTTGCCTAAATGGGCGGGACGTACTCCATGTACTCCTGTTAAATAAGCTGCCAAGTCTCCCAAACCACGCGCCGTCAAAAGCAGTGTTGTATAGCCCGCCGCCCGGATTCTTCTTTGGTAGCGTCCTTCATAACCGCCCTCTGGCGGCACGTACAAACCCAATGCTCCCGATTTTTCCAAGTCTCGAATCAGTTGCTTGCCAGTGGTAATTAGTGCCATTACTTTTGTTGTCAACTATGCTGAATGTTTTTATTATCTCTAGCTATGGATCTTTAAGCTGCCTGTCGAGGATTTATTTTACTTATTTTTTAGTTTTCAATTATTTTAGTTGCCAATCTGCTCATCCTCATCTAAACTATTAGATCGTGGTCAAAATTGCTTAATTTAACTGTAAAGTCTGCTTTAGTTAGTTTAGATAGCCATGAATAAATAACCATTTTATTCGTTAAAAATCGGACTACAAGCACAAATAACAGCAGTTTAATTATAAATAGCAGCCCAAAACCCAGGAATAACAAGCTAAATTATCAGCTATTGTTATCAGCACAAAATTTAAGTGCGGGATACTAAGCGAATTGATGCGCTTAAGTCCTCAAAAACCTGGAACTTGTAGAAGCGATTTCTTGCTAATGTTAGCAATTGCTTAACAACCATCGAAAGCGGGACTCCGCAACTATCAAAGGAATTTCAGTAATTTTGAGATTCTGCCTAAATTAACCTGTGCGGCAATCAATACTTGTATTGCGATCGCTCAGGAGTCAAAACCACCGGAAGTACAAACAGAAGTTTGCACGTCCGATTTCCATTTCACGCATGAAAAAAGGAGAACCAGTTACCCGTGTCTGTAGGTATCCTCGGCACCAAGCTGGGCATGACTCAAGTGTTT
>QQTW01002827.1_pt1 | contig 12720 bp, 10 predicted proteins | sample 1904831 | NCBI WGS metagenome assembly QQTW01 (sample SAMN09435610, study PRJNA476489) | Subsurface metagenome, whole genome shotgun sequencing project. | reverse complement strand
CTGAAGTTAGAAACGGATCGCCCTACCGTGCTGCGGCAAGTAATGCTTGCTTGTCGCAAAGGCGGCACGTTGTCAATTATGGGCGTTTACGCTGGCTTTGTGGACAAGATCCCAATGGGTGCTTTGATGAACAAAGGCTTGACGCTCAAAACCGGACAAATGCACGGGCAGAAGTATATGCCTATATTGCTGGATAGCGTTGTGAAGGGCGAAGTCGATCCATCTGCTGTGTTCACACATCGCTTGCCTTTAGCAGAAGCTCCGCAGGGCTTTGAGCTGTTCAGGCACAAAAAAGACAACTGCGTCAAGGTCTTACTTAAACCCTGATCGGCGTGAGCGGACTTTGATGCGCGTCAAGATCCTAAGGCGCTAAGAAAGCTTGCGATCTCTTACCCTTTGCGTCTTTGCACGCGCAGCCGCCTCAAGTTGGCGAACCCGCCCACGACGTTGCCTTCGTCTTTGCGTGAGATAAAAAAGGAGAATAACTCAATGAAAGCTGTTTGCTGGCACGGTGCCAACGAAGTGCGGGTCGAAACAGTACCCGATCCAAAAATTATTAATCCGCGCGATGCTATTGTCAAAATTACGTCAACGGCAATTTGCGGTTCTGATTTACATCTTTATGATGGCTACATCCCGACGATGGAAAAAGGCGACATCCTTGGTCATGAGTTTATGGGAGAGGTTGTTGAACTTGGTAGCGCGGTGAAGAATGTGCAGGTAGGCGATCGCGTTGTCGTTCCCTTTACCATTTCCTGCGGTAACTGTTTCTTCTGTCAAAAGGATTTGTGGTCGCTGTGCGACAACTCCAACCCGAACGCTTGGATACCAGAAAAACTCATGGGTCATTCCCCATCTGGTCTTTTCGGCTACTCCCATATGATGGGTGGTTATGCTGGAGGTCAAGCTGAATACGCCCGCGTTCCCTTCGCTGATGTTGGTTTGTTAAAGATTCCCGATGGACTAGCAGACGAACAAGTCCTATTTCTCACAGATATCTTCCCCACTGGATACATGGCAGCGGAAAATTGCGATATTAAGCCTGGTAGTATTGTCGCCATCTGGGGCTGTGGACCAGTCGGACAGTTTGCGATTAGAAGCGCCTATATGCTTGGTGCCGAGCGCGTCATTGCGATCGATCGAGTTCCCGAACGTCTACAAATGGCGCAAGAAGGTAAGGCAGAAGTCCTCAACTATGAGGAAGTAGATGTTGGTGAAGCCCTCAAAGAAATGACGGGTGGGCGTGGTCCCGATGCTTGCATGGATGCTGTGGGAATGGAAGCTCACGGCACGGGTCCCGATTCATTTTACGACCAGGTCAAGCAAGCAGTGCGGATGGAAACAGATAGACCCACTGCCCTAAGGCAAGTAATGGTTTCCTGTCGCAAAGGCGGTACTGTATCAATTCCTGGCGTTTATGGCGGCTTTGTTGACAAAATCCCGATGGGTGCTGTCATGAACAAAGCCTTAACATTAAAAACGGGACAGACACACGTTCATCGGTACTTGCGCCCATTACTTGAGCGCGTCCAAAATGGCGAGATCGACCCATCGTTCGTGATCACTCACCGTTTGCCGCTAGAGCAAGCACCGCACGGCTACGAGATTTTTAAACACAAGCAGGACAACTGTATCAAAGTTGTGCTCAAGCCAGGTCAGGCTGCCTAAAACCCGACAAGAACACGAAAAAACCAAGTCTTTTAGGAGGTAGAGATGACAGAAGATCTCACAAATAAGAAAATTGCCATTCTGGTTACAGATGGCTTTGAGCAAGTTGAAATGGCTCAACCCAAGCAAGCCCTTGAGTCAGCAGGTGCTCAAACCCACATCATTTCACCTAAGAGCGATCGCGTTCAGGGCTGGAACCATTTTGACAAAGGGGATTTTTTCTCGGTAGATGTCCCCCTCGATGAGGTAAATCCAGCCGACTATGATGCCCTCCTGCTTCCCGGTGGTGTCGCCAATCCAGATCAACTTCGGACTAAAGCTAAGGCGATCGAGTTTATAAAGTCCTTCTTCGATGCTGGCAAGCCGGTAGCAGTGATCTGCCACGGACCTTGGACTCTGATCGAGGCAAATGTGGTGCGCGGACGGCGGCTCACCTCGTGGCCGTCGCTCAAGACCGATCTCCAGAACGCAGGTGCCCAGTGGGTGGATCGGGAGGTTGTAGTTGATGGGAACCTCGTGTCGAGCCGCAAGCCAGATGACATCCCAGCCTTTAACCGGGAAATGATTGAGCTGTTCAGCCATGCAGGGCAGGTACGGCACATGGTGTGAGGACTCGCAACGATTTGGAGGACAGGCATAGAACAGCATCGATTTGGTTCCACTCAGTCTGAGGTGACAGCGATCGGTCAAGGAACTTGGTATATCGACAATGGCGATCGCAGAAGCGCGATCGCCGCTCTCCGCCAAGGACTCGATCTCGGTATGGCTCATATTGACACTGCTGAGATGTGCGGCACTGCTGAGGAGGTGGTCGCTGAGGCGACGCGATCGGGTCTTTCTGGTTTCCAAGGTTCTTCCCGGAAATCAATGTCACTGAAAAAAGCACAATCAGGCAGCCAGCTTAGCTTTCAAGACAGAACGTGGTTGCCGCATTCGTGGGAAGGGTTTAGGTCTGCGTTTGACTACTCTGGGTTCACAACGATGCGGACGCACCGGAAGCAGATCGATGGCAACCTGTTCTAAGAGAATTCGATACAAGCGTAACCGAGTTGATTTTGGCATTGTTGCCAAAAGTGGAATCATCTGGTTGAACTGCTGCCTTGCACCTTGGAGGGAGAGTTGAAACGGTGTATGCTCTGAGGTTTCGGCAGCCTGCCACATCAGCGATCGCAGCAAGGAGTAGGCCATCAAATGTGTCCAGATTTCTTTGCGTACCATTTCAGGTGTTTTAGCCGTTAGCATCTCCATTTTCACAGTCGTTTTGAGATGTCGCAGATTCACTTCTGCCGCCTGCCAGCGCAGCCCATAGAGCTGAGTCAACTGAGTCGCACTGTACCGTTTGGCATCGAGTAAGGTCGTCACCACGATGATATTCTGGTCACGAAAGCCGCGACGAGTCAGCCGTAAGCAAACTTCCCGCACCAGTAGCGTGGCAGGCACTGCCGCCAATTCTGCCTGGCTCATGTGCCTGGGACATTGTTTGGGCTTGTGCCAAACCACTTGATGGTCGCCTATCCCCAGCTTTTTGCCCCGGCGAAAGTCGGTTTGGCGGGCATGGTGCTTACGAAATACGGCATCGGCTCCTTGCTGTTGCACCAAGGCCAAATCGACATAACTGCCGTAGGCTTGGTCGGCTAAAAAGACATCCTCTGGCTCAAGTTGCTCATAGAGCAAGCGACTCAGGACAATCTCGCTCCAATCCCAGGGGGCAATACAAGCACTCACGACCGCTCCAGTCAGCAGGGAGAACACCACGACCAGTTTGGCAATCGGGAAGCCACAACCGGGTAATTGATTGCCATGTTGCGGATACTCAGCTTGATTGGCGGCCGTATCACTCATCAGCACCGTAGTGCCGTCACCCACCCGCACCCGCCTGCCACACCATTGCCGGCTCAAGGGGACTTGCTGCTCTAAGGACTCGGCCACCTCTGGCACCAAGCGTTGCAACACCCGCTCAGGGAGACGTTGACGGGCTTTGCTATAAGCTCCAGTGTCAGGGTGCAACGCGAAAAAGTGGGATTAAACTGGATAAAGTTTAGCAGTCAAAATAGAGTCGCAAAAAGTTAACCAACTACCAGCAGCCCATTGACATCGAGCGTGCAATATTGACTCGGCATTTCCCTGCAACCAGAACTTGCCATTACCTTTGAGCCGCAGGTTAACTACTTGGCGGATTAAACTTTCAACCGCACCGCTGCCAATAGGCATCTTCATACCTGCGACTTGAGAATAGCTCAAGCGGCCATGCCGATGGAATTTGGTAAAATACTGAATCTGAGAATTGATGATTGTGCGGTACTCGCCACTGATATTTTTACTCCTTGTCTGCATTTGTTCAATCAAAGTGGCTGCTTGTCCACGTTTTAGTAAAAAACGGGCCATTTTGAACCAAGCAATTCGTTCTTTTGGCTGGGTAAAAGCGGCATCGGCAAACAACTGTAAATGCTCTGTCGCGTGGTAAAAGTCGAGCAATTCGTGTGTAGATTCTGGCGGACAACCGAGAGATTGCAGTAGCGGTGGAATATGTTTCCAAATCCACTCAGCCCCATCCGCAACTAATAATACTTGATTAGCTGAATTTATTCCCAAACGTAGCAAATGCATTTCTAGCAATGCCAAAAAAGAGTGGAGTTTGCCGTAAGTGCCATCATTAATCACAGGTATTTCAGTGGTATTAAGTCGTTTACCTTGGCGGTCTACAGCATAAATAGTTAGCAGTTTTGGTTCAATCCACTCAGCTTTATAACCATGCCGATTGGTATTTTGGCTACGGCTACCCCGTTTGGATTCGCGCATCCGGGTGCGTCCTCCATCGACTGAAATTACTACCTGTTGGTCTTTGAAGATCGGTGTAGTCAGTAAAGTTCCTTGGCGAAAATGGAATAATTGAGAGTTACGCAGACTCAAACCCTGCTGATTAAAATGATATGTTAAACGTTCAATTTGTTTGAGACTTATACTTATGCCCCAGTCAAAAAGCGAGGAGCGGGCAATTGCAAATGATCCACTTACTGTTCCTGCTTCTGCCACTTTTGACCAGACCAGTGGCGTGATTCCTTCTTCCATGCACAACCATCTTAAAAATGGACGCGCATCCTTGCCTCCTTCGGTGGCGACGAATAGACGTGCATTGCTTTAACCGTTCTACCACATAAGGTAGTCGCAGACATACTACAACATTACCCAAGCATAGCACCTGCCTTTCGACTAGCCCGTTTCCCTGACTTTTGGGATGCCGCCATCCCTGTGTTTGTTTCCTTGCAGTTATACGTGCTTCTTTCGACTCTGACAGCTTGTGTAACAACAATGCGATACATTGTCCCGCTAGTATCAAAGCTGCTTGTCTAATTTTCTGTTCTCGCTCACGAAGACTTCGCCCATCGCACTGTGAAACATTTGATAATGTCATCTCTTTGGCGATTGTCTTCTCAAAACCTTTCAAGGATTGAGTTAAGTCTAGAGTTGCAGGTATAGTGTTATTGCTTTTCATGTAGGAACTCCTGGCAGCTTGGGTAAGTGCCCAAACATCTGATTCAGGCATCCTACTTTTTTTTGTGCCTTTCACGCTAGCCGCCTAACCCCACTTTTTCGCGTTGCACCCGATCGTTTACCGCAAGCATCTGTTTATTTGAGAATCAGACCGTTGATAAGCTAATGTTCATTTAAGTTGCACAAAAGATAGTCGTTAAAGGACTGCTGTGGTCAGGAGACAGAAGTCATCATAGTCAAACTGTCTTCTGTCTCCTGTCTCCTGTCTCCCTCTCATTACAGATATGCATATTAGATGACTATTAGCTTAGCTTTCTTCTGTCACTCTGGGTAAGTAAAAAACTAATTAAAACTTGAAAACGCTTATACTGCATAGCTTTCAAGCTTAATTTTTGAACACATTTCTTCGTTTGGAGTATTTTTGTCAAAATCCTTATTTAGTAAGGGTTAGAGAATTTACTCTCACAAAAGTGACAAAAGAAAGTTAGTAGTAAATTAGAAGGTCTTGACTGGATTTTAGACTAATCTATCGTCACGATGATGCAGCCATTTAGTGAGTGTGCCCAAAAGTGTTGGTAGCGGGATAAGTTGCTCTTAGGAAAGCTTGGAGGTTAAAACCGCTTCTTTATATATATGGCAGTGTGATCATCATGACTGGAGTTTAGACTAATTGGTGAAGAAAAGCGGTCAGATCGTTGATTCTGATCGCTTAATGGTCAAAGACGTTTCAAATCACTTGACCATGAGTAATTTTGACAAACTTCGGGACTTTCGGCACAAAGCCTATACTCTGATGGGTAATGGTAGAGATGCGCTGTTTGACCTGATGGACGCGGTTCTAGTTAGTCGTAGCATTTATTCGTTTGCGGAGCTGTCTCTGTCGCCTGTATTTCGACGGCAGTGGCCGAGTTTGTATGAAGCGTTGCAGGATAGTAACCCACCGCGCGCCGAACTTTTGCAACTTTACGTAGAGGAGATTCCCCAAAAAGACCAGGTCGTTTTAGCCGGAGACCACACAGCTTGGTCGCGGTTGCAGGCAGTGACCCTGCAAGAACGCACTTATGAGTATCAGGCAACACCTATGAGTGGGAGCAAGCCTGTGACTATTGGACAAGGATACAGCACCCTTGCCTGGATTCCAAAAGACCAGGGCAGTTGGGCATTGCCCTTACTGCACGAGCGCATCACTAGTGCCGAAAGTCCGATAGAGAAGGCGGCCAATCAACTACGCCAAGCCTGTCAAAAACTAACAACTCGTCCGTTGTCTTTGTGGGATGCCGAGTATGGCTGTGCGCCGTTTCTAAAGCAAACGGCTGACATTGCCTGTGACAAACTGATTTGCCTGCGCTCGAATCGAGTGCTTTATAGTCCGCCACCTGCCTACTTGGGAACTGGTCGCCCCCGCCGTCATGGTGAGAAGTTCAAGCTTAACGATTCGTCCACTTGGTGGCAAGCCAATGAGGAGATAGAGGTCGAGGATGCTAAATTGGGACGATTGCAATTACGAATCTGGCATTTTTTGCATCTGCGCTGCTGCTGCCACCCATCCGGTGTCATTGATCCAATTGCAACGCAAGGATACCTCCTCCGACTCTACCCCTAAACCATTATGGTTGATTTGGGTTGGACTGGAATCTCCGTCATTGAACATTGTCTGGCAGCAATATTTGCGTCGCTTTGCGATCGATCGTTGGTATCGCTTCGCGGGGCAGCGTTTACATTCGGCTTTGCCCCAGCTGGCAACCCCCGAACAGTCAGAGCGTTGGAGCGACTTGATGCCCCTGCTCACCTGGCAGCTTTGGCTCGCTCGGCCGGAGATTCAAGACTGCCCGCTGGCAAAAATCATCTCCTAACCTTTCACGCCCGCCGGACTGCCAACGCTTTTGCACAAGTTTTAGCACTGATTGGTACACCTGCTCGGTCTCCCAAATCCCGCGCAAAGTCTCCTGGTTGGACACCGGGACAACCTCGTTCCCGCCGAATCCGCTATCCAATTGTCAAAAAGCGCTTCACTAAACCTAAACGCACGGCTCAAAAGTCCGCTTAATTCACGTCCTTCCCTGTCCTATATCGTTTTGCTCAATCCATCAATTGGCTTGGGCTATTTTCCCTGCCGTTAGTCTAAACTTCAGTCATGAATCTTCAACTACTGACACTGTTATGACTAAGATCTCTGTTCGCTTAGTTGCAAAATACTCATTAATTTTTGGCACAAGATGCGATCACTAATCATCTTCAGACTTTACCTAGTGAATTGCTTCAAATAAAAACTGCAATATGGTCATCGTTGTGCCTTAAAGAGTACCCGTTCGAGGACTGGGCGCGGTAGGTTGCCACGCCTAGTATAAGGACAGAATTCATTGCAAGCCCCATGAGGATGTTTAATTCATGAGTGACTCACGTGACCACATCATTGGCATCACACATGGCACATTTTATCACCCACCAATTGTTAGAACGGGCGAGTTTAAGAGGTAAAAATGACGCAAGATACAATTTTCAGTCCATTCTTTGCAACAGTGTTTCTGACATTCTTAGTCTGGGTGTATATGTACATCCGCCGGATCAGGTTTATCACAAGTAGTAATATCAACCCGAAAGATCTTGCCGTCTCCGGCACATTGGCACAAATCTCACCACCAGACGTATCCAATTCGTCGGATAACTTCAAGAACTTGTTCGAGATTCCGGTACTTTTCTATGCGCTCGTCCTATACCTCTTCGTCACGAAGCAGGTGGATACAGTGTATGTGAACGCCGCGTGGCTCTTTGTTCTGTTTCGCGCTTTGCATAGCGCTGTCCATTGCACATTCAATCCGATCGTGCTTCGGTTCTACCTTTACCTATTTGCCACGCTCACGCTATGGTTTATGGCGCTCCGCGCCGCCCTAATTCACTTTGGTACATAGAAAATTGCAGAATAGTCTAGTCAACTAGACTATTTTTAAAATTACCAGGCGCTACATATTAACCGGACACATCTCTATTGCTCTAGCAAGTTGAAATAGAGAAGGCGCGATCGCGCTCTCGGCGTGGCTGCATTCAAAAAGCGATCGCACTTGCCGACAACGGCAGATGAACTGAAGTCCACAACCGTTGTCTGTATCCTGCTGATTTGCTGAAGCCTGGCATTAGCAAAGCTCGGTTAGTTGCAATGAGAGTGGCACAACAGCGCGATCGCTTCCACGACAAATGCGAATTCCTTCACACCCCAAGCACTCGCCCCTATTGCGCCTGCAAGTGCGACACAAAACTTAGGGCTAGATTAGGAGGGTGCAGATGTCATTCTTTTGTGTTATAGGGAACAGTACTACAACCCATCTACTACAGAACCTGGAGTAATGGAAGTGATTTGGACGCGGGCAGCGTAACGGGCCGACCGGGACAGTGAAACTGCTGTTTGATGGCGGGTTCAATTGGTTACGCAATGCCAGCGGGGTAGCAGGTAGACTCTTGAGAGTGAAAGCAGATGGAAATGCGATGGCTATTCGCTCACTTTCAGCCGAAGCGCTTTATTCCCAGTAGCTCAAATTGATTGGGAGTAGTTTGTAAACAACCGTACTAGCCAGTAATCGTGCGAAAGCGTTGCGTGTACGGTATCTACCCTAGCTTCATCCTCTTTATCACTGCGGCTGATATATTGCAAGTAGTTATTCATTAGGTGGTAAGACATATAACCCTGGCACAGCATTAAAATCTGGTAGGATATCTCGGCTATTGCTAACATTTCTACTTTCTGCGTTCCTCAAAGCCAAAGCCGAATAGCGCCAATCATTAGCATGGCAAGGTAGTTGAGGGGATACTTCTTATATCATCAACCATCGCAGCACTAGCATTTACTGACCCACTACTATTGAAAGCCCCAATAAAAAGTCGGGCTTCTACTTTAAGTCGGGTGTATTTCCGGCGCTACAAGCATCGACGATACACGAAATTGCATCCTTGACTAAAGTTTTGATTTTTTCCTTACTGATTGAAGGTTCGGAAAACATGAAATTTAAAATCATTGCGTCTTGGAATGTTGTAATAGCAGCACCAAAAACACCACCAAAAACTGCTTGTGCAGGTACAAAACTAATTTCCTCAAGTTTAAATGAACCATAATCACTAGGGATATCTGTTCGACCAATATTGGTAACACCTACTGTCACAGGTGCTTCATTTGGGCGAGATAGGAGAGACTCGTAAATCTTCTTAGACATCAATACTACACTAAAGATATCTTCACTTTCTAAACTTACTTTTAATTGTTGCCTAACATCCCGCGCTAAATCCCAAAAAGATGTATTTGTGTCTAGCTTGTGTAATGTGGTAATAGCCGAAGCTAATATACCTAAATTTTCTCGATTTACTTCTGGCTCGAAGCGTTTTCTCAAATCAACATAAGAGCGGCAGCTAAGGCGTAAATTTGCTTTATTTTTACTTTTAATTTCTCTGGCTACTGCTAACATCATCGCTGCACACAAAGCACCCTGTACCGTTGTTCTTTCTTTTCGACAAAGTTCTACCAGTTGTGTAGTAGTTTCTTTGTTCAGTTTTCTTTGAACCATGTTACATCGACGTAACTTCGTAGGAACATACTTCTCAAACTTTAAAGTTTCAGGACGGTGTAAACTTAGTTTTAGCTTGAAGCGCAACAAAAATAAAATGGGTTTTATTGATGCACTTTTCCCCTGCATTGATTTTGGCATCAATTCTTGAATGTCTGGAAGTGGATGTAAGCTAGAAATATTTTCTTCTATTTCACTATCTACTATTTTCTGACAGTAAGTTAAAATTCCTGAATGTAACTGAATACTTGATAATCCATCTGCTATTGCATGATGCAGTGTTGTCAGTAAATAATTTAATCTCTCATCTGGAAAAGTAATTAATACTGCGCGCACTAAACATTTCTTGCTGTCAATAGGTTGATTCAATTCTTCCAAAACAACTTCTTGCCACAGTTCGCTAGACTGTTTAAAGACTATACGCAAAGGAATTTTTATTGCTCCAAATTCAAAGCGAAGACTATCTATTGCTCCAACAATACAAGAATTAAGGCGCGGGTGACGAGCTTGAATTAAGTCAAGAGCCTGTTTAACTATTTCTTCTTTTAAGTCTCCCTTGACGCGGCTAATCGTTACTATATTAAAAGAACCAGCACACTGGTTTAAAATTTCCATGCTTTGCTCGTTAGGAGCAAGTTTTCTGTTCCCTGTCATAATTAGTTGACCCTATTTGACCGAGCGAACTGAATGGGGAAGGAGATTTAACTTTTGGTAGAAGGGCATTTCCAGTTTACTGTGAAAGTTGCCACATAGGGCGTATTTGCAAACTACAACCATACCAGGATTCTTGCAATAGTCAACATTGCTAAGTATTACAGTTGTAGCTCGTTAAGAATAAGATGAGATCGCTTTTGATAGTGGCAGTACTGCGTTCATGCTTGATGTTCGTGTCGCCATAACTACCAATGCAACACTAACTCAATTCTCTAAACTGCTGGAAACTAGTAATTTGCATAACCGCGCTTTGCATTTCTGGCACGCAAAGCCCGGATAATAGACTTCATGCAGCTTTGAACGTTGCCATTGAATGTTGCGGCACTAGAGGATTGGTTGTTTGGTTTTTTTGGGTATTCATGATTGGCTCAACGTGATGACCCAGTACAGTCATAAATGCAGAAGCTGCAAGTACTAAGCTCATATGCTTGAGGGGGCGACAATGGAGCTAGAGCGCCTGCTGTATAAGCGACAGAGCTTTTAAACCCCTTTGATAAAAGCGCTGCTTATTGCGAATAAAACCGATGAGTTCTTCAACCCATATCTGGCATTCATGAAAAGCAACTATCCAGTTTTGTCCATATAAACCTATCCAAAAATCGCTGTGTCGAATTCTTTTTCTACCTTTTTCTTGGGAGCGACAGACATAAGATTGCTGCCGCTGTAAAACAGTTCTTTCTCCTTGTAACCAAGCTCCCTGTCATCGCTAAAGCAATTAAAAGGATTAAACGTATAAGTCTATTAGAATTTGCTTTGGAGCCTTCCAGATTGTAACCACCAGTTTTACAATCTTTAAACATAGCTTCAATTCCAAATCTTTGGCTATAGATTTTAATAGCAGTTTTTAAATCGGGTAAGTTTGTTAATAAGTACCGCGTGCAGCAAAGCTTTCCGCCGTGCGACGGCGGAAAAGCTAGCACGCGCTTCATCCTCTTGCTTGCTGCGATATTTTCTTTTCCAGTACACAGCTCTCATTGAAACGTGCCTTTCCTGCTTTTTGAGTCAGATTAATCTGAGTATAGAATTGCCGAATACCTGGATGAATAGGAATACTACTTAACGGTTGAAATTCTCGTCTTTTTTCACGAAACGTGCTGCTCTGTTTCTGGCATAGCACGAAGCTGACATTCTTTTCCTGTAACCAGCTTGCTAGTTCTATACTATGAAACTCCCTATCGCCAACTACAACTAATTTATACTTCTTTAATAGCCGAATTACCGGACGTAATACTTTTTGTTGCTCGACTAGATTGCTGCTACCATCTTTTTCCAACAGCACCCAGAATATTGGCAATGCCCTTTTTTTATAAACCACACTAACCATCAACACATTGTTTTCTTTCCACTGCGTCCTATCCAGCACTATAATCATCTGTGACTGGAGTTTAAAATGTCTTTTTACAATCTCTTCAATCAGAGGAAACGGGGCAGGACTACGCTCAAAGCATCTAAATTTAAAAATCTCTGCAAATGTCGCCGCCGACTATTTTGTTGTATTGGTAAAGGTAAGATTGCCGCTAGTCTTTCTATTCTCACTTGCAATTGAAGCTGTAGTAGCCACACCAGCATTTTTAGGGTGATTAGTTGCGATCGCGTGAGATATTTTTGCAGCAATGTTTGATAAAATGTTGGCAGCATTTTTGTTTACGGTCTTGTTCAATTTGCGAGACCGTTCTTTTTTACCATTAACTGTTCTCTTGTGGCTACTATTTCTCTCTAGAGAGTTTATTCTCAATAAGCGCCCTAAGTCTCTCCACTTTTTCAACTCAGTCTGTGGCTGAGGACTCTTTGCCTAGCTTGCTTTCATCGTGCTTGTCGCCCTCTCAACTCATATGCCGATGCCAGCCCCCCCCCATGAGTGGTAAAATGAAGATGGTTCAGCTATTTGAAAGCACCGTGACGAGTATCAACGTGGATGCGCGATCGCTCAACTCGTTGCAGAAAAAGCCATTTCTCGGCGGATGATGGAAGTAGGGCAAGAAATTATTGCTTTGGGGCGAAATCAAGCACAAGAGCTAAACACGCGCCTGGACGCTGCACAGCAGAAGGTTTTCGCCTTGCATCAGCAGCGACATCAAAGTAACCAGCCGGAACTTGTAGCAAATGTGTCATTGCGTGTATTTCAGCAGATGGAGCAGCTTGCACTTACAGGTGCGCCACCAGCTATCGCTTCTGAGTTTTACGATTTAGACAGCCTATTGGCTGGGGGTTTTTATCCCGAAGACCTAATTGTGGTAGGTGGTCGCCCGTCAATGGGAAAATCGTTGTTGGCGTGTAGTATGACGTATCAGATTGC
>QQTW01002826.1_pt1 | contig 12721 bp, 14 predicted proteins | sample 1904831 | NCBI WGS metagenome assembly QQTW01 (sample SAMN09435610, study PRJNA476489) | Subsurface metagenome, whole genome shotgun sequencing project. | reverse complement strand
ATTCAAGCGGGTAACGAAATTGTCCAACTTGGTTATCAAACAGAAACCGAACTCCCGATAGTTTTAGATAGAGCCGAACAGAAAGTTTTTAATATCACTCAAGATCGTCCCCAGCAAGGTTTGATTGCAATTGGCGATACTTTAGTCGATACCTTTCAAGACTTAGAAAATCGCGATCGCGAACAAGCTTTACCGGGAATTTTATCCGACTTTTACGATTTGGACGCGCTGACAAGTGGCTTCCAAAGATCCGACTTAATTATTGTCGCCGCGCGTCCAGCGATGGGTAAAACGGCTTTATGCTTAAATATTGCCCGTAACGTTGCTACTCGTTACAAAAAAATGCCTGTAGCGATATTTAGCTTAGAAATGTCCAAGGAGCAGCTAGTACAACGCTTACTAGCTAGTGAAGCGGGAATTGAGAGCCAAAGAATGCGGAGCGGGCGCATTAGTCAAAATGAGTGGGAACAATTAAGTCGAGCGTTTGGAAACTTATCTCAGTTGCCTATATATATAGACGATACGGCAAGTATGACGGTAATGGAAATGCGTAGTCAAGCCCGTCGCTTACAAGCCGAGAAAAATAGCGAGCTTTCCTTAATTGTGATCGATTACTTGCAGCTAATGGAGAGTAGTAGTAGCGATAATCGGGTGCAAGAACTATCAAAAATTACCCGCAGTCTTAAAGGGTTAGCCCGCGAATTGAAAGTTCCGATTATCGCCCTATCTCAACTAAGTCGCGGGGTAGAATCTCGGACTAATAAGCGTCCCCTGCTTTCCGATTTAAGAGAATCTGGCTCTCTAGAACAAGACTCGGATTTAGTATTGATGATTTATCGAGATGATTATTATAATCCTGATTCTCCCGATCGCGGAGTTACGGAAATTATCGCCGCCAAGCATCGAAATGGCCCCACAGGTACAGCTAAACTGCTCTTTAATCCCCAATACACCAAGTTTTTAAATTTCCAAAGGTAATTAGCTGGTTTTCGGCTCAAAAACTGGCAGAAGCCCCAACGCGAAAGGTTAACCCAGGATGATAGATGCGGTTCGATTTTTCGTACTGCACATCGGCTAGGTTTTCTAAATAAAGGTTTAAAGCAATACTTTTGTACACAGGAACTCGCGCCGCTAAGTCTAAATTAAGAAAAGAAGGAGAAAAGTCTGTAGTGCTTTCTCCAGGATTATTAAAGAAAGCTCTCCTTGCGCCGCCAAAGTAACTAGCGTACAAATTGACTTGCCAACCTCCCGAATTGTAACCAACGCCCAACTGCGCCACTGAGTAAGGAACTAAGCCTAATTGCAATCCTTCCTCTGCACCAGATTTGATCTTGGCATCGGTATAAGTGTAGTTAAGAAAAGTTGACCACTTGGGGCTAAATTGCCACTTTAGCGCCGCTTCTAATCCGTTAGTTTTTACCAGCCCAATATTTGCCCATTGACCGTTTTGAATACCAAGGCGACTTCTTAAACTGCTGCCAAAGTAAGTAAACTGTCCAGTTAAACTAGGAGAAAGCTGCACATCTACCCCAGCAGTCCAAGAAGATCCGGTTTCTGGATCTAAGTCGGGGTTGGGTAGCCAGTTATGAACAGTATCATAAACATACAACTGATCTAAGCCTGGATTGCGCTGCACTCCTACCCAACTACCACGCAAGGCGATATTTTGACTAGCTGCCCATCGCCAGCCGACGCTAGGGTTTAAGTAGTTGCCAAATTCACTACTAAAATTTTGTCTTAGTCCCAACTCGGTTTGAAATGTATTGGTGATTTGCCAAGTATTCAAAGCAAATAATGCTGTATGAAATCTGTCTCTAGTTTCGGATTCATTTAATGCCGTGCGATTGGGCGCAGTGCTTAAAACATCCCCATTTAGATCGTTAGATTGCAAATCTATTCCCCAACGCAAGTTATTACTTGAAGTTAGCTGCCAATCGTGGTCTATTCTAGCGGTTAAAGATTGAGAATCGAGCGTTCCGGTGCGGTAATAGATGTTTTGCGTTGGGCCGTAGGTATTAAAGTAATCTTGGTTGTAAGAAATGGTAGTATTCAAAACCGAGTCATCGCTATTGCCGAGCAAAGTTTTCCAAGCTAAACCAATATTAAATACATCGTGGTCAAGTCTGTCGCTTTGCAATGGGAAACCAAAATAAAGCAAACCTCTACGACTGCTAATTTTGTAAGCATCCAAGCTCAAAGTATTGCGCGAATCTACATCTACTCCTATGCTGCCGAAATAGTTGCTGGTTGCTGTATCGCCATTAAACAAAAATCCTTCCTCATCGCGGTTTGCCGCCCCTTCTGGAACTCGGTAGCGGTTTTCAGCAGAGTATTCTTCGTAGCCAACATTGAATCTTACCGTACCCACAGAACCGCCATAACTAGCCCGATATTGCGATTGCTCAAAGTCGCCAAATTCGGCGGAACCATTGAAAGTAGGAGTTTGTTGACCTTGCTTTGTAATAATATTAATCACTCCACCAAAGGCTTCAGATCCGTACAATGTAGAACTTGTACCGCTAGACAATTCCACTCGTTCAATTGCCCCTACAGGAATGCTATTTAAGTCTGTAGCACCGTGATAGGTATTGATATTGGTGTTGATCGGTCTACCATTGAGTAAATAAACTGTTTGATTGATGGAGTTCCCACGAAAGTACGTCCCTGTATGGATATCTGCACCAAAACCAAAGTCATTAATTGCAAATCCTGGCAGTCCTCGCAAAGCTTCCGATAAACTGTTGGGGTTTTGCTGAATAAGTTCTTCCTCGGTGATTTGATAAACTGGCGCAGAAGTGGGGGTAAAAGTTTCTATTTTTCCTTCTACTTCTACGAGAATTTCGTTAGGATCTTCAACCTCTAGTTCGTCGTCGGTAGTATCGGGTTGCTGAACTAATAATTGGGCATTAGTAGCGGGAAAAGTTACTTCTTTTAACGGGACAGTTTTTTGTTGTGGTGGAGATTTGAGTTTTTGAATTAGTAATTGGCGATCGCTCTCAATATCTGCTGGCTTAGTTTGGGCGATCGCATAAGACAAGAAACTTAAATTAAATAAGACAATACTAGGTAAGAGAAAATATAATTTCATGTTTAATAAATAATTATTAGCTACTAGATAATTTTTGACATAGCAAAGCTAGGGAATTGCTATAAACTTGGCGGTGAAAGCTTTAGCCCAAAAAATCCCTAATTTTTTATTCAATTACTTGATGCTTGTATTAAATTAAATAAAGTAGCTGCTGATGTCAAAAGACGGGCTGTCAAACTATAAGTCTGGCAACCAATACACCGATAGCATCGATTGTTATTAGCTAAAAATTTACTTACGCTCTGGTTGAAAATTTTGTGACTGCTCCATCCAATTACCGCCCCAAACAACTATCGCGAGGCCCTTTAGAGGCAGAAATTTTAGAAATAGTCTGGCAACTTGGGTGTGCTACCGTCAAAGACATCCACGATCGCATCTTGTCCGATCCAAACCGAGAATTGGCTTATACTTCGGTAACTACGGTACTAAATCGGCTCACCAAAAAAGGCTGGTTGGTATGCGATAAACAAGGTAGGGCATTTTACTACAAACCGACCGTGACAAAACAGCAAGCGCAGGTGATAGAAGCCCAAGAACATTTGCACCGATTTTTAGCAATAGGTAGCCCAGAAATTGTGGCAGCCTTTGCTGATAATTTAGATGCGGCAAGTGTAGACCAATTGAATGCGATCGCCATGCGAATTGATGAAGCCCGTAAAGCTAGGGAGCAATAACAATGCACTTAATCATGATTCTGACAGCTTTAAGTTTAAGTTGGGTATTGAGACTTAGGTATCCTTTTTACTTTCAAGGTCGCTGGAATCAGGTGCTATTGTTATTTCTTTTACCACCACTACTATTAACAATGACGGCAGTTTCAGTGCTATACATGGGAGCCAATGACGAGCCGACGTTTTGGCAGTGGCAGGGAAAAGTTAGCTATTTAGTTGTCTGTGGTTTGTTGGGACTGGCGGCAATAAACTTACTGAGGCTAGCTTATCAAAGTTGGCAAAGTTGGCAAACTGTCTGTAGGTGTCCGCAAATTACCTTGCTAGGCAAGCGCAGCCGAGTTATAGCCAATTCTCTACCTTTTATTGCTTTAGTTGGCTTTTGGCGACCAGAATTGATAGTTACTGAAGGCTTGCTAACTACTTTAGACAACGAGCATTTAGAGGCAGTTTTTCAGCACGAGCAAGGACATTACTACTATCGCGATACCTTTTGGTTTTTCTGGCTCGGATGGGTGCGCTCCTATACCGCTTGGCTACCCTACACGGAAGCGTTATGGCAAGAGTTATTGTTGTTAAGGGAAATCAGAGCCGATGGCTGGGCGGCTCAACAAGTCGATCCTCTGCTTTTGGCAGAATCTCTGTTACAGGTAGTAAGCAAGGTGTCCGTGCCTCCAAATAACTGCTATGCGGCTTTTAGCTGTGCGGCAGCACGGGATTGCACGTCTATACGAATAGATGCGTTATTAGCACTAGAACCAATCGAGCAACCAACTAATTGGTGGTGTTGGAGTTGGTTGATATTGGCATTTCTACCTTTAGTAGCTGTACCATTCCACAGTTGCTCTCATTTGACTACTACGGCTCATTAGGTTTTGGTTGTGACTTTTGTTGATGAAGACGTAAAGATTGCCTGAGTTTACTTTGATTGGAGGTTGTTGGCGATCGCCTAATTCTTATTTGATTAGGTGATGATACTCTTTGACTTCGCCTTAAAGTATCTCGCAATCTTGTTTGACCAACTGACGGTTGTCGGCGCTGCCGTTGAGGTTGGTCAAAGGCTTGACGCGGTGGTAGGGTATCTACACGCCGTCGGCGGGTAGTGGTTGATTGACGACGAAGACTTTGCCTTAAGGCAGTATTATTATTTTGCCTTGTTGGTGTTCTAGTTGTATGCGTAGGTGGTTGAGCCTGGGTATTTTGACTACTAGCAACCGATCGTTTGCTTGCGGCGGCTCTTTGGCGGCGACGTTCGCGATTTTGGCGCGATCGCTTTGAGCCTTCAATCGCAAAGTCAACTTTGGCTGTAACTCCTTGGGTAGCTCCATTTGGCGTGTTAAATTTCCAGTTTCTTGCTTGTTCGACGGCGGCTTTGTCTAACTCAGCGTGACCGCTAGTTTGGGCAAGTCTGACGTTTGTAACATTACCTTTGCTATCAACGTCAACGCTAATTTTTGCTTTGCCTTCTAATCGTCTTTTTCTGGCGTTTTCTGGGTATTTGGGCTTACTACAGGTGCGACAAGCCAAACGCCCCGATGACGAGCCTGTATTTGTATTACTATCATTTGCTGCGGGGGAGGTTTGGCGCTCTATATTTCGCGTTCCTGCCGCTACGGTTGAACCGCTTTGCGAACCATTATTACCTCTACCAGTACCGCTATTATTTGTACCTGTGCTGTTTCCAGTTCCTCTACCCGTACCGTTTCCAGTCCCTAGACCGCTATTTCTCGATTCATTGCCTGTACTATTTCTCAAACCATTGCTAGTCCCAGTACCGCTTACTGATGGGCTGCTTAAATTGGCGGCAATTTGACCTTGTTGAGTTGTAACTCCACTGGAATTACTTACTTTTGATGCTTGTTCTCTAGCATTTTTAGCTTCTGCTAACAAGTTGTTTAACCTGCGATTATTTAGTTGCTGTTGCGCCAAGCGATCGCTTGTTAGGGTATTAGAGGTTTTTGATTCTGGTTTTGCCCTAGTTAGTGGAACTGGTACAGAAGAAATTTCCGGTTTTGGTCTAGTAACTTATGTCTGAGGGTGCAGTCTTAGCCGAAGTTTCTACAGGTTTTGCGGCTACAGTTTGGGCAGGAGTAATAGTTTTCATAGGTACTTTTTTTAACTTAATTTTTTGATTTTGCGGTAGTGTGGAGATTACTTTAGAACTTCTTGGCGATAGTTGCTGTTGCGGTGCTGGTTTGACCTTTACAACTTCGACTGTAGAAGTTGATAAATTTGCCGAAGCAACTTTTTTCGCTAATGATGCACCACCAGCTACTCTAAAGCCTTCGCTACCGCTAGAATTACCAAGTATCGCTTTAGTATTTCCTTCTCCAGAGTCGCCCTTTGCTTTCTCCGGCTTTATTGGGGTTAATCGTTGCTATCTTTACGCTATTGTTTGCCAATACTTTTCGCGGGTTGTACCTCAGACAAACGGCGCGGATACAAGAATATGACGGTCAGTTAGAATTGCTGTACCGTGGCCGTTACAATCGCCAAGAGGTAACTTATGCGCCTACCCGATGAACCGGAAATACCATCGCAAATAAACGTTGTTCCTATGATTGATGTCATCTTTGCGATCTTGACATTTTTCATTATTTCTACGCTATATTTGACTCGTTCGGAGGGTTTGCCTGTAAACTTGCCCAAAGCTGGAACCGCCCAAAGCCAAAAATCTACACCGATCGCAATTACCATTGACGAACAAGGAAATTTGGCTCTAAATCGCAAATCTACTAATCTAGAAGTTTTGGAATCTCAAGTTGAAGCGTTGATTCCTAGTGGTAAAGAAGTAGTAGTAATTTTAAATGCTGACGAGCAAGTAAATCACGGTCAAGTAATCGCTGTTATGGACAGAGTGCGACGGGTGGAAGGGGCAAAACTGGCGATCGCTACCAAACAACCATAAAACAGTAGGGGCGCAATGCCGCCGCGCCCCTACCAGTAATCATTAACTAATTTTTAGCAATTCCACATCAAAAATCAGCGTTGCATTGGGAGGAATTACGCCACCCGCACCACGAGCGCCATAACCTAATTCTGGCGGAATAGTTAGCTTACGGCGATCGCCTACTTTCATGGTGCTAAGTCCTTCATCCCAGCCTTTAATGACTTGTCCCACGCCTAATTTAAACGAAAAAGGCTGACCGCGATCGCGGGAACTATCAAATTTTGTGCCATCTTCTAGAGTTCCAGTGTAATGAACTACAACAGTTTGACCTGTTTTAGGAGTTGCGCCCGTACCTTCATTTAGTACCTCGTACTTCAATCCAGAAGGAGTAGTTACAGCTTTGTTATCGTCGTCAGACATAGTATTATTGGGAGTTGGTTTTTCAGTTACTTGAGCAATCTGGGGTTGATTTGATGTAAGTCTATCGGCGCTAGCGTTAGGCTGATTTGTAAATTGACTTACAACCAAAACTACAACACAAACTACTATGACACCAAAACTGATGATAATTTCTCTCAAAATTCTTCCTCCTTAAAATCAAGGAATAGTAGAAAGTGTTACAAACACAACAAATTTTAGTTCACTTAGTCTGAACAATGCAAATTAACGCCAGAGTTTATTTTCCAAGTCTCGCACCTGACGTTCTAGGCGATCGATTCGTCCCCGCAATTCATCGGTTTCTGACTGACGAGGTACGCCCAAATCCTGCATCACGTTCTTAACTTGCTTTTGCATTTGGGCTTCCCAGTTTCCCTGTTCCGATTTCAATTGCTGCATCATATCATCAACAAAAACCTTAGCTTGCTCTGGGTTGAGTTTGCCATCTTTAACTAATTCGTCGCTTGCTTCGCGGATTTTTTCTGCAACTAAAGATGTTGTTCCCACACCAAGCATTACAAGCTGCTGAAGCCAGTTATTATTTTCCATTTTTTGTACCTACTTAAATAAATTGTATTTAACCTATTACAGCGATAAGCAAAGTCTCTTGTTACAATTCTATCAATCGGAAAATGTTTAAAATGTGTATTACCGTCTAAACCCTTGCCAAAAACCGTCGGTAATACCTACTTGCACTAATTAATTTATGACTACTTCGCCCTCGTTACTGGTTGCTCAAATTACGGATACCCATCTATTTGCAGAATTTGAGCCGGAAGTCTTTGGCGTACAAACTAATAATTCATTGCAAGCAGTGGTAGAGCGATTGAAAGCATTGCAAACCCAACCAGATATTTTATTGCTTACAGGGGATCTTTCTCAAGACGAAAGCCGTCAATCATACGATCGCTTGTCCAATTTCATCGCCCCGCTAAATATTCCAGCGTACTGGCTACCGGGAAATCACGACAATTTGCTAATGATGGAGCAAGTATTACAGCAACCGCCAATTAATGCAGCTAAGTCTTTTCATGCTGGTGGCTGGAATTTTTTACTAATAAGTTCGTTAATCCCAGGATGCGTACACGGTGAGATTTCTCCGCAAAGTTTAGCATGGTTAGAACTTCAACTCCAGCAAAAGCCTAATTTTCCAACTTTAATTGCCATCCATCATCCACCATGCTTAATTAATTCCCAGTGGATGGACAAGATTAACTTACGCAACTATGAGGAGTTTTTGACCGTTTGCGATCGCTACTCCCAGATAAAATTAGTTATATTTGGTCACATTCATCAAGAGTTTGCAACGGTGCGTCGTGGAGTAGATTATTTAGGTTCTCCATCTACCTGCGTTCAGTTTCAACCCCAAAGCAAAGAGTTTACTATCGATAACCAAGCTCAACCAGGATTGCGATTGATAAATCTTTTTATTGATGGTACTTACAATACAGAGATTGTCCGGGCGTAGAACGCTTATTAGTTGTGGTAATAGAGTTACTTAAAGTTGAAGTTGCGGCGGAAGATCGGGAAAAGTACCTGCAAATCGATCGAGAAATTTGGACAAAAGCGATCGCGCAGTTTCCAGGGTTTATAAATAAAGAAGTTTGGTTAAATCCCGATCAACCGACAGAAGTAAATTTAATTATTCGTTGGCGTAGCTACCAAGAGTGGAAATCAATCTCTATAGAACTTTTAGCAGATATTGACCGCCAGTTTGCTTTAAAAATGGGAAATACTCGCCATAAAATCGTTGAATCGGTAGAGTATCAAGTTGTAGATGAGTAGAGATAGTTGGCGATCGCCCTGCAAAGCTCAGTAAAATTAAACTAATTTCTTATTTTGCCCTAGGTAAGTTGAAAACTGCACTTTGTCCGCGCTGTCATCAAAGCATTGATTCTCAAGCGGTTGCTTGTCCTTATTGTCGCATCGAAATTAAAGCCTTTGGTCATCCGGGTATTCCCTTACATCGTGCGGAGGGAGAGAGCTTTTTATGCAATAGTTGTACCTATCATGCTGATGACACCTGTAATTTTCCCCAGCGTCCTTATGCTCAAGAATGCACGTTGTACGAAGATGTAAATAAAATCAGCCCAGCGCCAAAACCCCAACCCAGGAATCTAAAAAGTTGGCTGAGAAGAAATCAAAGCCTATTGCTGTTATTAGGTTTATTATTAATCAGCTTGGCGATCGCTTTATTGAACTTTTAGCAATCCAATCTCCTTGTCTCTCTATTCTACGGCTGGCTAATTGCATCCATCAGCGAGAGAGTCCCCGTTGGTAAAGGTTGTTCTACAAATACCGCCAAATCAAACCAGAAAGTTGTTCCCACACCAACCTCGCTGACTAAATGAACGGTGCTGTGATGCTTGTCAATAATATTGCGGACAATTGATAAACCCAAACCCGTACCTTCTAAAGTATGCACGCGGTTTTCTACCCGGAAAAACCGATCGAAGATTGCTTGTTGATCTTCCGCATCAATACCGATTCCCGTGTCTGCAACTTCGATACGTACTCGCTCGGTAGAAGTATGGGAATGCTCGTTTGTAGCTTCTTTTGGCAGCAAATAAGCGCGAATTGCTACTTTTCCACCTTGTTGAGTAAATTTTAGCGCATTACCGACTAAATTTGTAAATACTTGCAGTAGTAAATCGTAATTCCCCAATACCGCAGGCAAATCAGGAGCAATTTCTTGTACTAGCTCAATACCTTTATCTCTGGCATTTAGTTGATAGGTGCGTAAAGTTTGTTCTACTGCTTGCGCCAAATCTACACCCTCAAAGTGATAAATCCGGCAAGATTCCAACCGCGACAAGTCTAAAACATCATTAACCAAACGCGCAAGTCTATCTGTTTCGTGATTAGCCGTCTCCAAAAACTCCCGACGCTCGGATTCTGTTAATTCTTCGCCGTAATCGTGCAAAGTTTCAATATGGGTTTTGATATTAAATAAAGGAGTCCGCAATTCATGGGAAACGTTGCTAATAAACTGACTTTTTGCTTCATTTAGCTCGACTTCGCGAGTAATATCTTGAACCGTAATCGCAATACCCTTGATACTTTCCCGTTGCTGGTTAACTACGGTAGTTAATAGAATGCGTACCGTGCGATCGCTTGGTTGAGAGAGAGTTAGACGGAACTCCGCACTATCGCGCTCTCCAGAAGCTATTTGATACAAAGGACGCGATAATTCTGCTTGGACGGCGGGGGGTAATTGACGAAGTACATTTGCTCCTACTACTTCCGCCCCTTCCCAGCCAAAAATTCGTCTAGCAGTCGGATTAACCAAAATCACCTGCAAATCCGCATCTAGCAGCACTGCACCATCGGCGATCGTTGAAACCAAAGTTTCTAACTTGGCTTTTTCTGCTGTCAGTTCGTCAATATTTTGTTCGTCGTAGCTTTCTAGCTTTTCCGCCATTTCATTAAAGCTAAAAATCAATTCTCCCAATTCTCCACTTAGAGGTAAATCTATACGTTGCTTAAAGTTTCCCGCCGCGATATTTTTTACCCCCGTTGATAGTTCTTTAATTGGCTGAGTGATCATCAAAGCATTAGAAACCGCTCCTAGTATCACCATTACCCAAATAGAGACAAAAACTGCGATCGTTACATCCCGCGTTAGATTTGAAGAAGTAACAACGGTAGGATTGGGATTAGTCCCGATCGCTAAAACTCCTAAATATCTACCTTCATGCAGTAACGGAATAAATACATCCGTAACTTCGCCATCTGGGGAAATGTGCTGGCGTACCATGGGAATTTCCGAATTAGCGGCATAATTTTCCGGTAAATTAATGCGACGAGCAATACTTAAAGAAGTTTGCACTTCTGGTTGCCAAAAAGGAATCCCAAAAAATATTTTTCCCGATTCATCTGCATACAGCATATAGCGGACGCTGGAAGTATTGCTATAAAACCGTTGAGAAAATTGAGCAACTTCTGTGAGATTGTTTTCTGCAACCAAAGGCGCGACGTTAGAAGCAAGTAGTAACCCCAAATCGCTTCCAAAACGAGTATCATTTAGCCGCGCATCTTGTTGAATAGTATTGACAGCCCAAAAGGTAAGCCCGCTCATAATTAGAGAGACAACCAAAGTCGCCGCCGCCATGAGCTTTGTCTGGAGCGTAAAATCTGCCCACCAATGGGCGATCGCTTCTCGGAATGTTTTGAACCAAATAACCATTTTTTAAATATATATTAGCTTTTGTAATAAATCCTTACAATTAAAAACTAACAGTTAATTGGTAAATAGGTAGGAAATAGAACTCAAAATTATTTTTTTTGCACCCGATACCCAATATCGCGCCGATAGTACATTCCCTCAAAGTGGATGCAGTTAATAGCAGCGTAAGCGCGAGAAATTGCTAGGGCGAAATCTTCGCCAATCCCGGTAACTCCCAAAACTCTACCACCATCGGTAACTACTTGCGTACCCAACTGCTTTGTACCAGCTTGAAATATATAAGTATTGGCTAACCCTTCAGCGCTTTCGATCCCAGAAATTGCCTTGCCCTTAATATATTCTCCAGGATAACCACCCGCCGAGGCAACGACACAACAAGCCGCGCCAGATTTCCAGGCAATCGGGGGCATTTCACCCAACCTTTTTTCGACGCAAGCAAGTAACAATTCTGCTAAAGGTGTTTCCAGTAAAGGTAAAATTGCTTGAGTTTCCGGATCGCCAAAGCGACAGTTAAATTCCAAAACTTTAAATTCGCCATCTGGTGACACCATCAAACCAGCGTAAAGTACGCCCCGGTAGTCTATATTGCGTTTGCGTAAAGTTGCGATCGCCTTTTGCAATACATCTACTTCAATTTTTGCCATTAATTCCGGGGTAACTAAAGGCGCAGGCGCGTAAGCACCCATTCCCCCGGTATTATCTCCCGTATCGCCTTCACCAATGCGTTTATGATCTTGGGCAGGCAACAAAGGACGAATTGTTACCCCATCTGTTAAAGCCAATACCGAGACTTCTTGCCCGGTTAAGTATTCTTCTACGAGGACAAATTTACCTGCGCTGCCAAATTGTCCTCCAAATATACTATTGATTGCTCTACGAGCTTCCTCAACAGTGGCAGCCACAATAACACCTTTCCCCGCCGCCAAACCATCAGCTTTAATCACAATCGGGATAGATCCCGCTTCTACATAGCCTTTAGCGGCGGCGGCATCGGTAAATACAGCGGCTTTAGCAGTGGGAATGCCGGATTCTGCCATTAAAGACTTTGCCCACGCCTTGCTTGCTTCAATTTGTGCTCCCATGCGCGATGGCCCAAATACTTTAATTCCTTTAGCTTGGAGGTAGTCTGTAATGCCTAGGGCCAAAGGTACTTCTGGGCCAACAACAACAAGATCGACTTTATTATCTTGGCAAAACTGGGCGATTGCTTCAAAGTCCTCTACACCCAAAGGCAAATTTTCACAACGAGCCATCGTTGCTGTACCGCCATTACCGGGAGCGCAGAAAACTTGTTTGACATTTTTTGATTGTAGAAGTTGCAGCGCGATCGCGTGTTCTCTACCGCCATTGCCAACAATTAAAACTTTCACGTTCTGCCCTCTCGCCATTTAGTACAACAATAGACTTCCTGCAAAAGCCCGCCTAGCTTGCCTAGGGTTAAAACCCGATTG
>QQTW01002825.1_pt1 | contig 12726 bp, 11 predicted proteins | sample 1904831 | NCBI WGS metagenome assembly QQTW01 (sample SAMN09435610, study PRJNA476489) | Subsurface metagenome, whole genome shotgun sequencing project. | reverse complement strand
GCGCGTTTGTTGTAGACGAGCCAGCCACGTGCGTATTTTCCCCCGCCCGTGTGGCCTGGCGTGCGGTTTCTAACCGCCCATACTTTTGCTTATTCACATGTCTTGCATATACTTTGTTTTATAATGCTGACATTTGAAATGCGAATGGCGATCGCTATGCTGTAAAAGATCGCCCCAAACCAAGTTTAGCTAATCCCTTACGATACGCGATCGAGCTTTTATCGCCAGCTATGTGTACTTCATCTTGCAGAGCCAGCGGTAGATCTTCAGGATACTGCTGTTCTACAATTGCTTTATCTTCGGCAAATACTTGATGGTTGAAATCGAGAGTAGTTTGCAGCGGAGCATCTTTGTCAAAATTTCGACAAATCGGCACAAATAGGCGCGTTTCGCGCGCAGAAATTGGTGAGGCTGCGTTGAGAATGTGAAGTTGTCCGTTGGGAAAGAAAACAGTCAGCTTTGCTGTAAAGGGAAGCCAAACTTCAAACAGCCTGCGCCATAGGAAACCAGGGGGATTGAGATGCTTGAGACTGAGCGGGTAATTGCTAACCGTGCTAATATAATCGGCACGGAATCCGTGCGGTGTAAGCTCAATTGCGTAATCTGGCACTTCTGGGTTATCAAGTTCACCAAATGAATCTATGTGAATGAAAGCAAAGTGGCTGACATCAAGAAAGCCCTCAACTTGACGACCAGCCGCCGCATCCAAATCGACGCTATCAGGTAGAACACAGATATATTCTGGATCGTCCCACTCCTTAAATTCGGGCAACCCTGCTGAACCGTCTACAAGCCTCACCCAAACTAATCCATAGCGTTCGATCGCACTAAAAGTCGTCAGTTTCAGTCTAGATGGAATAGCAGCATCCGGTTGAGCGGGAATGCAGGTACATTGACCCTGCTTATCGTAGCGGATACCGTGATATTTACAGACAATTTCATCATTTTTGACCCAACCGAGACTTAAAGGCGCGCCACGATGCAAGCAGATATCGCGTGCAGCAACAACAGAACCGGATTTAAGCCGGAAAAGCACAATCCGCTCATCAAGCAGCCGCGCTGCATAAGGCTTGTCTGTAATTTCGTGGGAAAAAGCAACCGGATACCAAAACGGTGCAAGCGCTTTCCAATCGTTTTGGGTAAAGGTGCAATTGCGCGGCAAGGTTATGGTTGAATTATCTGTTAATTCTTCAGTTTTGTACATCGGTTGTACTCAAAAAGAATACACTAATCGATATTAAAGATATAACGATTTGATAAACTTTTCTGTGTAATTAATTACTTATTAATTTTTTGCATTTATTTAAATCTTTATTTTTGTAAACTTAGCTATTCTAGTAGATTCAATTTTGTAGATTTTTTCAAGTTTAAGTATATATTTTTTATCTGCACTTGCTCAAATGGATTTGGGAATAACCACAAATACAATTTATTGAACTTGCATAAATATTCATTTCACGCATAAACAAAATAGCAGCTTCAAGGGAGATAGACGCGTACGTGCAACGTTACCGCAGACTAGACCGAAGAAGCTCCCTTACTGCCAATTACAAAAAATAGTATAAAAACATACATTAGTTTAATTGCAATTTTGCTAGTCTGACGCTGCATTAAAATATGCTGGCTGGTGTGAGGATAAATGAGAAAATTATTTTGGCAAGCATTGCTATTATATTTAAGTATATTGACGTACCATTGCTACACTTGTGCAAGCGCGATCGCCACAGAAATTGATCGTAAAAATAAGCCAACTAACACTGATAAAATTCAATTCAACTCTATACTTTTAGCTCAAACAAACAGGGCAGAATTAACACCAATTCTACTAAAAGAACCAGAAGTAGATAATAGCCCAATGGCGCAGGTGACATCTGTATCTCAGTTATCAGATATCCAGCCTACAGATTGGGCATTTCAAGCCCTACAATCGCTAGTAGAGCGCTACGGCTGCATTGCGGGTTATCCTGACGGCACTTATCGAGGAAACCGCGCTTTAACAAGGTATGAATTTGCAGCAGGGTTAAATGCCTGTTTAGACAGGGTTAATGAATTGATTGCTAGCGCAACTACTGATTTAGTAAGCAAAGAAGACTTAATAGCGATCGCGCAGCTACAAGAACAATTTGCGGTGGAACTTGTAAGCCTTAGAGGACGCATAGATTTATTAGAAGCCAACACAGCAGAACTAGAAGCAAATCAGTTTTCGACAACTACCAAGTTGACTGGGCTAGTTTGGGCTAACGTGACCGGAGCGTTCGCAGGTGATGATGTTTTACTAGAATCAACTCAATTAGCACCTCCGGCGAGTTTTGGCGGGGTTGTAGCTAGACGTGCGGCGCGAGATGCGGTGACAGGTAGACCCGTTGTTTCCACTAGAACCGACGATCCCCAAGTCACCTTAAGTAACTTGGTATGGCTAAATTTTAATACTTCTTTTACAGGCAAAGATAGTTTAGTCGTGCAACTAGCCGCTGGAAATGGCGACTCCCCAGCCAATCAATTTACCTCGGCAGGGCTTTACAATACTTTTGGCGTTCCTTTTTTCGATCAAACTGCTGGTATTCAAGGGGAAGGCAATGCTGTTGTCATTCGAGAGTTGTTTTATCAATTTCCGGTTTCTGACACGCTTCAAGTAGTAGTAGGTCCTCGAATTAATTGGTATCGCTACTTTGACAATAATGCTTTTAGCTTCATTTTGACGGGTGCAAACAGCTTTGACTCTAATAGCAGCACCTTATTAAATTCCATCGATCGCGGTTCGGGAGGCGTAGCAATTTGGCAACCAAGCAAACAGTTGCGGTTAGCTGTCGGCTATTTGGGCGAAAATGATGAATTTCTCTCAAATTCTATCGCCCCAGGATTTAATACTTCTAGCGATCCCGACTTTGGGTTATTCGGAGGCAATTATACCGCCACCGCCGAAGTAACATTTTCACCAAGCGATCGCCTAAACCTCCGATTTCTCTATAACCGCGCTCGTATCCAACAAATTAATGGTGTAATTGGCGGTGCTATTTCTGATTCAACTTATCAAGGAGTAGCCGATGATGGTATTTCCGCCGTTTTCAACCCCATCACCCAAGAAGTAGCTAATGGTGGACTTGATAGTTCTACAGCAGATGTGTTTGAGTTCAACTTTGATTGGTTAATTGCCCAAAGCTTCGGCATCTTCGGACGCTACACCTATGCCAGTACCCACTTAAACCCGATTGACGAAGACATCAACGCCCAAGCAATACAGGCGGGGATTGCTTTACCTAACTTAGGCAAAGAGGGAGCATTATTTACCCTTTCCTACATCATCCCTTTTTCGATTTTAGATGGTCGTCAATATCTAATTTCTGGTGGTGGTGATGGTGGGATTCAGTATGAGTTTGAAGCAAATTACTTCTACCCACTAACAGATAATATTGCCCTTGTTCCTGCATTTTACCTAATTGCCAATCCCAACAATTTTAGTGACAACCCCAATATCTATGTAGCTAATTTACGCGCTCAGTTTAGTTTCTAGAAATAGATGCTCTTTTATATATTTAATCTATTGACTAGAAATAAAAATTTCAACGCTCAATCTTTAGATAAGATTGGTGATTTTTTTGACTTAGATCGCCAAGCATAAAAAAGGGCAGGTTTTATAACCTGCCTCATCATTATTACATTGAACTAGTTTTAGAAATTCATCTCTGCTGCTTGAACTTTCTCGACTTGCTTCTTCTTCAGTACCAGCAGGACTTGCGACAGCATAATGCCAGTTAAGAAGACGATCAACCAACGAACGCGAGTAGCGCTTTGTAAAACTATTTCCCCATCATCCTGACCAAATCCACCCACGTTTGGATTATTAGTTAGGACATCGCCTATTTGCACTGCTTGCCCTTGAGAGACAATTAGTTCGGGTCCGGCTGGGATTGTTTCTACGGTGTTTTCACCTTTGTCGTTAGCAATTGTGACTTGATAGCCACCTTCGGCAACGGGAGCGATATTAGTAACAGTGCCAGCTACAGAAGCGTTGTAGACAGTATTATTGCTCTTTTCACCTGTAGGATAAACTTGTCCGCGTCCTCGGTTTGCACCTAAGTGAACGGCATATTTACCAAAGTGGATGTTTTTATCGCTTTTTGGATCGGGCGATAGGACTGGGAACACAATTTCTTGATACTGTTCTCCAGGTAAAGGACCGACGATCACAACGTTGTCTTGATCTTCGCGATAAGGTTGGAAATAAAGATCGCCAACTTTTTCCTTCATTTCCTCTGGGATTCTTTCGGGAGGAGCGATTTTGAAGCCTTCAGGTAGCATCAATACAGCCCCAACTTGTAGTCCGCCTTTTGTACCGTCGCTGACTACCTGCTGGATGCTGGTATCGTAAGGAATCTTGACTACAGCCTCAAATACTGTATCTGGTAGAACTGATTGCGGAATTTCTACCTCAGCGGTTTTGGCAGCTAGGTGGCAGTTGGCGCAAACAATTCGTCCTGTCGGTTCGCGGGGAGTCTCAGGATAGGTTTGTTGCGCCCAAAATGGATAGGCAGCAGCAGCTTGAGGTAGGGCTACATCGCTAGCTAAGAAAAAGGCAATAGTGGCGATCGCTAAAATCGCTGTTTTGATCGTCGCCCCTAATCTACGAGGCGACTTCGCGGCAAATACTTTTTTCATCTGTAACAACTGTGACAAGAACTAAATTGAGTATTAAACTCAAAATTCAAAACTAAAAACTCAAAACTCTTTAAGCCCACCAAGGCGCGTCACCCGTGCGGAAGTCAGTTTCCGTCCACTGCGTCAAGGTGATCTTGTCGTCTTCTGTCTTGGCGTGTGCTAATGCCAATGACCGAGGTGCAGGTCCGCGTACTACTTTACCAGTGTTGTCATACTGGGAACCGTGACAAGGACACATAAATTTGTTCTCGCTACCGTTCCAAGGTACTACGCAACCTAAGTGCGTGCAGACAGCGTTGATGCCGTAGTCTGCGATCGCTTCTTTGCTTTCGACCACAATATAGGTAGGATCGCCTTTGAGTCCTTGCGCCAGTGCGCGATCGCCAGGCGCTTTGCCTTCTAAAAATTTACTGACGCTGATATCGTTACCTAATGCATCTTTTGCTGTTACGCCGCCGCTACCGCCGCCACTAGCTGGTGGGATAAAGTATTTGACTACTGGATACAGCGCACCTATTGCTGTCCCTGTAACAGTGCCAAAAGCCAGCAAATTCATAAATTGACGACGACCCATATCTGGGACATCTCTTGATTGGGAGATCTGCGCCATACTTTTTGCTCTTTTCTCTTCTTGGATCTTTAGTTAACTACTCTGAGGTTTCTCAGAACTTTGCCAATTGCCTAAGTCGAACTACCACGACCGACAAAAATATAAAAATTCCTCTTATCTAGAATATTGTTAAACGTGATCGGAGGCATATTACATTTCTTTATATTGGTATCATACTTGAGTTACTTAACTCTACATTGTAAAGAAATGTAAAAATTGCCCAAAGTCATGGTAGTCGCTTTGCTCAAAGTCAAAAGTCAAAAAAAGTAGTCAAAGTCCTAAATTATGGATAAAAAAGAAAAATTATTGAGAGATATAAACTGTGACACATAAAGCGGTCTTGATCGCAAGTCCTAAATTTACTTAGAGATCGTTAATACTTTTGACTTTTTATGACAGGACAAGATTTACGGCAGCTATTGCTAAATAAATGGGGACGTTCCTATGACGTGCAGTTGCGGCGCACTCAAGGGAAGGTATTTTTACAGGTAATGTGGAAATATTTAGAGCAAGCTTCGTTTCCGCTAACTGAAGTAGAGTATCAAGCGCATATGGATGCGATCGCCACTTACTTGCATGGATTTGGCGGAACTTTGCAGGTAGAGACGTTTATTCACCAGACAAAAGAACGTCCGCGCTTGGGTAAAGCTGTAAGTATTCCGCTAGACTTGGGCGATCGCGCTTCTGAATGGATATTGTGAGTTTTTTATAAAATTCTTTTGCCTAAAGGTACATCGCGATCGCTTTGAATTAAAGCAACTTCCTCATTATCAAGAACTACTCCTAAAACCAGCACTTCTGAGCTAAAATCAGCTACTTGACGCGGCGGTAAATTAGTAACGGCTAATACTTGCTGCTCTATTAATTGTTCTTGGTTGTAGAGTTTTGTAATTTGAGCGCTAGATTTTTTGATGCCCAGTTCCCCAAAATCTATCCAAAGCTTGTATGCTGGTGTTCGAGCTTTAGGGAAAGCTGCTACTTTAATAATTTTTCCTACGCGAATCTCTACTTTTTCAAAGTCGTCGTAGTTAATTAACGTCATTTACCTAATAACTTCACTAAACCAATTCCGCCAAAATAAAGTCCTAAAACAGCACCCGCTAATAAGCTTTGCGTTAAAGGATCTGTTGAAGGAGTCAAAACTGCTCCTAAAACAACTCCTGCTAAAATTACATAACGCCAACTAGATAGCATTTGCCTTGAAGATACTATATTCAAAAAGCCGAGTAAAACTTGGATAATCGGAATTTGAAATGCTAATCCGGTGCTAAATAATAGCAACAAAATAAATTCAAAATAACGGTCAATCGACCATATTTGTTCGACCACGCCCTCGCCATAATTGATAAAAAAGTTAAGTGCAGCAGGAATTAGTAGTAAATAGGCAAACACTAAACCTGCGGCAAATAGAAAAGTAGAACCTATAACTACTGGTCCAATTAAGCGACGTTCGCGGCGAGTGAGTCCTGGTAAAACAAATTGAATAATTTGATAAAGTACAAAAGGACTAGCAAGCAGTAAACCACTGTAGCCAGCTACTTTAATTGACACAAAAAAGAACTCACCAGGAGCAAGTTGGAGAAATTTTACGCCTTGCGCTGGTACTTCTAATAGCTGGACAATTGGCTTGACAGCAATAAAGCAGCCAATCATACCTATGACAACAGCAATTAGCGCGTAAAAAATTCGCGATCGCAACTCCTCTAGGTGGTCGAACAGCGACATTTCCACCTCATCAGGAAGTTCGTTTAAAAATTCCTCTGGTTCTGAGGTAACAGGTTCGATGTCAGCATCAAAGTTTTGCTCGGTTGCGGTTTCAACTTCAAAAGGAGATGTCATTGCTCAAGCGTGTCTGGGATTTGCTAACCATTGTATCTAGCCTAGCCTCCAACAAGCCAACTATATTAGACGTAGTGGCATTAGTCAGTTAGATAGCAGGGGTTTGTCGATTACTCCAACCAAGATTCCAAATCTTCTACGCTTGTAAAATCCAATAAAGCCTCAGCCAAAGCCTCCAACCGTTCAAGACGCAAAAGACTTACTCTTGTAGTCACTTCAGGTGATAGACTACCCAACTTACGAGTAAGCAACTTGAGAACTAATGCTTTACCTTCGGCTGTGCGACCTTCTGCCAAACCAAGTTCCAGTCCTCTTGCTTCACCTTCACGTAAGATAGACTGATACATCGTAGACTCACGCATTGCCGGACTCCTCATCAACTGTCGGATCGTCTGCTCATTTAATTCTAACCCAGCTAAGATACTCGTCGCTGCTGCTAAATTACTCTGTTCTCTTCGGTCTGTTATTTGCTCCAACTCTCCCACTACCTGCGCTAATACCTGTTCCTTATCTGATGCTTGACTTAATACCGCTAATGGTAATAATCCTGTCGTACTTAAAAATACCTCCACAGGTTCTTCCCACAATCGAATTACGCGAAACTCGTGAGTCATCACGGGCGTTTGATATCTGTCTCGTCTAACTAAATCAGAACCCGTCTGTTTGAGATAGATTACTACTTGTTGAATATCTCGTTCTGGAAACTTTCGTCTTAAGCGCAAATAATAATCCGCCATCCGAAAGGGCATTGTTTCATCACCAACAGTCTGAAACTCGGTGTGGAGAATCACTGCATTTGATTGAAGTAGCATCACCGAATCTGCTCTAATTGGTTCTACGTTGAGTTCGGTGGGATTGATTGTTGTTAGGCTAATTGATTCGCCCAATAACCAAGCCGCAAAATCTGTAGAATATTGTTCGATGAGAAACTTTGAGACGTTATCAATCACTGGTAGAGCAGAAGATACTAAATATTCATTGGTTGACTTGTATAGAAGCAGTTTTCGGGTGGTTAGTTGAGTAGCTAGATACTAGCTGCGATATTTCTGGGTTGTATAAGCGCAAATAATTCCAGTAATTCCCAAAAACTTGTCTGACATAGCCTTGGGTTTCTTCATAGGGAATTGCCTCGACAAATTCATCAGGATCGCTGATTTTGAATCTGTCACGCCATCTCGATACAGCGTTGGGACCTGCGTTGTAACTAGCTACGGCAAATAGAGAATTGTTGTCATATTGCTGATGGGTGTAGTTCAAAAACCAAGTACCTAGCAAAATATTGTCGTTAGGAATTTCGGCATTGTATTGCTGCAAATCAATTTTCTCAGCTATCCATTTGCTCGTACCTGGCATCACTTGCATTAAACCAACTGCACCTGCTACAGAACGGATTTTTGGCTCAAACCGCGATTCTTGGCGAATTAAACCAGTTACAAGTAGGGGATTGAGTTGACGTTGCCCTGACCAGTATTCTATTTCTTTAAGGAACGGGAAAGGATAACGAGCTTGCCAGTAAGGAAGCTGTTGGCTGAGGGTTTGGTATTCGGCTTGCTCTTGGGGTGTTTCGCGGTCTTCTAGAGTAGAGATTTTGTTGATACCGATCAGGTTTTCGCCTCTAACTAAGTTCATTACACCATCAGTAAATTGTTCTGCTACTGTTGGCTGCTGCTTGTTTTTAAATTCTACTTGCCAAAATGCTGTCGCCTCGCGGTCTTGTCCTAGCTGGTAAAGTTCTTTTAGTGTTTCTGAACCAGCAGGTAAAAGCGATCGCTCAGGTGGTACTAGTTGCGGGTTTATTTGCCTAACGCTAGTAAAGTCACCAACGTTTAAACCTAAGACTACAGCCGATCTCCACGCATAATAAGACTGGGGATACTCTCTTAGTACGTACTCAAATGCCGCTTTAGATTCTTGCTTTTTGCCTAGTTTCTCTGCCCATTTTCCCACCCAAAAGCTAGCTCTTGGAGCCAGAATACTTTTAGAGTTGCGCAGCGGAATATTTTGCGCCCATTGCCATGCTTCTTGATATTTTTTGGCAGCGGCTTTCTCTTGAGCGATCCGCCAGCGATATTCGGCTGCGGCTTCTGAGTCATTATACTTAGCCATGAGCAATTTACGCGCTTGCCCAGCAGCTTTGGGATTTCGCAGTTTGTCGAGTATATTTGCTTTTGCAGCTAGGGCTTCTCCTGCTTGTCTGGGGAAGCGGCTAATTATCCGATCTAGATAAGAAATTGCTTGTTGTCTTGGTGACATATTTGCTAGCTGCATCAAAGCGAAACCGCTTTCTTGGGCGGTGGGAAAATAGCCAACTAGCTGGTTGTATGTGGCGATCGCTTCTGCTTTTTTAGCTGTTACTTGCAGATTTCGCCCTCTACGGTACAAATTTAAAGGCTTGCGGGGCGCTCTTGCATAAGCTAAGGCTGCTTTGTCATATATTCTGCTTTGCCAATATACTGCGGCGATATCTTCCCAATCTTGCGGCTTGAGCGCTCCGGCTTGCTTGATTAACTTATCTGCAACTGCGATAGTTCCTGGCTGGTTGGGAGCATATTTCACCAGTAACAGCATCAGTTGCGAACGGTTGGGATTTGTTTTTAATAAAGTGCGGGCAATTTCTAAAGTGCGGGGATGGCTGGGGTATTGGGCGATCGCTTGTTCCCAATACTTACGCTCGGTTTTACCCAGAGTAAATAAAGCTTCTGCTGCTACAGGACTATTGGCGTACTGTTTGACTAAAGCTTGCCAAGTTGCTTCGCTAGCTGTATCGCCCATAACTTCGTAAGCTTGAGCGCGTTTGCTAATAATCGGTGCAGCAAGGACGGGATAATCTTGTTCTAAGCCTGCTAGCAATTCGATTGCTTTTTTGCCTTGTTTTTGAGCGATTAAGTCACTTGCTAATAGATAACGAGCGCGATGGCGATCTATAGATTGGGGTAATTGGGCGATCGCCTCAAGTCTTACATCTCGTTCGTTTGCAGGTAGAGCTACCAAGGGAAGCACTTGCGATTTAGGATTATTTAAGCTAATTTGCGCTTGCTTTGTAGTTTCGCCTGATGAATCGCTAGACTTGATTGCCAGTACTGCTGCGCCACCTAGTACCACGCATAAGGCTGTAGTAGTAGCCAAAGAAACGAGATTCTGCCGCTGCACCATTAGATTATTCGCACTTAAAAATTTGTCAGGTGATCCTGCAACTCTAGCACTATTAATTTGAGACTGGCAGCTAATTACAGGGAATTTTTATAACAATTTCATTGCATTGGCATTCAAGGTAAAAATCGATCTAAAGCTGATTTTAATTCTTCTATTTCAGCTTCAATATTCCCAGCTTTGGCTGCTCTACCAATACATTCTGTCAAATGCTCGTCTAATATTAACCGCGCTACTCGATCTAGTGCGCCGCGAACTGCGGCAACTTGTACTAGTACGTCAGGACAAGGGCGGCTTTCTTGTACCATTGTCTTAATCCCACGAATATGCCCTTCTATCCGCGAGAGCCGATTGACAATGCTGCGTAGCGATTCTTCACTGTGGACGTGCGCGTGAGCGGTTTGTCCGTCTTCATGAGTATGGACGTTGGCGCTAGGTAATTCTTCAACTTGCCTAGCAGAAGTAGGCAGTTCAATTAATTTTTTTGATTGGTGCATGGGTTGTAAGGCTTGGCGACAAATTAGATCCTAGCTTAGAGCAGCGATCTACGCCGTTAATCTAAGTTAAGGCTATTTGGCTGTTGACACTGGCGATCGCTATTTTATTAGTTGGCTATAAATTTATGTATTATTCGCGCTGCTAGCTGCTGTTGGAACTTAGAAATCGAGCTAACGTCACATTTTCAACAGAAAACCTATCTGGTATCTATGCTGTTCTGTATAAATCTCCCTTGAGGATTGAAATAAAATAGAGCCAAGAGAGTTTATTTGTGATCTCAATACTTCCGTCTAATTGAACCATTGGTACTATGCGATTATTGAAATTCAAGCGCTCGTTGCGCCAATTAATTACTCATGGGTTAGCGATCGCTTTAGGAGTAGTATTTGCTGCAAGTAGTTTGCGGGTATTACCGTCGCAAGCTCAATCAATTACAGCCCCAGCAAGTTCACCGCAGGTTGTCGCCCAGCAGAATCCGCCAGCCAATATTGGCTCTAAAAGCTTTGTAGCTGCGGCTGTCAATCGGGTAGGTCCGGCAGTAGTGCGAATTGATACAGAGCGCACAGTCACTCGGCGCATGGCTGATCCGATGTTTGAAGATCCTGTTTTTCGGCGCTTTTTTGGCGATAGTTTTTCGCAAAGAATGCCTGAAGAACGTTTAAGGGGTATCGGTTCGGGTTTTATTATTGACCGCAGCGGCGAGATTTTGACTAATGCCCACGTAGTCGATCGCGCTGACAAAGTGACGGTAAGATTAAAAGATGGACGCACTCTAGAAGGGCAAGTTCAAGGTGCTGATGAAGTTACAGATTTGGCAGTTATTAAGGTAAATACTGCTGGAGTTGACTTACCTGTAGCTTCTTTAGGAGATTCGGGGGAAGTGCAAGTAGGAGATTGGGCGATCGCTGTAGGCAATCCTTTAGGATTTGATAGCACTGTAACTTTAGGGATTGTGTCTACCTTGAAACGTTCTAGCGCTCAAGTAGGCATTCCTGACAAGCGCTTGGAGTTCATTCAAACTGACGCAGCTATTAACCCTGGTAACTCTGGCGGTCCGTTATTGAACGATAGAGGCGAAGTTATTGGCATCAATACAGCTATTCGCGCTGATGCGATGGGTATTGGCTTTGCAATTCCGATTAACAAAGCTAAAGATATCAAAGATCGATTAATGCGTGGCGAAAGAATTGCTCATCCTTATTTAGGTGTGCAAATGGGCGATTTAACGCCTGAACTTGCCAAGCAAAATAATAGCGATCCTAATTCGCCTATTAACGTACCAGAAGTTAATGGTGTATTGGTTGTGCGAGTAGTGCCAAATTCACCAGCGGCGGCGGCTGGATTGCGGCGCGGCGATGTGATTATGCAAATTGATAAGCAGCCTGTAACTACTGCCGAACAATTGCAAAATATTGTAGAAAATAGCCGTGTAGGTCAGACTCTACAAGTTAAAATTCAACGTGGCAATCAAACGCAGCAAATAGGCGTGAAAACAGGTGAATTGGAAACAGCTTCTTCTTAAAGCATTGAGGTAAGATATCTAGATACTTCTGTGAGGGCGTACGCTTGTACGCCCTTAATTTTTGTTTTGGGCGATCGCGTTTATTCTAGGCTACTTTTCGTGCTGCTCTTGTTCTAGTTTAAGTTGATTTGTAACCCAATTTATAATACGTGAGTATATGTAAAAGTCAGTTTTGCTGCCAACAAACTTTTGCTGATATTCTTTTCTAACAATTCCTAAATCGCTAGTACAGATTTCTACCATTACTCCTTGAATTTGTCCGAGTTCGCAAGCTATCTTTGCATTCCGAGTATTTAGTCTTCGTTGTTCTTTTAAAAACTCTTGCATACGAGATTTGGACAAACCTTCAGCACTATGAATTAAATTGTTTCTTTGCATGCACCAAAAATCAAGTTGTTTAAGCAAGTTTAATATATGCGTCCATTCATTTTGTTTATTGTGACCTACTAAT
>QQTW01002824.1_pt1 | contig 12726 bp, 14 predicted proteins | sample 1904831 | NCBI WGS metagenome assembly QQTW01 (sample SAMN09435610, study PRJNA476489) | Subsurface metagenome, whole genome shotgun sequencing project. | reverse complement strand
GAAATAAATCTTGATTCCCTGATTACAGAATGATTTTCATACCCAATATGGTAGACATATCTTTCTTCGAGACACCCTCCAGCCACGAGTCGTGTACAGCATTCGGGTCGGCCACTTTCCTGACATAATTACCCTGCGCGTCGAAAGCCCCTTCTTCCTGCTCGATCTTCATATTGAAAGCATCTAGCTTAGGAGCATGCTCTTTCTTCCCTCCGGCACCGATCTCTTCGTCAATATCTCCGCCCACATCGGCACGCTCTTCATCACCCACGTCACTCTCACTACTGCTGTCCACATCCTTGTCTACATCTTCCCGCCGTCCGTTGCGCTGCCCGGTAGGCCCTCTCCCATGTAGTGAGAAATCCGAACTAACATGACCTCCGCCTTTACTGCCCGCTACCTGCCCTTCAATTTCGTCCTTTCCGAGGAAACGAACGTTTTTCTTCTGCTTCTTTCCTTCTCCGGAGATTTCCTCGTCGGCATCGCCATCCTTCAGATCCTCCGCGAGATCAGCAAACATATCATTGTCCTCCTCCATTTGCGACGCGGTATTAGCCTCTCTAGCCTTTGCATTTGCTCTCGCATCGAATCCCTCGTTCGAGCTGTCTGAATCGTAGCCGTCGATGTTGACAGCATTTCGTTTTGTCTGCTGTCCATGCTTGCCAATCTCATCGGCTTCTAGGATTGCATCGTCTACTGGCGCATCCGGAGCAAGGGCTGAGGGGTTACGAACATCGAACCGCGGTTTCTTTGCATTCGGACCGTCATCTCCTAGGTGCTGTGTCCGAGCAAACTCTTCGCCGCCACGCTTAGGGCGGGGAGCAGGACGGCGGCCGGACATTACTGTGGTAAATTGTGGAAGGTCTTGGCTGGAATACTGTTGTGATATGACGTGGGCCTCGGCGATAGAGCGGAGATAACTTACACGTACATTCCTCAGTCTCTCGGATCGATAACCAACTCCTACATTCTTATACTCTCAACCCCAATCCGAATAAGTCAAGCTCTTGGCTCTTCTAATAATCTTCGACAAAATAAAGCCCGTGGAAAAGCGTCGATGGTCAGCTCCCGTTTTCCCACGCTGATCAAGGCGTTTCGCTGACTTGCCACGAGTTCAACCCAGGCTATTTCAACGAGGATGACTTGCTCGGAGGAAGCATGTATCCACGCTCGATGCTTCACCGAGGAGCTGGTGGATCTCCCCGCCGATTTGATGAATACTATCGCTGCTATCCTATCGCAATGCTTCCCGGCCCTGAGCGAGAAAACGTGAACCACGGAGGGAAAGTAATGATGCCTCCGAGTGCTCTAGACAAACTCACACGATTACACATCACGTACCCTATGATGTTCGAATTGATCAATGGAGCGGCCGAGCGATTGACGCATGCTGGTGTGCTTGAGTTCATTGCCGAAGAGGGGAAGATATATCTACCATATTGGGTATGAAAATCATTCTGTAATCAGGGAATCAAGATTTATTTCCTAATCGAGTGTTACTCTAGATGATGCAGACTCTCTCACTCGATCCAGGTGACCTTGTTCAGATTCTTTCCACCGACCTCCCTTCGGGTTCGTTCATCAAGCTCCAGGCTCAGTCAACCGATTTTCTCGACATTTCAGATCCCAAAGCAGTGCTTGAGAACGCGTTTCGAAATTTCTCTTGCCTCACCAAAGGCGATGTCTTTACTTTCGCATATAATGACCAGACCTATGAAATGGCAGTCTTAGAAACAAAGCCATCCACTGCGAAGAATGGTGCTGTGAGCGTGCTCGAAACCGATCTTGAAGTGGACTTCGCACCACCTGTCGGGTACGAAGAGCCCAAGAGAGTTAGCGGAACGAGCACACCAGCAAGCGGGACAGGGAGACTGCCCTCGGGTGGGATGATGCATAATGCTGGGACGATGGCACAGGCCATAAACTATGCTTCGATTGCGCCTCAATCTAATACAGCTGCGGCTGGTGCAAAAGCAGTATCCTCAAACTTTCTCCATGGGGGTCACAAGCTCAAGGGTTCGAAAGCTCCCACCCCAAAAGCTTCAACCCCGGTTGCTGGTGCATCGACAAACGTTCCACAGCCTGCTGAAATGCGGCCAAGGACCAATGGACCTCAGCCACTGAGGTTACCGCCAGGCAAACTATTCTTTGGTTATGAAATCAAGCCTGTGAAGAAGAAAGGCGAAGAGAACAAGGAGAATGAAGACACGAAGCCACATTTTCAAGGCCAAGGCCAAACATTGCGAGGAGGCACGAAGAGGAAAGGCGCCGATACTACCGCGGAAGGGAAAGATAAGGGTAAGAATAGAGAAGCGGGAGATAAGACTACAGGGACGGGTCAGATACTTGAAGGTGGCAGGACCCTACGAGATATTCCCAAGCAGTGAATGAATGGAAGTCACCAAGGCATGTAGAGGGCGTTTTTGATAGACTTGATGATATTTGCATAGGGATTGCGGAATTCGGCAGGCAATGGCTGGAGCCCCTTACTTTCTCGGACTTGAACTTCAAAGAGCCTCGGAGCACAGCATCTGATTTCTGCTTGTAAGTCACTCTTCGGCCCATCCCCATATTACCAGCATCTTTCTTGTATTTTACATCACCCTAACCCGACTACTTTACCGCCCATGCCCCAGCCTTTTCCTCCCAGCTGTTACACAATCTCCCCATTTCCGACACCGCTTCTCTGCTGGTTCTTCAACATTCACGCTATTTGCCTCCTCCCTGCCAACTCTAACAACCTGCTCTGGGGTCTCTCTCTTTCTCTCCCCTAGCTTACTCCCCATTCCATTCCTTATCCCGAAAAAACCAACAAAAATAAACATCAATTCCATCAACGTTCCATTGATCATATGCTGGGTGACTATCTCGAGCGTTGGTGCTTCTTGTATTGTGAAGACGATGATGGTAAGCTGCACATAAGAAAGAGGGCTGGATCGGAGCGGGTGACGACGAATGCATACAGTGCTGAATGTCTACCTATTCCTAAAAGAGAGTTTCTGGATTTGATGTATGTTTTCCGTGGAGATTTGCGGACGGGATGCTAGCTACCCACTCTCAAGGTCTCAGATGTTGTCGAGGACGGTGTTTTTCAGGTTGTGTGGATCTTTCCCTGTCTTCTAATTAGTAAGAGCAGAAAAGGCTCTCACGGTTCGGATGAGTCGTCAGGAGATTCCTGGGAAGTATTTGGAAGATGATTGGTTGACTGGGCTAATATGTATGAATTAGGCAGAGGTTGACAGGAGTGTGGTTGTCGGGTCTATCATTTTATTCTTATGCTTTTTGAACTCCTGTTTTTTTGGAGTTGTATTTGTATTTTGGCTCTGGGAGAATTCTGAGATGGAAATAGTGCTGGTGGATACGTTTAGTGTAAGAACCTTGTAAGTGTTATGCCTTTTAATGTAACAACACCGAGAAGGCCAGGGCAGGTCGTATGCATGAGGAAAGGGGTGCGGAAGTTGTTAGGGATCTATGTGGGAGTAGCGAGGATATTTTGGAAAAGGTTGCTTGGGGGATTGTTGCGGATAACATATGTGGATGCTTGTATCGATTATGATAAATGCATTTTGGGGTCCGAAAGAGGCGGGATCGGTAGAAGCGGTGGAAGCTTCGCTGCCGCCATCTTTACTCGGTTGGTACTGTATTCATCGATATTGATTATCTGCGTGACTTCACGGGGCAGGATTCACAATGCTTCTCATGAGTTGCGTGGTCAATAATAGTGTATCGTAATCATACTCTGTAGACTTCTCTTCAGAATTGTTAGGCTGAGAATCGTGGTAGTCTATGTATATGCCAGTGAGATCAAGCAGCAAGTGAAGTGTTTGAGTAATCCTCTCAGAAAATGAGTAATCACGAAGACAATTTTAGATTAATGCAATTTTAGAACGTGCTTCTCCCATTCTCGCGCGCCGCAACTGGTCTTCTGGTAGCCAAGACGACCGGCCTCAATCTCCTCGCAATGGCCCTATGGCCCGCCAATTTGGGATGGAAGACTCGAACGAGGCCAACCAACGTGTCTCTCTTCTCCTTGTCATTACCTGGTGCATCGAGGATGAGTCGATACAGGGTGTCGTAGCTCATGGTCTTGTTGGAGCGACCGTTCAAAAGATCACGGATTTGAGGAATGCTGTTGAGGAAATCTCCTAGAGCGGCTTGATCGGCTCCGTAGGTGAGAAACCATGTTTCTGCATCGTTTGGATTTGGCTCCTCACGATCGCAGAAGCGGTGGCCCTCAAATTGCGCATCATAATTGATGAAGAATACCCTGCCTGGAGCACCGACGCTTACTCTCATGACGGCTTCTCCCAAGCGGGCGTTGAGGTCCCGGGCGATCTTGTTCAGTGTCCGGCGTCTCTCGGTCGTCAATTTTTCCTCTGCTCTAAGACGCAGCCAGGTAGGTCTGAAGCTGACGTCGTCGCACTGCGTCGTACGCTCGTTGAAGAATTGCGCATAGCCCGTTATATAGGCTTTGAAATTCTGTACTCCCCTCGATTCCCCCTGTCTGAGTGTTGCAACAATGACGCTCATTGCATCCTCGACGAATGTCGATGCGTCGTTGTTGAGTATCCATTGCGAGCGCTGGATGGCTTCGAGGCAACTCATGGAGGGACTCAATGGGTTGGGTATAGAGTAAACGCAAAGTATCACCAACTCTTTGAAGCCGATGTCGTTGCCGCCCATGCTCAAGGTGACAAATTCCGGCCGGTCTCCCCATCGCGGCCTCAGAAAGGCGGGTTGCAGTTGTTTCTGCCGGATGGTGGGGAAGTTATCGCCGGAGCAGGCCACAAAATTGAACTTTGTCGGCCTAGGCTGAAGATTCGCATTCAGTAGGACCGGGTAGGCTCCATCGAAGCGGAAGCAGGTTGCGTCAAAGGATTCCCTCATGTCCCCTGCACCAATACCCGCTGCATATGAATCTCCCATTCCAGTCCATTCTGTTATCTTCGCATCGAGTCTGTTTGGACCGATATGAGTATTGTCCTATTCATTGCTTGTACATGTCATCTTACTTCTGCGGTAAAAGAATGTTTCCTGCTGCTACTGGTGGAAGCAGAACACTTGAGGCTACCACTCTGGTGAGAAACTTGTACGGGAAAGAGATAACCATAGTAGACAAGGGACTGCGTAGCTGATCGGGAGTCAAGGTAGCGGATGCAAGTGAAAACGATAACTCTTACGTTGAGCACCTACAATCAAGTCAGGCGTGCTGGCTTTATATTATCCACCATATAGCTTGGCCAATGTGGAAGTACTTGTACGACCGTGGAGTGATCCAGCCGTACAATGGCCTTCTATCAGGTCACCTTGCAATTCCCTGGGAAGTTCGAAACAATCCTCCCAGCCCGCGATCGCCTTGTACGACCTTCACCGATAGTTCGGCTGAACGAGGGATTACACCCCACAGACCTTTAGGCACCCGATATGTCGTCCAACCCTTGGCCCCCGTTGCAGTCCCCTTAATGAACACTTGCTGAAGTGCTGTGAACATCCACTCAGGACGTGTAACGACATACTAGAGCTTCACGGATCCTAGAGCCTTGAGCCCATGGAAGCTGAAAGTTCCAAAGCAAATCCTGACTCACGGCAGATCTTTCCCATTTTCTCGGGACCCCGAATAGAATCCCTATCGCCTGGCAAGCAACGCATCCAATGGATCGACTGTCCCCCAGCTCTGACGCCCCGCCAGTGCATGACAAAAGACAGGTTGTCCATCTCCGCCAGCAATGACACACTCTCCTCAGTCTCCATACAGCTCGAGCCCGTTGAATCCTCCCGATGGATAGGCTCCTGCAACGTGAGTATTTCATTAGATGACTGTGTCATACGTATCATGTTGGGGGTCAAGACGGAAGAAAGACTTCTTTCAAGCGCAGCTGACAGAATGTTTGTTTGCCACAGCGGAGAATTGGGGGCCATAGAGGCGGGTGTCTGGGGCTGAGGTGGAGCCACGGGCCTGGTTGCGGGTGGGTCAAGCGCAAAATCGCAACTCCGCCTTACAAGAATAAGGAATAGATAGAGGCGATGGAGTAAGGCTAGGGATGGTGGTTAGTGCGGCTGCTAGTTGAGCCGCTGTGGGATTTGAGAGATGAGGGCAACAAGTCATCCAAAGATGATTCGTCCTGTGCCAAATCCATCACCGTCAGTTGGTGCCTCTGACTTGGACAACGGAGCTGTGTTCTGGCGATGAAACATCGCATATAATGTTTGTGTCCGGACCGTGCAAGATCGTCGATAACCGGTTCCTCGTGAAATTGATTGGATTGTAGCTCCATCTCGATCAGTACACATAATCCATGCGTTTCCGACGTGCTCTGTTCCACGTTTTCCGCTGCCATGATTCAATGACGCTCTGACCCATAACGTTGATTTCCTTCGCGGTGTAAGCGCAAATCAATCATACAAAAGTCGACATACTCGAGAAAACGGCGTGCTTTCCACCTCATACCTAAATCAATGCTGTGATTTCGTCGTGGACCAATCGTCCGATCATGTATCTGCTGACTCTCCTCTTATTTTGCATTTTAGCGTACAGTGAAGTGTCAACAGCGAGCTTACTGTATCGTCGGCCAGCGCCCTTCGATGCCCGATTGGCACTCCAGATTCAGGATAGAATGAACGAAACAAACGCAGTTATCCCCGGTGGCTCACCTTTCTTCTACATGGAAGATCCATCGCGGCACTTGTTTACTATCATCTCCATCACCATGTCGCCTTCTCCATGCCAGATGTATTCAAACCCATTTGCCCAAATCCGCTGGCATTATCGGACTCCTGTACTAATGATATGCTCTGTAGAGGCCTCCCTTGCTCGATCGAAGCACGCGGTACCTTCCGCGAAGGTTTTCCATCCATCGACCTCGACTTTGATATCGCGGTACGCCTCAAAAACGGGGAATCAGCCAAAATGCTGGCGGTCAGGGATGACATGTGCCAATGGGCAACAATGGAGCAACCGGGTAGTCTACCCCGCTGCCCTCCACGAAGGGGGCCAGCAGTACTCAAGACAAGTATGGCCCTTGTCCGAGGATGGATTATGGAGGTATGATGCGGGAATATGCGCGGTTCTTTGACTACTTGCTAACGAAAGATGTCACAGGCTACCTATTTCATTGACTTGAAACTTACGTCGGGGAATCGCATGCTCACGCATCTTGGAGCGCAAATCACATTGACGGATCCAGATCCTAATCCACCTGGACGGAATACAGCAACTGCTTAGAAGAGTGTATCGTCAACCTTGCTGAAGCATTTATGTACTGACCCCCATAAAGTTGTCGGGGAAAGAGTGAAAAGGGGCCTGCTATGGTAGAAATGAAGATAGCGACATTTGGAACATATCGAGCGACCGGAGTGGATCAACACCGGGCAGGGCCAGTGTGCTGGAACAGTCTGATCTACATGTGCTACGAATAAGAATATGAAGTAACGACCTACCGTAGTGTTGCGAAGAGATTTGAAAACCTACCACTTATCTCACTTACCGACAAGAGAACTACAGTTGCCCACCGTAGCACATACCTTACTCACCTTTAAACCTCCCACACGCATGGCATGATCTCCTCCCATCCTGCCGATACCCTATCTCTACAATCCTCGATCTCACAGAATACCTGCAAGCTACTCATCCTCCTGTCCATATCCAAGGCTAACGCCCGATTTAAACACCATTCCAATCCCTTCGAATACCCATGAATTCCAGTTCCTCTCATACACGTTGCCTTCTCCGCAAGCAAAGCCCGTCTCCACAAGCTCCCCACAAGGCTGGGGGTACCTATGCTTTTCTGTAATCCATCAGTTGGGATATAGCCAGTCATCATGAGGAATATGATTGCGCCTGCAGACCACACATCCCCTTTCGCCGAATGATGAGGGAGCTCGGGAGGCTGCCAGATGTAGGTACCGACCCAGCTGTCCGAGGTTGGCGGCACGTTGAAGTTCTGCGCTTTCTTGGCGAGGCCAAAATCTGCAAGCACGATCTTCGCATACGGTTCCGGGCCAGGGTGGTCAGGATGCGAAGGAGCACGTTGTAGGAGAATGTTGCCGGGTTTGATGTCGCGGTGAATCACACCTAGGATTTCACGGCTGGAAGGGGCGTTGCGGTTGTAGCCGTAGTGGATGAATGCCAGGGCTTCGGTGAGCTGGAGGAAAGTGTGCCAGATGAAGGACTCGGGGATGAAATTGAAATGGTAGGTGGGACATTCTCCACGAGCCGTTGGCTCCGAATGGCTGTGGTATGCTTCAATGAAAGAGCCAAGGTCGCCACCAGAGCAGTAGTCGAGGTAGAGTTGGGTTTGAAAAGGACTTACGAGAGCAGAGCGCAGGTTGATGATGCGGGCATGAGGCGGGAGTGTGTCACGAAGAAAAGCGAGTTCTGACTCATCTTTCTTGTAAGACCGGGTATGTGGGATGACTTTACAGACCACAAGGCAGCCTGTACGACGGGATTTGAGAAGGTGTGCAGTGCCTTCTCCACCTCTGCCGAGAAGTTTCATATGCATGTGCTGTTCTTGCTGACTTGGCTCAAGTCTCTCCAAATAGGGTTCTCCGTAGAAGACCCGGTCCCGGCTGGGTCGCTCGGACATGTTCTCGTATCGCTTGCTGTGTCGACGTCGTTTGGCTGGTTGTTGCGGCGACCTCTCCCGCTCACGCTTGAGCGAGTTGTAGCCAAACCGATGGTGTAGAAGCTCGCCCGATTCCAGGGAGGACAGGATCCGGAATGGATCTTGTAATTTAGGACGCCGTGATATACGGCCATGTCCGAGTCTGCGCATTGAGGCTTCAAATCTGCTCAATTCACTTTCAAGCCTCTGCTGCCGTGGGTATCCGATAGTATCCTCGATAGGTGCTTTCAAAGTTGACGAGGGTGGCTCTCCCAAGCCATGAGCATAATGCAACACAGGAGGTGGAAGCGCGGAGCTTACAGATCGACGTTGTTTGGTTACTCTAATTTGCAGCTCAGCAGCTTCCTTGTTCAGCTGTGGTACGAATCGTGGTGGCTGATTCAGAGGTTGACGGTAATCACCAAAGACTGGCTTTGGAGACGGCATCTCAGAGATGATAACAAGACCTCGAGAGGTCTTTTGGAATGTACCTTGCTGCACTTTGCGAGGCTGCTCGGCAGCCCACATAGTCTGAGAGTCTTCCCACCGTGCCATAGGAATGATGACAGACGGGGTGGAATCCTCTGTGGATGAAGTAGGTCCGGCTTTCAAAGCTGAGTGACCAGGGTTGTGGTTGCAGACGAGTAGGATGCAATAACAGAGGAAACATAGTGAGCTACAATGTATGGTTTTGTACTCTGTTGCTAGCCGTAATACAGCATCAGCACAAAGGCGAGGATATTCAACCCCACAATGCCAATTGTCCTAAACATGGTTCGTGAACCTGGTTGACACAAAAGACAAAGCCAGTTGCCTCGAGAAACAGGGGTGCTGAGAAACAGAAATAGCACAAAGAATTATCACCCCCAGAAAGTCGTCGGACAATGCATTGAATCAAGGTGTGCAGCAAGATCCATGGGAAAGTCGTCGAGCGTATCAAGAGACCCGTTCACGAGCTAGATAACGGAATTCACGAGATAGCTTCTGATTGTTACAACATAGTCTCGATGCATGTACTCCCAAAGCAAAAGATCACAGCTTGTCAGGATTAGATGAGAGCATCCAAAAAGTCAAAATGCCAAGCCCTTGGCACATGAGAGTTGCCTCGGTTAACCCCTGAGTAAGACATCTCAGAGTATACTCCGTATGCCAGCTGCATCCCAACCCGAAAACTTCCAATGGTGGTCAGCTTTCGGTGCACTATTATGGTATGCAAAGGTGTGCTCTATCAGAGATCAACGAAGGTGCTTAGCATTTCAACCCGTCTTTTCTGCTTGCTGTACGCGGTGTCCTTTAATTCTGTTTTTCTCGTCTGCGAGAGCAATGCTACTTCGACTTGCCCAGATAACAGAATCATCACTCTCCCAAGGCACAAGCGAGTCCCGTTATCTCTTCTCATGCGTTATCTCAGAGTCACAATGACATTCACGGCTAGCACCCTCAACCAGGACAAAGGAGAACGGACACACTTGGTCTTCTACATTTATCGCCATCTTAGTAGAGTCTATACACAAAGCCAAGGCTAAACAAAGAGAGATGTTCGCGTAACCTCAATTACCTAGGCTTATAAGCACTTAGTCTATGCAAACAAGTTAGAAAGCCAGCCAGTTCTCCTCCACAGTCACAGCTCACTACCATTAATGTTGTCTACTGACAGTCTTCCCTATATCGCTAAACCCGCTCTTCGATCAGATTACTATGTACTTGAACAGCTCTGAAATGTACACCCGCTTATCATCCATCGACAGCCGCATGGAGACCGATAATGTTCGATCGGCCACGGATTCGGACTCCGAGATCGCCTGCAGATACGAGGATTCTGTTCCTCTCATTTCATCATCAGCCCGCTGGACAACTTTACCGGTGCGTGAACCTGCGCCCCGGAAGATGCAAAATAAGCTACGCGACTCTGTGCCACAGAGGTCTGCAGGCAAATCGCCCAAGTACACTCCATCAGAGACCTTGGCCATGGTACGGAAGTGGTATAAAAAGCATGCTGACACGGACAGACGCCAATTTCTGATCGCTAATAAGCGCGGTTCTAGAGGTACCTGCCATTTCTGTGAGGACTGTGGTAATAGTCATAAGGAAGTCCGAGCGCTGTGCGCGGGGGAATGGTCTGGTAAGTATTGCTGAGGTATCCTGACGATCAACATAACTTCTGGTGATTACGGTTCAGAAAAGACATATAAGAGGTCGGTTGAGTTGAATTATACGCGTCTTAATTTTTCAAGACTAAACTGCCTATCATTCTTTACTTATTTTCCACGATTGCATTCTTGTCTTCCATTCCGTTCCTAGTGTCACGGACATGGCAACCCCTCTTGTCGATCGATCCTAGCAGTGGTAGTAAGCATTCGCGGCTTTTCCTTCAACCCAAGCTGATGATTGAGAACGCTGTGCACTGTATTCTTAAGTCCACCGGTGATGCAGAAAGCCTCCGGACAGGACACCTATCTTGTAGTGCCCGAGTGTCCAGACAATCTAGCCTCGCTGCTACTCCTATCCTACATGGAAACATAATTCTGACACTTCGGTCTTCATCACAGGATATTAAAGAGGGACGGCAGACCGAAAAGTAGTTGATTGCAACTCTCACCCCTTCACATCGGCTACCTAGAAAGGATGAATTCTCCGCACCGGGTAAAAGAAGTCTTCCATCGATCATCTCACTTGTCTGTTTCTTTGAGCTAAGATGGCTTCTCCCTGCGCTCCTTTCCTTTGTCACTAATCCCATCGATATTTTCTTTGTCTATGGAAAGAGGCCGTGCATTCATAATGCCATTATCTCTTTTTCCCATATCTCCCCTTCGTTACAAGCCTGGGGATCCATTGCGCTACAGGCTCTGAAAACCGTCTGTTTTTCAACTCAACTTACCAGTGACTATGCCTTACGAGATACCTCTATGCTTCCAAGTAAGCCTAGAATTCCTCTTTGCTTACAACGAACGCACCATTTTCAGACACGCCTACAGCGCAGACTACATCAATCAGAGACAATCCGGAGGAGACACAAGTAGCAAGGACCAGTGCGGAAACGCTAATTACCACACCCACCTCCCCGATGATCTTTCCCCACGAGACGTCCCTTCGCACAGCCGTATCGACAACGCACTTCTAGATTACCTCTCCCTCCTCCTTTCCGGCTACGACCTCGCCAGCGAGACATGGGCCAACAACACATACGAAAAGCAGCGCACAGTATTCAATCTCTCAACCACCAACACAACAGAAGCCTACAACAACATCACCTCTCGCCCAGAGTCCTGGAGCATAAAACTCGGCTCGGGAACCCCCGGACCCGAAGTCCAAGGCTTCCAACACGGTATCCATACGCCATTCGCAAACCCAGGCGAGATGCACGCATGCTGCGTCGAACTCATCAGTCCCATTTCCGGTCTTACGAACGGAGAATGGCAAGATTTCGCCACGGGGTTGAATAGGATATTAGCGCGATTGCAGCAGCCGGGGATATTGCACTCACGGCCCCGAATGCCCAGCACCCATCGCCATTTAGCTTGGACGAATGAGTCTTGCAATTTTGGTGTTAGTGTTTTTCCTCGGAGCGAGAAACATCATGTTCCGTGGGCGGCGCTGCAGAATCTTTTCGTGGTGTGGGAGACATGTGCTAAGGAAATCGAGAGATTAACCTACCAAGAACAACAACACCCATTATATAGTTCCCCCCAGCCACCGCTGCGCAACGAATCCTACCTTAAGGACTTCGCAGAAGCACTCTACGATATCCCCACCCTCCAAGCCTACACCCACCTCCTTTCTTTCCCTGCCCTCACTTCCCCCCAGCATCTTCCTTCCAATCATGACAAAATCTCCCTCCTGACCGACCGCTCAGGAACCTACTGCACTTCCCTCCGCTTCCACCAACATCCCAGTACCCTCTACCTCCCCGCTATCCTCTTCTGGACCCGGTTTACCTATACCGCTGTGCTGAAATGCCAGTCCCTGGCTGTTTGGAATCGTCGAATCGAAGTGGGTAGTGGGGTGGGGTGGCTGGATCTTATGGGGGAGTAAGTAGACTGGAAGACGAGGATGACGAGGAGATCTGGCGGGAGGGATTAGGCTTTGTGCTTTGTAGGAGGATAATGGGCTATGGATAGGATGT
>QQTW01002823.1_pt1 | contig 12730 bp, 17 predicted proteins | sample 1904831 | NCBI WGS metagenome assembly QQTW01 (sample SAMN09435610, study PRJNA476489) | Subsurface metagenome, whole genome shotgun sequencing project. | reverse complement strand
CAAATTTATCCCTACCAAAAATTCCAATTACTCGAACATTGAAGCAATTGGTCGCGAGATTGGAAAGATCAAGTAATCGTCACTGTGGTATTTCTGAGTTGCCATCAAGATTTTCGCCCCGGCGCTTGACTCAGCTACTTTCTTTATACCTAACATTAAACTTGTACGGTTGCAAATTGAGCCTTGTAGAACCAGTCTTTAAACTCAAAAACGTTACCAAAAAATTTGGCACCTTCCAGTCCCTTACAGACATCAACTTGCAAATCAGGGCTGGTGAGCGCGTGGCTCTTGTCGGCCCCAGCGGTGCGGGTAAAAGTACCCTGATTGGCCTGCTGAACGGCACGCTGCTGCCCAGTCAGGGGGAAGTGTGGGTACTAGGTCGCAACTTGGCTTGTCTGCGCTCAAAGTCCCTGCGCCAAGTCCAGCGCCAGGTTGGTACCGTCTATCAGCAATTTCATCTAGTAGATAACCTGCGCGTCATCCATAATATCAACGCTGGGCATTTAGGCCGTTGGTCGTTTCTCAAGGCAGCAGTTTCACTAATATGGCCTCTGGAAGTCGAAACAGCTGCCCATGCCCTGGTTCAAGTGGGTATTCCAGAAAAGCTCTACGAGCGTACCGATCGCCTCTCTGGTGGTCAGCAACAACGGGTAGCGATCGCCCGCGTCCTAGTGCAAAACCCCGCCGCTATCCTTGCCGATGAACCAATCTCCAACCTCGATCCAGAACGCAGCCGTGATATTATACAGCTTTTATGCCAGCTGAGCAATGATTTCGGCAAAACGCTGGTCACCAGCCTTCATGCCTTTGAATATGCCCGCACTCATTACCAGCGTATCGTCGGCTTGCGTCAGGGGCACATTTTGTTTGATGCACCAGCACAAGCAGTGTCACCAGCAATGGTTGAAGCTCTTTACAAAATTAACGACTGATGGTGAATCTTTCTGGGTAGTCATGAATAGTAACGGTAAAGCAGTAAGCTAAGAATGACGGTGATTACAAGCATTTTTATAAACTGTCCCGAATGCGAATCGGTTCAAATCATCAAGTACGGGTATACCCACTACGGCAAACCGCGATTTCACTGTCAAAACTGTAGACGGCAGTTTGTGGAAAATCCTAGTCGCCAACAATTCGATGAAGCAACTCGGAAGCTCATCGATAAACTGTTGCTCCTTCGGCTTGCCTTCGCTGCCATTGTACGGGTGACTGGGGTGTCGGAGCGGTGGTTGCAGATGGTGCGTATGAGCAAGTGTTGCCTAGCCGACATACTGTAGTAGGCAAAGAAACGGGAAAAACTAGTTACCCTATCGCGTTTCAACAACACCATTAGACAGCGGGTGGGACGATTAGTGCGTAAAACTTTATAGTTTTCCAAAAATCTAGCGAATCACATTGGGGCAGGAGGGGACGAGGTGCATGACTGCAATGCTTCACTCCGAGTATGACCATTACAATGCATGACTACCGACGACTTTAACCCTAACCTCATATCTTGCACCTGGAAATATGGATGTCAAAACCGTAACTACGTGCGAGAGGAATTAAGCGTTCAATCTCAAGTAAAAGAAAAGACACAACTATTTGAGGAAATATTGTTTCCTTGGCTGTTTGTGCAGCCTCACCCCAGTTAGGTAGACTGGGTAACTGAGTTAGTAAATAAGTCCAATGGGCAATGAGGTAAGCCGTTAGAGAAAGGACAGCGCCAGCCGCATTCAGCGGTTCGATGCAAGTCGAGTTTCCGCAAGCGCTTTACGAGATCAGCGAAGACCGGGATAACCGCGTGCTGATTCTCACTGGCACTGGCGATAGCTTCATGACCGATATTGATCGTGAAAGCCTCGGCGACCTCACCAAGCCCGCCGTTTGGGACCAAGCGAAGAGCTTACCTGGAGGTCAATTGTTGATGTCACCGACCCCGCTCAACCAAAAGTTGTCAAGTTCGTTGAAGGACCAGTAAACACCTGGACGATCCAAATGGAACTGTCTGGCAACACAATGATTACAGCATTGGAGCTGGCGGGGCAACAAAGAGGCTATAATGCAGACATGATAAGCTCCATAGCCCTCAGACCCTTTTGATAATACTTGCGGTTATTGCGATTATATCTCATTAACTCCGCGACTATATGCGCACATCCATCCATAAAATTGACCCAAGTTTGACCCAACGGGCAATCGCAGTTGCCTGCGGGAGGGAAACCCGGACAGCAGCGCTGACTCACCATATAAGCCAATATAAAAACTGCTGTGCCGTCGCTGCGTTCGCCCTGCCTCTTTTACCCGTCCGATATATTTTTGTATACCCATCTGTTTAAGTTTTCTCCCCTGCATCGTGGCACTTGTATGGCACTGGTTTCCTAATTAGTGGTGGATGGATGTCCGCGTGTCGTTAGGAATTCCGCGATTGTGACTGGACGCTGGCACTCATCCCAAAGACAATTGCTGGAGTCGTTCTCTTACCTAAACTCCAATGGGGTCTAATCCAGTTGTGGAGCAACTGTTGTACCGTGAGCGTCCGCTGTAACCCCAAGGGCGGTTTTAGCATAATGGTTCTGGCGGGGTGTGATAAGTGAAGACCAGTGCCTACTTAGGAGAAAAACAGATAGCTGTTCCACGGAAAAAGCCGAAAAGCCAGGAATTATCCCTCTCGCAAAAACAAGAAAATAAAGAGTTTTCTGTTCGCGTATTTTTGTAGAGCATGTAATCAGATTAATCAAACTGTTCCGGGTAGCTCAAGAGAGGTTTCGTTTAAACCGTGAAACTTATGAGCAAGTGATTCTCGCAGTTTGTGGTTTAGTACGATTACGAATTGGAGCATTAGTTTTATCTGTTTAAATGTCAGGTTATGGTAGACAAAAAAATATGTTGCAGATTCTTATATTTTTAATGTATTGTTAACGAAAACTACTTGTAAGGCAGATTCTACCGTTAAATCTCACCTAAATGACCGGGGCAGCATAATTCTGAAAAGCTACTCACAGACTAAGTTTGAGTAGTTTTGGAGAGGTCTAGTATTTGCGATCGCTCACACCACATTGATGACGATTTTGCCGAAGAGTTCCGACGAGGACTGCGATCGCGCGAATACAAAAGGCTGTTTGGTGAGCCACCCTTACGCGACGTGGAGCGTTTGCGGAAATCGCGACCTCAAGCGAGAGTATCCAGGATTGAAACGGAGACTTCGAGGCTGGATTTACTAATCATATCGAGTTCTTGACACATCGGTACAGAATCGCTATCTTAGCTTATAGAAGCCAGAGGTTCTGCATCCCAGAATTGAGATCGAATCGCTGGCATATCAGCAAGGCAGGACTAGCCGAGCCATTGGAAAGCAATCCTGGAGGATACCGCGATAGATGTCGGTCTTGTTGAAATTGGTGTAGTCTGTGTGACCTGCTCTGAGACGTTGACTTGTCTTCTGAACCTGTTGATAACCATCGACTTCTAAACCAGCGGTAACCACACTCGTGTTGATTCTTTGAAAACAATTTCTTCTATACCATGGTGCATTCATGCAAAGAAAAAGGTTAATGAAGGTACCTCCAGCCCAAACGGTGTCACATCGCGCTGACAGTTCAGCATCCAATCACCTTCCCATTGCTGGATTGCTCGCCTTGGCGATGACAGGATTCATTGCCATCCTAACCGAGACGCTGCCCGCTGGGCTGCTTCCCCAGATCAGTAGCGGACTTGGTGTTTCTAATGCGCTCGCTGGACAGCTTGTGACGCTCTATGCTGTCGGCTCACTGGTCGCCGCGATTCCGCTGACATCTGCCACACAAGGGTGGCGTCGCCGCCCGGTGCTGCTGCTGTCGATTGTCGGACTGCTTATCTTCAACACGGTCACTGCTATATCCACAGAGTATTCGCTAACGCTGATTGCCCGCTTCCTCGCGGGTGTCTCGGCAGGTCTCGCCTGGGGGATGATTGCTGGCTATGCCCGACGGATGGTAACAGGACGACTCCAGGGTCGGGCGCTCGCCCTAGCGATGGTCGGAACTCCCCTTGCTCTGTCGCTTGGCGTGCCTGCTGGCACGTTCCTTGGTGGACTCGTGGGCTGGCGTGCTGCCTTTATGGTCATGTCCGTCCTGACAGTGGGGCTGATCGGCTGGGTAGTGTGGAAGGTTAGGGATTATCCAGGACTGGCAACCCATCGGCAGATGTCTATCCGCAGGGTCTTCCTGACCCCAGGTATCCGCCCGGTGCTGGTCGTGATCTTCGCGTGGATGCTCGCCCACAACATGCTCTACGCCTATATCGCGCCGTTCGTGATCCGATCTGGACTGGGCGATCGAGTCGATCTCGTGCTGCTAGTGTTCGGAGTTGCCGCCCTGGTTAGCATCTGCCTAGTTGGCGTGCTGGTCGATCGCTGGCTGCGGGTGTCGGTGATCACGAGTTTAATCGTCTTCGCGCTGGTGTCGCTCGCATTCATTAGCGGCGGTAGTTCGCCCGTTGTGGTTTACATCGCCGTTGGCATTTGGGGGCTGACCTTTGGCGGCGCAGCGACGCTGTTACAGACCGCTTCAGCCGATGCCGCTGGCGACGGAACTGATGTCGCGCAGGCAATGGTCACGACCGCTTGGAACTTAGCGATCGCTGGCGGCGGTATCGTCGGTGGCTTACTGCTGGTTCATCCTGGAGTTGTCTCCATTCCCTGGGCGATGCTGGTGGCGTTGCTCTTTGCTCTAGCCGTGGCTTTGCGAGCAAAGACACACGGCTTTCCTCCTGGTTCGCGCGTGTCTCCATAACGCAGCACAATCACCGCTCGTCCGCCTTATTCTGTCCAGCACTCTCCGTTCGAGTGAACTACCCATTCTAGAAAACGACACTATGACTCAGATTTTTAAGCTGCTGGCTTTCATTGTCGTCCTGGTTGCGGCTCCGTTAGTGGTTGCGCTGCAAAGCGTTACCGCCGAGGAGTTTCCGCCGAACAAAGACGTGTTTACGCCAGAGCTTCTGAACCTGTATGCGCGTTCCTATGCTAAGCCGCAGAGCTTAAACGCTGCGTTTGAATACTATCGGGCGCTGAATGAAACCGAGCGTCGCAACGTGCCGTTAACGAAGACTAAGATCACCGTTCCTGTCCTCGCCATTGGCGGTGGCGGTACTGGCGGTTTTGGAACAGCCCAGGCAGACCAGATCAGGCAGTATGCCAATCGTGTCGAAGGACTGTCGATCCCCGGCTGCGGTCACTGGCTGCCGGAGGAATGCGCCGATCCGCTCAACCAGGCGGTGGTAAAGTTCCTCGCTCAGAAATAAACGGAACAGCAGGGCTGTTCTAGTCAACTCTGCCTAACCGAGTTATTGATATCAGGTTAGTGACGTACTCCCAGCGCCAAAACGAGACGTTTATGGCGTGGGCTTCTCAATCTCGCGACTGATAGATTTCCTGTTTCAACGGGTATTGTCTAGACGCAACCTTATGATACACATCCCCAACACGATCCCCTCCACAGGCAATTTATTTAGAGTCTTACCTGACATCCCACGGCAGACTTTTGCGCAAACCCAAGTTATCAAATAGCATCAACCAAGCTTTTCAGCCTACGTTTCTACCCTCGGTAGGTGTCTTTGTTTCCACCTGTATGGGGCGTCCCCCGCATTGATGCTATGCATAGCGTATCACGAATAAAAGAATTAGTAGCACAAATCTGGTCGGGCATTCATCTCAACCCTAAAACATCGTGGCTGAAGCCACTCATCTATAGGGTGGGACTTCTGCCCGTTGAAGTTAATCAAAAGCACTCTTGGAGGATCTTGCAATGAAGATTGGATTTATTGGAATTGGCAGCATGGGTGCCGCAATGGTGCCTAACTTAGTCAAGGCAGGACATCAAGTAAAAGTATGGAACCGCAATTTAGACGCGATCGCGGAGATCGAAGGTGTCACAGTTCTAACATCGCCAGCAGCAGCGTTTGAGAACGACGCAGCAATCACCATGCTGTCTGATGACACGGCTGTACGCAGTGTCATCATCGACTCAGGGGCACTCGCTTCGGCGCGGAAAGACTGCGTTCACGTCATGATGGCGACGATTTCACCCGCACTCGCCGACGAACTACACGAGCTACACCAGAGCGCGGGGATTGCTTACGTGGCAGCGCCTGTTTTTGGGGTTCCTGCCGTGGCTGCAAAGGGCGAGTTGAATATCCTGGCGGCGGGGAATGCTGAGGCTGTTGCAACTGTTCAGCCCATCTTTGATGTACTGGGGCAAAAGACATGGCACCTCGGCGACGATCCCAAGCACGCTAATGTGGCGAAGATCGCAGGCAACCTGATGATTACCCTGGCGATCGAGGCGATGGGCGAAGCCACTGCGCTGACCGAAAGCTATGGTTTAAAGGCAGGCGATTTCCTTGAGGTGGTAACTAACACAATTTTCGCAAGCCCAAGCTATAAACGCTATGGCGGCAATATCGCCAACAATAGCTATGAGCCGGGATTCAAACTAACCTTGGGACTCAAAGACGTAAACTTGGCACTCGATGCCGCCAAAGCGAAACACGCTGTTTTGCCTGCTGCGGAAATCGTGCGGGAGAATTTGCAAACTGCTATCGAGCAAGGACTGGGAGCAAAGGACTGGTCGGCACTGGCTAAAACGACACGTCGCCGAGCAGGCTTAGAATAAGGAGTAGCGATGAGAGGTAACTTGACAATCACTGGAGGCTTGATAAAACGAGCCTTCCAACATCTTCTACCTCCTTGCGGCTTCCCCCTCGTTTTGCCAAAGCAGCCATTCCTTGGGAAGAAGCCATGAGAAATCTCGCGATCGCTTTGACATCAGCATTGCGTGACAGACTTCCTTCTTTTTGGGCACGCATCAGCGTTTTCTGGAGCTTCTCCTCACCGTAGGCGATCGACGCAGACACAGCTCGCCCAACCGGGTCTTGAGCAGTCCCGCACTCAAGTGATGCCGCAAGGACTAAACATCCTTGCGGAGTAGACGCGCCAGTGTAGAGAGCTGCAAGAGAGTTGAAGAGTTTTTGGAGAAGTTCCATCGCGGGAGCATCTTGGTCAAGCACACTAAGGGTTGATATGTACCTCTCTAGATAGAGCGCAAGAGCCTTCAGAAAGAGGCTTTCCTTGTCTCCAAATGCCGCATATAGGCTTGCTCGTCCAATGTCTAGATCCCGCTGAATATCGCTGAGCGAGGTTGCTTGATAGCCCTTCTCCCAAAACAGCAGCATCGCCCGCTCGACGGCTTCATTGATGTCAAATTCTCTGGGTCTCGCCATTGAAACAACCTCTAGTTCGTAGCCCTATGTGTTTGCCGTTCGGCTTTGCCAAACCGAACAAATTTTTGACACACCAGTCAATAATAAGATAACACCTAGCTCAATCGCTGGAAGGGTCTTTCCATTCATAAACCTGTAGCCCATTATCTCTTCTTAGTCATGTCGCTACTTCAAAAAGGAGACTCTGAATGACGACAATGTTCGTAATCTATCCAGGAAAGGCCGATACGCGCTTTGATCGCGACTATTACATCAGCACCCACCTACCACTGGTGCTAGAGGCTTGGGGTGCATACGGTCTCGAAACCATTGCCGCCTTCTTCCCAACCGGGGACGGCGCGGGCACGATCGCGATCGCAGTATGCAGGTTCCGCGATGAGGCAGCGCTCGCTGCCTCGCTTGATTCGCCGCAAACCGATCGCGTGATGGCGGATATCAAGTGTTTTACCGATGCTGTGCCGTCGCAAAGCCGCGTCGTGCCGCTCTAAATCGGCAGGATTGCCTCCAACCCGTGGAGAACAACGACAAATTCTGAAAAATCAACGGAGAAATCATGACAGAGACCAGTCCCTCAAGGGCGACAACTACTCAACTTACTTTGCAGAACACCACTTGCAAACAGTACGATCACCAGTAAGGGCTCCTTCCAGGGCGAACGCATCTAAATTCGCTCCTAGAATATTCATAATGTTTTCAAAACTTGGGAGACACAGTTTCTCAACGAATCTATCTGTTGTACTTTCAGATATTGGATTTAAGGGAGTAATGTGTATTAAGAATCCGCCAGCTTTTGACATTGTGACCGTCACCATTGCATCTTCTTAGGATACAAACCATGACCTTTGCTAACAAAACGATTATCCTCACAGGTGCATCGATGGGTATTGGGCGATCGCTTGCAATCTCCTTAGCTCAACAGGGCGCGAGTTTAGTCTTAGCTGCTCGCAATCAAGTTGCTTTAGAAGAAACAGTTGCTGCCTGCACGAAACAGGGAGGAAATGCGATCGCTGTTTCAACGGATGTGACTCAACCAGAAGCCTGTCAGCAGTTGGTAGAAAAGGCAATTGCAGCCTTTGGGCAAATTGATGTTCTGGTTAACAATGCCGGAATTTCAATGCTGACTCGCTTTGATGAGATTACAGATCTCTCCATTTTTGAGCAGGTCATGCAGGTTAACTACCTCGGTGCTGTCTACTGTACCCACTATGCCCTGCCCTATCTCAAAGCCAATCGAGGGCTTCTGGTGTCTATCTCTTCACTTTGTGGCAAAACCGCAGTTCCCACTCGTACAGGTTACGTTGCCAGTAAACACGCCATGCAAGGCTTCAATGATACTCTCCGCATTGAGTTACGGGGAAGTGGAGTAGATGTGCTGGTCGTGTCACCGGGGTTTGTTGCAACAGATATCAGACAAAGAGCTTTAGGAGCCGATGGGCAACCGTTGGGGCAAAGTCCCCGTGATGAGGGCAAAGGCAATATGTCGGTGGAGGAATGTGTGCATCAAATCGTCTGGGCGATGGAACGACGTAAACGGGAGCACATCATGACGTTGAAAGGCAAAGTGACACCTTGGGCAAAGCTGATTTTGCCGGAACTGGTTGATCGCATTGCTGCCTATGCTGCCCGCGCGAAAACTTCTGCTCTCTAAGTAATCGTCTCCTCAAGCACTCCCTGCCCCAACTTAGGAGAAACAGGGCACCCAGCAATGCCTCTGCAACGACACCGCCAATGTTTTTGGGGCTAATTTTCCGTGGGGCCCATAGTCTACTCCGCAAATTCGACAAAATTCGTAGGATGCTGCATAGTTACCGAAGATCCCATGCTCAAAACAGAAACTGGGAAATTTTCCCAGGTCAATCAACCAGTCCGAGAGCGCTCATTAAACTGTCGTGTTCGGGCGGAAAGCAGCCATAAGCACAAATCTTCGCATCACACTACCTATTTAGGTTTTCTAACCGAGTCTTTTCTGCGTGAGCTTTACGAGACAACACTTGAAGATTCTCTAGCGTGGTTAAACCACCCTTTGACATTGGGTTGATATGGTCAATTTGAAAATCCCTCCGCATCTGGCTCCTAAACCCACTTTCGGCGCAGGTAATAAATCCCTTTGCATCTGTATTTTTAGCAAACACATCATCCTTAATATCTCTATACTCAGCCGGATCTCTCTCCCTAATTTCAATAAGCGAAAGACGTTCTAGCGGCACTGTGTCGGGGATTACGATCGGTGGGATGATTACCAGATCAGGATAGACTCCGAGCAATTTATTGATTTCAATATCTAATTGTTTCTTGAAGTACAGATAATTATATCCGAATAGAACTTGCCAGAAGGATGTGCTGTCATTCCATAGAGAAGTGAGATATTCAGTTTGTTGTTTAAGCGTTAAATCATTTTCGTAAATGTGCCTCGCCACAATTGACAAATTACACTTTTTACGTTCGCTAAATGCAATAAATTCTGGTTCCATCTGCTTTTGAGCATAGAAGCGTAGAATATTCTCGACATCAGCATCTCTATAGCCAAGTAAGAATGGATGATCGGGAAAATAAAGTTCTTTTGTAAGTTGCAGTAAAGATTTAAGTTCTTCCTCAGTCAAGACTTCTCGGTTCTCTATATCAACGCCTTTAAACACAGTCTCTAAATCATTAACGAAACTATCATAAGCTTCTTCAGTGTCATTATACAGAAGCACATCATAGTTTCTGGAGACAGGTTCACCAGATTCAGAAGGCTCAAGAATAGAAAAGCGATAAATTCCAACAGGCACTCGTCTCAAAAAATCTAATTTTTCCAAGACAGTAGTATCGATGGAATCATCCATCATGCGGGCAAATTCTTCAATCTTTTCAATAGAGATAAGTCGAACAATTCTCTTCATTGTCTCGATGTCTTTATCGACGAATTCTACTCCCTCTATGTCAATTAATTTCTCAGGATTGACCCAGTTAATCTTGCTTTCCCAATTGTCAATAAAGCTTACAACATAAGCTTTCTCCGTACCACCTGCCTTCTGCCCACGTAAAGCCCTACCTATCATCTGTGTCATTAGAATCGTAGAAGTAGTCGGACGAGTCAGAAAAACAGTTTGAACGTTGGGTAAATCGACTCCCTCAGTTAACATCTCTACATTAATGAGGACTTCAAGCTCTCCTCTTCTAAATCGATGGATTTTTTCTGAATTTTCTTTTACAGAAACCATAGATCCTGTACTTGCATCTAATATTTTTGACGCTACAAAATCCGAGTTAATCCCTCGTTGCTTAAACAAGCCATTTAATTCGATTGCGTGTTGAACATTAACTGCAAAAACTAATAGTGGTTTATACTTCTCTCGATTCTCAACATAGCGATCAATAATCCGTCTGTTACGGATAGCAGACATTGCGATCCTTTCGGCAACATCTCTGGGTAACTTGTCAAAATTCTCGATCGCTTTGATATCTCTATCAGTCAATTCCTGATAAAAATCTAGTTGCGTTTCTAAGTTCTCGAAAATTGGTTCGGCAAGAATTCCTCTGGTAATGAGTGATCTTAAGTGTTCTGAAAAGATAATGTCGTCAGGAAAGACCTTTTTAAGTTGACCTTGTTCGCTTTCATCTGTTCTGAAGGGAGCATCCCACTTTGGCAGATATACCAGTGGTGGCAAAATAGAGGGGAACATATAAGCCACACATAAAGCTGATGACCCCGGAAAAGCAAGCACGTCTGCAAGCCTGTCTGCAAGAACTAGCAGGCCTACTGTATGAAGAAACAAACTCAGCAGAACTAAGCAACCTAGAAAGCATCGAAAAAACAGTGCGGCAGCAGATGTTAGAACATGTCAGTCCACAAATAGCCCTTTTTTTATCGAACAAGCAACAGGAACTAAAACAGGGAAGACCAGAAAAGTAAAAAGTTGTCTAGGAGTCCTGAAGTTGAAAGCAAAACAAGCCGACAGATTAGGGTTGAAGTCACGTTCTCAATTGAGTCCCCTCCTAGAAAAATGTTGTTTGCGATTGAGTGCCAACGAGTCATACCAGAAGGACGTTGCGGAGATTGAAGCATTGACAGGAATGATTGTGGGTCACTCTACCCAGCAAAGACTAGTTCTTCGACAAGAGTTACCATTACCATCTACTGTTCAAGGCATTTCAGAAATTAGTGTGGATGGGGGAAAAGTGCGACTGCGGGGTAAGCCTACTGAAAGCAGTTACTGGCGAGACTATAAAGCTGTACGATTAGGCGGCATATACTATGGTGCCTTTTTTGATGACAATCAATCATTGATTAATTATGTCAATAGCCAGCGACTAATTAACCCATTGGTTTGCGTGTGCGTGATGGTCATCCAGGAGTGTGGAATTTAGTCCAAAAGTTTGGCATAGACTTTGAACGGTGGGAAATTTTAGACTGGTATCACCTCAAAGAGAATCTTTATAAAGTGGGTGGTTCACTCAGGAGACTCAAAAAGGCGTCAGATCTGAATAAGGCATGGTAATGTTGAAGCAACTCAGGCAATATGTGCTAATTGCCGAGGGAAGAATGTAAAAAACTTTTGTGCCTATCTTGCTCGGCATCGCCAGAGAATTGTTAACTATGACTATTATCAGACTGAGCAACTTTGTAAGGGTAGGCTCAGGTGCTGTGGAGTCAGCCATCAAGCAGCTTGGCAAGCGAATCAAAATCTCGCTCTTCGCAGTGGAAAGCTGAAAATGTTAATCAGATATTGTCTGTCCGTTGTGCTTACCTCAACGGTTTACTTACTATCTAATATTTCTGCCAAAGTGGGATGCTCCCGTTCTGAATGGAGTCGCTGTCAAGCCCAACATTCTGAAACTATCTGCCTTTCCTCTATTTTTAAAGTTTTGCTTGATGTTTTTAATTAGGTTCCAATAAGTTTTTGCTGTTGCGTGATGTGCTTCATTAATTACCAGAAAAACGGCATTTGAGTGTTTTATCTAAGTGTCTAAAAGGTAGTTTCATTCACTGTTTATACTATCTTTAATGGCAACAATAATATCGTCATTTGGTTGAATATTAACAGGGCAATCGTGTTTTGGATGAACGAAAATCCCACGATATATAAAACTTTTGACATCATTCAGCAATGACGGATAGGCACTAAAATTTAAAGTCTCAAAGGCTTGGTCAAGTAACTCATGCCGATGAGCGCTCCACAAAAGTTTCTTTCGCTTATCGATAAAGTTACGAAGTAACCAATGAACCGCTGTCAAGGTTTTTCCGCCACCTGTAGGCAAAACCAACAAGCCTTCAAATGGAGAATTGTTTCTTAGCTCCAGTGCCCTGATTGCCTCGTTCTGGTGAGCGTAAAGTTCTCTGGGATTTTTGCCTGCGTTGACTTGGATCTGACCTGAGTACTCAACTTGAACCGTTTGCATGATACTGGAAACCTGAAGATAATTGTAGATTTGGGTTTTGTTCAATTGTTCACAACCTTGCAGCACCCTTAATCATAGTGTTCCCAAAAATTAGCATGTAGTATCAGCC
>QQTW01002822.1_pt1 | contig 12730 bp, 8 predicted proteins | sample 1904831 | NCBI WGS metagenome assembly QQTW01 (sample SAMN09435610, study PRJNA476489) | Subsurface metagenome, whole genome shotgun sequencing project. | reverse complement strand
GATGACGTTTTCGGGTGGTAAGGCGCCCGGCACGGCTGCTTTGGGGTAACTCTCGATTTTTGGCGGCCAAATGTAGAGTAAGATCATGGTCCCATCTCAGCTATCCCTTCAAACAGCTCAGAGATTGCAGGACACCGCCATTGATGACGATGGTACACAAGAACACAATAATCTTTCGCCCCCTCCGCTACTACTCCATTCAACCTTGAGTAAGAAGGTTGTAGATCGCTTGATCTCACCTTTCAACTCAATGACCACATTCTTCTTCCGACGATCTGTCGAGAAAGCCTTTCAGCTAGACGAGCAACCATCAGACCTCAATTTGAACCTGCACAAACCGTTAAGTTCGAACCCTCCACATATAACCTCAGCCGTGGATGATGTGATGTACATCATGAACAAAGTCATCCAACAATCTCTAGCGACCTCGCAAAGGTCCGTCGTTTCCAACGTCGTCCCGACCGTCGCTCGAGTGCTAGGATCCGACTTCATCGGCATGATTCAACGCAAAATGCGTGACGAGAGTTACCCCAAAGCAGCCGTGCCGGGCGCCTTACCACCCGAAAACGTCATCGTCACATTCCTCGTTCTCCTCAACAACCTCGATGTCGCCACCGACTATACGAAACACATCGTCCGCAGCCAAGTCGACCCCAATACTAACTCCAACTCGTCCACAGCCGATCCGGACCAGCCCACAACTCGTCTAACCGACCTCTTTCCCTTCAACCACGACGCAACCTCGGTCAGCAACATCCTCACCTCTCTCGAGAGTAGCTTCGCTAGCAAAACCTCCGAACTCATCTCCGATGGCACATACGTCATCTTCAAGAACGTCATGAAACCCCGTCTACGACCCATCCTCGCGGACGCCTTCCGGGATGTAGACTATCTCCTGACTGAAGAGGACCTCCTCGACCTCACCCGGGATGCCGACGCCGACGCCGCCTCCACCCCCAGCGCGGCGGCAGCCATCGAAGACCTCGTCCCGCGCCGCTTTCAGACCGGCTGGGACGCGCTGACCAAGCCGATCGCGCGCATCCTGACGGAACGCAATTTCGACCGGTTGCTCACAGTCATGGTCAACTACCTTGCCGAAGTGCTGGAGAAGCGCGTTTGGAGCTACTACGGTCGCGTTAACGAACTAGGAGCCGTGAGGTTGGAAAGAGATGTTTCCGGGATTGTGAGTGCGGTTGTACGGGGTGGACGGTATGGGTTGCGGGATGCGTTCGCGAGGGTGGTGCAGGTATGTTTAGTTATGAATATGGAAGAGGATGAGTGGGACGAAGTCGGTGGAGGGGCCGGTGGGGAAGAGGCCATGGAGTGGAAGGTTGACGCGGAGGAGAGGGCGAGGGCTCGGGGGATGGTCAGGAGGAGCCGATGATTGGTGCTCGGATAGCGTAGATTTGGCCTGTCAATTTTCTTGGTTTGCTAGCTGGTTCTGGCATTAGCTTTTCCACTTCTTGGTCTGCCACAGTCTTTTGCTTCTGATGCTAGGGTCTTTCTTCATTGACCCAGCAAGTGAAGCTCACACCGTTTCCGAACACAGATCTTCCATCGGTGACCGAAGATCAGCAACGTGGTAAGCTCTGGAGATGAAGGCAAGTCCTGAGTTGGGCATGCCATAGGATTGCAACAACGGAGCATCAAGCCAGCAAGGCACAAGAGGTGTAATAAATGTTATGTGATGTGCACTTCTGCAGCCTTCCTAAGTCTATTCATAATCGCGGCTGCAGTATCTCCCTCTAAGTCTGATATCCCTTCCACGAAAATCACATCGACGTTTCTGCTGTCTAAGGCCCGTAGGGCTGAGAAGAGTCCCTGAGCAATGCTTTCTGTCTGAGAGCCCAAAGGTATGTCCCAAAGCTGAATGGGTGAGTCGCCTGAGGAGATCTCCATGGAGGTGCTAGTTGGAGAGAGGCTTCTGTGAATGTTGTCTGCGGGTGAAGAGGTGCCATTAACGTCGTGAGCAAGAGTTGTATCTTGTGGACTGTTTATTGTATGATCATTGCGCTCCACTCCGTTCAAGATGGCCGTGTCTGAATCAGAAGGCGCCTCGCCAAGGCCGAGCCACTTGTTCCAAGTCCTTGTCCGTATAACACCAATACTCCTGTTCGGACCTGCATACTTTCCAAGGACGTCAAGGGAAGGCTGTCGACTCGTTACATCAAAGAGAACGACTGTAGCTCTGGGAGAGTAATGCCTGTACTTCATTCCTGGGGCCTTCGGTGCCATGTTACTCTCAGATCCGTCTTTGTAACCAATCACGACATTCTCCCAGCCCTGACATTCTCGTAGTTGGTCGATACCAATTCCGCCAGGCCTGAGTATGACCGGGGGGTCAGAGAGACCGTCAACTACCGTACTCTCGACGCCCACATCGCACGGCCCACCGTCAAGTATGATATCTATCCTACCGTCTAGGTCTTGTTTCACGTGCTCCGCCGCGGTAGGTGACGGCTTGGTCGAGGCATTAGCAGAGGGTGCGGCTAGAGGCACGCCAGCAAGCTTGATCAGTGCAAGAGCCAGAAGTGAGTTCGGCATTCTCGCGCCAAAAGTTGGAAGGCCGGCTGTGACCTCAGGAGCAAGTACCGAGTCATCTGGATTCGGCAACAAAATCGTCAATGGGCCTGGCCAGAATCTACGAATCAGCGGCCTGTAAATTTTAGGTATCGGATCTGGAGGGTATCTCTCAATGTCGCACTTTGCGCCGAACATTCTCTCCGGCTCAGTCGGGTGGCTTGGCTTGTGTCCATTCCTTAGTCGTTTCGGTTGCAGCAGTCCTCTCAGTTGCTCCAGGGAGCAGACGTGGACTATGAGTGGATTGTCTGACGGTCGCTGTTTTGCTCTGTATATTCCTCGTACGGCAGAACTTCGGGTCGCGTCTGCCCCCAGGCCATAGACCGTCTCTGTAGGAAATGCAACTGGAATATCTGACGATCGTATGATGTCCGCTGCCATTTGGATGTTTAGGGCATCTGAGCTGTCATCATCTAGATCTATACTCCAGTTCCCCCGGAAAGCCAGTTGATCATCGCTGAATATCACAGCGCCCAGCTTTGATGCATTGACCCGGAGAACTTGGGTATTCCTCATCGGGCTGAACGGAGTCTCAGCTCCATGAGCTTCCGCCATTGCATTGGTGAGACTGACGGTTCGGATTACAGGAACCCAACCGGTCAGAAACACCCGCCTGTAGGCCTGACGTGAAAACGTATTGATCTCAGAACCTGAGCGGGTTGGGGCTCAAGATTGGCAATTTGGCTTTGCCGGTGCCCTTTGAGTCTTCTATCATTCAGCGACAGCCTTAGAGACTGAACAAGGTTGAAATTGAAAAGTTATTTCTCAAAAGACAATCTGGCTCAAAGATCTCACGTACAATGAAGGGAGCTGGCTTCAGGGCAAAAATTGAAGTGAGGTGTGGTATGAAAAGCTGGCTTATGTAATCAGCCAAATCTTTGTGCTCCTCTGGCCGGGTTGTTATGGCTGGTTGGCAAAACTGCTCGTCGACTCCTACGCGTACTTCCAAGGCTTTAGAAATGTTTGAGCAATCAGCGGCGGTTGTGAATCACTTCATACATGATTTTAGCCCTAGCTGCGTTGAAAGGTCACACCAGTGTGACTGCTGCTCAACAGCGGTTGATACGTGCCTGAAAATGCAGCTCAGGCAGACCAAAGGTATGTTTGAGAGGTAAACAATAGGGTCAGGAGGCGATACCTATCTGATGTTGCATTACGGAATCATTGGCTTGACCCCATCCGCGTCTGATTACTCGACAGTAAAGTTAGGTACCCTACCAAGTCCCTATTCATGGCCAAAACTCCAATATTTCTTACCGATGTCAGGGTTCCTTGAGTGAAGCTGCCAGAGGTCCTTCCAAGCTCCTCTCTAAAGAAGTGTTGCCCCCACCCCCATATTCCACAGAGAGTATGTTCGAGTACCGCTGAGGGGTGTCGCGCGAAGTGATCACTCAGCCAGGAGCTTCATTCACGCCCCGACACCTTCAGGAGCCGGACTCGGCAGTGTAGATTGATCTGCGATTTCACCACCTGCTTCCTTCTCCGCCCAAGCGCCCCATAGTCCACGCTTCCCTCTCACCCTGAGAGGACCTCCCAATTGCCCTTCCGCTTGCTCTACCTTCACAGCATCCTTCGTTGCCAGAACCAGAACCTCGAAGAACATCTTCGTAGCATCCGCCCTACTCGTTCTACCCTCTGGGAGCAGATCGTGGAAGAGAACGCTCGCCTTTGTTCGCTGAGAGGGGCTAGCTGCGGCTGACGGTCCGAAGCGCTCGCGTAAAAGGTGCACAGCATGCTTGGTTCCTAGCGAGACAGGACCGTCATCTGCAGGGTGAAGGATGGGAACGGTCGTGGTGTCGAATGGGTCCGCAGCTGGTGTGATAACATCTTCGTCGCTGAGACCTGCTGCAGGAGCAGGAACCATGTCTTCATCGTCCGCCGGAAGACGGATCTCGTCATTCGCAGGGAGCTCGAAAATCTCTGACCGATCTTTAAGTTGAGAATCCTCTCCAAGCGCGACACCTTCGTCCAATACCGCGAAATCGTCTTCTTCGCCAACTTCAAGTTGCGGGACCCTGTCACTGCCCGTTTGCTTTATATTTTCACCCATGTCAGAGATACCGCTATCCCGTTTCCGCTTCAATTCCCCCGATCTCCTCACCACTTCGAGGGACAAGATGCCTCGCAGCTCAGGTGCCCAGCCTTTGCCCCGTCCGTCGCCCATGATATTCGATACAAAGCCACCGTTACGTTGCATGGTCATCAATGTGAGTAGCATTGGGTCCTTGGGTAAGAAAGATGCTGGCTTCAAGATTTTTGACCGGTCATCCTGTTGGGCTTTGATCTCACTATTGTGAAGAACGGTATCCGCGTCAGGCTGAATGATCTTACGTTTCTTGGCTTTATGGGCGTGGTGAATTGATACCTCCTCATCAGGTTCGAGGAGCGTAGACTCCAAATCTCGAACCACGCTTGATCGCGCAGACGACAGAGGTGACTGCGAGTCTCGTTGTAGTCGGCTCTCGGTCGGTTCCGCGGCCGGCGGCGGCTCATCATCGTTCATCCTGAAGCCAAAATCATCACCCCCACCCATAGCAGTGTCCTCGTCAACCCTGAGAAAATTATTCAAATCCTCGTAACCATCTTGCACTGCCGTACTAGGACGTGTTCGTGCAGCCTCGCTTTCGGCGATTCCTGATGGGAACTCATCACCATCGAAAAGTTTGCTTGGATCACCAATGATGTCTTCCCCTACTGGCCTTGCAGCAGGCGCATCTCTTCCGACCTCAACACTTGGCCCTTCATCGACGATGTCATCGCCAAAATCTATATCCATGCCTTCGTTGTCAAGAAGGCGAGGTTGCTCTTGTACGGCATTTCGACCTTGCTCGAAGCTAAATGGTTGTAGTGAACTTGTCCAGTCCCCAATACTGTCCTCAGGCCGCTCGATTTCGAGATCAGGTGGCTGTGTTAGGAGGAGCGAGGCGTCTGGCATGGCGGTTAAGAGATCGACGTCAGCAAGCACGTCGGGAAGCGTGAGCGCCGCCGCATCTGGCGCGTTTGCATTCGACGGTAGATCTAGCTGCTTGCCTGGACGGAAAGCCTGCATCATGGTCAATTGGATCTCCAAGGTCGGAAAGTGTAACTACTGATCATACCATCTTGATTTTCATGATTGCTTCATTGCAATCGTCCAACAGATAACGCGCCTTCCTGCTGTATATCCTCACAACCCCCAGGAGCAATTGCCCACTCAGGCGTAACGCCATTGGGCCTTTGCCTTCATCCACAATTGCACTCACACTGCTCTCGATATTGGATTGAAGAATGTGTGTCTTGGACAGTTTGCGCTCCAAGTTCGCCGACAGCCAGACGCGAGCCAAGGGGCCCGTCTTGGAGAGAAGCGTCTCCGAGTAGAACATATTTCAACAGTAAGCAACTAACAATATGAGTCTGCAAGGCACTCAATGGCGTTCCAGAGGGGAGCGATCCTGAAAAAGCTGTAGAATGTCGAGATTACTGTTGGGCGCGTCGATTGTGTACGCGATGCGATGGCAGATAACCCCCAACCAAAATGGCGTGGCTGTCGCAATAACAATTGTAACAGGCTTGCAAGACTTGGGCGTAAAATAGAGTATGCTCGCGACAGAAGTTGTTGTCAAGCACTTTGTAAAGCACTCATAGGCAGAGAACGTGTTGCGGGTGTTAAGTGAAAGTCGAGGGGCTGGCGGCGGCGACGGAAGGACAGCCCATGTCATCCAACTGATCTGCGCTATTCCTCTTTCGCGTAGTTGCGACCCGGCTGTGGTGATCTACCTAAGTCACCACAACTGGGTTGGCCTATCAAATTTCGGTTTTACCCAAGGCATACTTCATCTTCAAGAGCACTTTCCCCCTAGACTCTTCCTCTGACCAAGGGTGTGATCACCTAGATCTATCTGCGTATCCTTCCACTAGAAGCGAAAGACAACAGCTTCAGGATAGTCGAGCAGGCTCCCTACGACCCAAACGAAATCGTGGATTCTACCTCGATACCCTTCTTCAATCAGAGTTACCCATATGGCTTGCTGACCTCCGCAATTTTGGGTCTGTTACCTTCATCATCATCAATGCCACGTCTATAGCAACAGAAGATATTCAATACCAAGAATACCGAAGGATACCGCATGCAAGCTCTTTAGCCCAGTCTAACGGCAAGCGCTCCTCGCTGGGCACGACGAATTGCTCGCCCTTCAGAGACGTATTGAAATATATCTCGAAGCTTGTTGGCCATGAGAACATGTCAAGATCTTCCACACCGTCGCTGCCCCTATACCATGCTCCCGCCTCACGTTTACGCCCACCTACCCCAGATTCAGCGTTTGGACGACAGTCCTCTTCCTCCTCGGTAGCCAAATCCCCCTTTTACCTCTTCTTGCACTCGACGCTGAAGAGACCACACAAGACCATTCGCTGACCCCCAGCTTTTAGTCGATAACGTCCACCTATTCCCTTCTCACTACACAAGAGGTCTGTCGACGTCTGGGGTCCTCCTTAAGTCATGGCATATCACCGTCTGATGCTGAGGCACGCCTCTGTAAACACGGCCCAAATCAGCTTCCGCACGAGGAACCGGAGCCTCTTTGGCTGCGTTTCATCAAACAATTCAAGGAGACGCTGATCCTACTTTTACTTGCATCTGCCGCCATATCAGCCTTCGTCGGTAATATGGATGATGCATTGAGCATAGCGATCGCTGTTACCATCGTTGTGACTGTTGGGTTCGTTCAGGAATACCGGTCTGAGAAGTCGATCGAAGCCCTTAGCCGGCTAGTACCGTACTATGCACATCTTATTCGTGGACACAAGAACAACACATCACGAAACGACCATGCGGTTCAGAGCCGCGACATGGAGAATGGGATTGAGCTAGAGCCATTAGTGGATGGCAACACATTAGCTGCAGCCGCTTCCGAACGTGCCTCTACAACTGTTCCTGCAGCTCAATTGGTCCCCGGCGACCTGGTCCTTTTCTCAGCTGGCGATCGTATACCCGCTGACATACGGATTACGCATGCCGCTGATCTCTCCGTTGATGAATCCAATTTGACGGGTGAGAACGAGCCGGTCGCCAAGTCTACTGAGACCCTCAACCACCCTTCCCAACCGTCAAAATCTTCCCCTGGTGGTCTTTCCTCGTCTCCGCTGTACGCCTCACCTGCGACAGGGACCGTTGGTGCTGATATTCGCTTGAATGAGCAGACCAATATTGCTTTCATGGGCACGCTTGTGCGTTCCGGATATGGACAAGGGCTTGTAATTGCAACGGGGGCAAACACCGAGTTTGGTAACATCTCAGCATCGTTACAAGAGATTGAGAGCCCGAGGACCCCATTACAGCTGTCCATGGACCGTCTCGGGCAAGAGTTGAGTTACATGTCTTTCGTTGTGATAGGCGTTATCATGCTGGTAGGCTTGTGGCAGGGCAGGAAATGGCTTGAAATGTTTACCATCGGAGTTTCTCTTGCGGTGGCGGCCATACCGGAAGGCCTTCCCATCATCGTCACTGTGACGCTGGCCTTGGGTGTCCTTCGCATGGCCAAGCAGGGTGCGATTGTCAGGAGACTGCCAAGTGTTGAAACGCTAGGATCTGTCAATGTCGTGTGTAGTGACAAAACCGGTAATTCCCTGATCTCGGCCAGTATCACTAGAGCCTCATACTAACATGCGCCCAGGTACACTGACAATGAACCACATGACCGTAACGAGTGTGTGGCACTGCGACGCTCCTCATGCGATAGAGATCAATAAAGAGTTAGCCTCCACAAATCCTGATCCAGCCACTCGAACGATACTACGTATCGGAAACATCGCCAATAATGGTCGGTTATCTCGCAGTCACGTGAACTCACCAGCAGCAGCATCCTCGGCTGCTCTACTGTCCTCAATGGGAAATGATAACTCCAGTACCATCTCCAAGAGCAGATGGGTAGGCCAGCCGACAGACGTGGCAATGCTGGATTTGCTTGACGTTTTTGGCGAAGACGATGTTCGGGAGAGAATCGGAGGAAGGACTGCAGAGACCCCGTTCAGTTCGGAGCGAAAGTGGATGGGCGTGGTCATCAGCGGACTCGCAGGTAGCGAAAGTGGGCAAAGTACCAGCAAAAACGGCGCAGAGGTTGCATACATAAAGGGCTCACTTGAACAAGTACTCAGAAGATGTGATACATACCTTACCAAAGATGGTCGGGAGTTTATACTTGACGAGCCAAGGCGGCAAGCGGCACACAAGGCAGCTGAGAGGTTGGCAGAGGAAGGACTGAGAGTCTTGGGTTTCGCGAGTGGTCCAGTGCAAGAGTCGTCGAGATCTGGAAGATCATCGCAGATCCGAAGCCGGAGCATCACTCCCCGTCTAGAGATGGAGAAAGGCCCAGGAGGGTCGACGAGCCGTGATGAGGATGTCTATCAAAATCTGGTTTTTGCTGGCATCGTTGGCATGAGCGATCCACCCCGAAAAGATGTTAGTCGGTCCATACGTCGCCTGATGGCCGGTGGCGTGAAGGTCATCATGATCACTGGAGACGCAGAAACCACTGCTCTTGCCATTGCACGAAAGCTTGGCATGCCTATCAGTCCAGCGCGAAGAGACGGCTCATTAGGCCCTCGACCCGTACTCAGAGGCGACGAGCTGGACAGAATGCAGGACGAAGAGTTGGCGCAAGCCATGTCTGGCACCTCGATCTTTGCACGAACCAGCCCGGAACATAAGATGAAGATCATTCGAGCATTACAGTCACGTGGCGACGTGGTAGCCATGACCGGCGACGGAGTGAACGACGCACCGGCGCTGAAAAAAGCAGATATCGGTATCTCCATGGGACGACTGGGCACAGATGTCGCCAAAGAGGCGGCCGACATGATACTCACCGACGACGATTTCTCCACCATCCTCAGCGCAATCGAAGAAGGCAAAGGCATCTTCTACAACATTCAAAACTTCCTAACCTTCCAACTCAGCACCAGCGTTGCAGCATTGAGCCTCGTCCTCTTAAGCACATTCCTCGGCTTCAAAAACCCTCTCAACGCAATGCAAATCCTCTGGATCAGTAAGTCTCCTCACACTGTTCTTCCCATGGCCCCCTCAACCACCTGCCATCCGGTAAACACTAACTCCACCAACCAACAGACATCCTAATGGACGGGCCCCCCGCCCAATCCCTCGGCGTCGAACCCGTCGACCCATCCATCATGTCTCGCCCCCCACGCTCCAAAAACGCCCGGGTCCTCACCCGGCGCGTCATGCAGCGCGTCCTCACCTCGGCCTCGATCATCATGCTCGGCACGCTCCTGATCTACATCCGCGAGATGGCCATCGACAACAGCGTGACGGCGCGCGACACGACCATGACCTTCACCTGCTTCGTGTTCTTCGACATGTTCAACGCGCTGACCTGCCGCAGCGAGGCCAAGAGCGTGCTCCGGGGCGAGGTCGCCTTGTTCGGCAATCGCATGTTCAACGGCGCCGTGGCCGGCAGTCTGGCCGGCCAGATGGCTGTGGTTTATCTGCCGTTCTTGCAGCGCATCTTTCAGACCGAGGCGCTGGGACTGGGCGATCTCGTCGCGTTGGTGGCCATTGCGAGTACGGTCTTTTGGGCGGATGAGGGGCGGAAGTGGTATTTTGCGAGGAGGGCGAGGGGGTTGGGTGGGTATAGTAGTAGCGTGTAGGATAGAACTTCGGATGGCGGTGTAGATATATGCATGGGCGAAGGCGTCGGCGTATAGACAGCTACGTGTCGTGTACAACACACTTGCGAATCTGCTCCGAAAGGAACGTCATCTATCTCTGCTTCTTACTCCCCTTCCCACCCCTCCCCTTCCCCTTTATCTGCCCACCCCCCTTCGCCGCAGCCCCACCTCCACCCCCACTCATCATAACCCTAACCTTCCCCACCGGCACCACATTGATAACCTCGGTATCCCTCCACCCCCTCAAGAGCTCCACCTCCCTCGGCCACATCTTCTCCACATCCTGCGCGCTCTCATCGACCTTCTTCCGATCCCCACCATCAACCACACACCACCGGTGCAAAATCTCCTTGACCGCCTTCCCCTTCTTCACACTGCCCGGCTGCAACTTAACCCGATACTTATAATTACCCAACGCCGCCCACGGCGCGCACACCGGCACCGCCGCTAGCAATTCGTCACCGACCAACGGCGTCCCGACGAAGGCGTCCAGGAGCGTCGCTCGCTCGCCTTCGTCGTCGTCGTCGTCGACATCGACCGTCTCGACGCCTCCGTCCAGCGCCTGCCGTCGCCGTTCCTCATGCTCTTTGACCTTCTCCGCCGCCCGCGCGTGTTGCTCACGCCGCCGTTGTTTCTGGAAGGCGCTTTCGGCGTCGCGGGCCTGGCGGGCTTGGGCGTCGTCCTGGGCTTTTTGCACTGCGGCTTGGGAGCCGAGGAGGCGCATGGCCAGGGCGCGGTCTTCGTCGTCTTGGTCGGCGTATTTGGTCTTGATTTTGCTGCGTTTGCCGTGTTTGCCGCGGACGTGGGGGGTGGAGGATGGGGTTTTTGGCGGTTGAGGTGTGGTGGATGGTTGTTGGTTCTGGTGAGGGGGGTGGGTCGTATCGGATGTGGGGTCTTGGGATTCGCTCTCGGTGGCGTTGATAGAGGATTGGGACTGGTCTGTCGGGGTATGGCCTTTCCGTCGGAGGCGTCGTTCTTTGGCTGAGAGATGCTTGACTCCAGACTTTGATGGGTCGTTCTGGGCTATGCCGTTCAGTAGACTGGTCTGATTCGCACCATTATCGTCTTCCTTTTCGTTGTCATCTTCGTTGTCTCTGTCGACGTCTGAGTCCTTTGTCTCAGATTTCTCCTCGTCTTCGAGCGTCTCACTGTGCAGGCTCCCGTGTCCCTCTATTTCTTCGTCGTTGCTCTGGTCTTGTTGGGAAGAAACATCCTCGTCCAGGGTCTCATCAACCGCAAGGCCCTGTGCATTCGATTGGAGGGGATTGCTGCGTACTTCATGAGATTGAGTGCTTTGCCCCGTATCCGAATGTGTATCAGAGCCATCATCCTCATTAACTGATTCTTCCTTGTCGTTCAGATCATCGAGATCATCTCTCGTTTGCCTCCTGTCTGCTGAAGGTGTCTCTTGCGGAGCGGCTGCATCATTCGCTTGAATGGATCCACCGTCCTGAGCACCCGCAGGCTCTTCCACATTATGTAGCCTGTGCTTCACATGCCTGGCTTTGCTCTCCTCGCTGATCTGGAACATCACACCGAACCCCAACAGCAGCTGGGCTGGGGGTAAGAAGTTTTTCTTCCCTCGTACCATGAACCCACCAGTTGCCAGGTACTCGCCGGACGGGGCCGTTTTCGAAACCTGATCTGCGTTCACCCACCAAGCTGCCATGACTGCTTTCGAGTCCCACGCGCTTGAGGTCACGACGGACAAAGTGCCTGCCTGTGACAGCGTGGACGGTGGGATCGGCGCATCAGGACTTCCAGGGTTATTCTTGATGATTACAGAAGCGGCTCCGTGCAGATCGGCGTGGACGTAGACATCTCCTTTCTTCAGATAGCGTTTGTAAAGTATCTCGTTCTGCTGCGCGTCTCTCCCACCGAGGACCAGATACCCATCGGAGGAGATGAAGTAGATAAATTTCTCGAACCAGAGCTGCTTGCGTACTGGCCGTAGGACCTGCTTTTCCTGCTTGAGGCCCTTCTGCAGATCGGCGTTTATCTTTCTTTCGGTGTTTTTCAAGGCTTTGGAGGACGATTCGATCGTCTTTCGCTCTTTCACCGCTGCTGTCTTCTTCTGATCGTAGTACTGCCGGGCGTTGGACCACGGCGAAAGCGCTAGATCGACATCCACGGCTAATAACTTATTTCCCGTAGGCTCACCCTTTGTAGCCCCTTTCGCATTTGGTGCATGCTCCATGTCGCTATCAGAAACATCACTGTCCGTTTCGTCCCCTTCGTAGTCTGCCTCATCCTCGAAATTGGCTTCCGCAAGCAGCAGCGTCGCAGTGTTCTCGTGCAACTTCAAGGGTAACTTGATCATCTCCGCCACCGGATTCTGTCTGCTTTGCTCCATTTCGATGAGACGTGCAATTTCCACCCAGTCCATTCCCTGAGCTATAAGCCCGTTGATCGCTCCGATGGCTTCTTCAACTCTCTGCAGGTTCGCTTCGATTGCTTCCGCTTTTCTGACGTTCGTCTCTTGGAT
>QQTW01002821.1_pt1 | contig 12730 bp, 16 predicted proteins | sample 1904831 | NCBI WGS metagenome assembly QQTW01 (sample SAMN09435610, study PRJNA476489) | Subsurface metagenome, whole genome shotgun sequencing project. | reverse complement strand
CCCTTGCACGCTCGCGCCCTCCCGGCCCGGCGCATGCATTCGACCTGCTTCTGAACTGGAGGCTGGCCGACAGCTTCGATTCGATCGATGACAGTCTGGGGGGGGGAACCTCACGCAGCAACACCGCCCCCGACACCGGGGCTGGGCGCCAACCCAGGGGGGGCAGATGCAAACTGGGATGTCGATGCTGTTTGGTGGTCACGAGCCCTACCAGTCTTGTTTCAAGGACGAGATCGAACAGGGTTTTTAGCGACAAAACTTGGTAGGCAAGCCTCCCCTCGGTTGAAACATCGACGGTAACACGATCGTGGTGCCAGTCAAAGGGCTTGTGTAACGTCCACCTCACTTGATGTTGGAGCACACCTGACACCAGAATAGCATCGACATCCCAGTTTGCATCTGAGACGCCGCGGTCGACAGGGGCCGCTCACAACGTGGATGAGGGAAAGTCCAGACGATTCCCGGCCGAGCTTTGTCGGGAGTTGAGTTTGATTGCCAACTGATTCTTTGCCCGAGGGCTGGATAAGGGAGAAGGGGCAGGGAAAGAGCGCACAAACTGTTGCTGGGCCAGGGGGAGTCGAATCATCGTGCTCCTGGTGCACGACCGGAGATCTCGGACGCTCGACGGGATGTCGGAATAAACGTTGCAGGCCGGTGGGATCGAGAACGACAATCGCAGTTGGCGGCTTCTTCGAAAAACCCCTGCATCGGAATAAACTCCGCCGCAAGCACCGTTTCTAACCCTTGGATGAGGACCGCGGTCGGGCTGGATCCAAGGATTGAACATGCTCCAGATCTTGCGGGAGAGAGTGCTCTTTACACTCATTTCTCGACGAAGACGGCCGGCGATTGCTGTGAATACACTGTTTGCTGTCATCGAGCCAGCAACGCCAAGTCAACATTTCCTTCAGTGACGGATCCTCATCCCTACGGTCACACTACTCTACGAAGGGTAACACTGGTTGTGTTGCCCCTGGCCGAAACGTGGCTTCGGAACCCGCACCGGAACGACCCGCACGAGCTTCATTGCGTCGGGCGTTTGATAAGTTGCAGTCTGGACTCGATGGGGGTATCCGTCATAGGGGAACTTAGGATTGAGCATGGTCCCGCCGGGAATGCCGCTTTCGGCCTGTTTCTTGAATCCGGATTGGGCCAAGCTAGCACCAACCCGGCGCTGGTTCCGCTCGGACGCGCACGCCAACTGGGCTTGGTTGACGACTAAGCAGAACCTCAAACCTTAGCTGCATGCGGGATGGCTGCAGTGGCGGAAACGGCGTGGAAGCGGAGACTTTAGGTGACGGGTGAGGCAAGAGTGGAAGAGGTGGTGGAGATGAGGTTGTTCATGGAACCAATCTCCATGTCCGTCGTTCGTGGCTGTGCGCGCCGGCACGGCCAAGACCAAGGAGTTCAGACATGGGCTTGACGTTGGCGCCTTCTCCTCGGGGGCCCTTGGCCGGAGCATTTTGATCGGATGACCCGAGGACTGGAAAGAGACGACATGTCAGATGGTAACTGTACAGTACAGTACAGTATGGCCGTCATCCCCAGGACCACGCCACCGGAGGAGAACCGGCTTCAACGATCGTCTCTGGGCTTTCCTTCAACGGAGATCGGCGACCACGTCAAGGTCAAGGGCTGGCACCGTTGCCTCCCCACAGGGTTGTCCGCAGGGCAACCGACCAGGAAATGATGTGAAGGCCGGACTGGAGTCTGTTGGGCTGTCACCTGCAGGCCGCTCCTTTTGCCTCGGCCGGTGGATGGTCTTTTGCCCGTGCGGACTCGACTCTGTCGAAACCCAAACCTCCCCTGGTCCGGCCCAGCAACCGCTGGGGGGAAGAGGGCTTGCCGTGGGCTGCTTCCACTGGCGGGACGACATGGGATTTCCCCCCCCTCCCAGACGCTCTGTCAGCTTGGTCGGACGGCACGGTTGCATGATCGTGCGGTCGCGGTACGGTACAGTACCGCGCGTGGAGTGAATTTCTCCGGGACCTGGTGTGGGGTACCGACCTCTGCGGTACAGGTAGTCACCTGTGGGAAACATCACAATCCAGTAGAGTCCGGTACCGTGTGCACGGAGCAACGGCACTGGCGACTGCCGAAGCAGCGTTGGACGGTTTCCCCCGGCCGCCACAGACACCATATGTAGGGATCCGCGACCCCGGATCCATGCGATCGAGTTTTCTGGGAGAAGAGCTCCGCATCGAGCAGTTTGACGACCATAGAGCCTGGGGCGAGGGTCTCCCCTGCGGACGGTGGCAAGCGGACTCCATTATATTCAAGATACCCTACGTTTGACTGGTGGATGTTACATATCTGGGACGACATTTCTGGGGTTGAGAGGGTGGCCATTATTCCCCAGCGGATTACACACTTGTTCCCTTCCTGACCGTGCTGTGCACGGAGAGATCTCGAGACTTTTCTCGGAATCAACGGTTTACCACCATGCCTGCGGCATCGACTCTACCTCGACGAGCCTCGACCACGAAGGACTGTCGAGTCATGGAAGCGCTGGAGCCGACTTTTACCCCGACCACACGAAGACTCAGCAAGGCCAAGAAGGGAAAACGAGTTCACTTGTGTGAGAAATGCGGGAAGGTACGTTATGTCCGAGTGAATCCATATTCGAAATTTCAATCCTAACTGTGCTCAGGTCTTTACACGTGCAGAGCATCTCCGGTGGGTTCAGAGTGGTGGGAGGTGTTTGTCATGGGATGCGGGCTGACTGCTTGTTCAGACGGCATCAGCTCAATCATTATGCCCACGCGGTCTACAACTGTGAATTCCCCGGCTGTTCTCGGACATTTCAACGACCAGACTTACTCGCACGTCATATAGGAAGGCAGTAAGACATACATCCTGTGCATGGTATCTAATCTAGTGCTGACTCGATGATGCAGCTCTCAGAGCACTGGTGGACGGGAGTCATTCGTCGTTGAACGGCCTCGACGGTCGTTGTCAGTTGGGGATGCAATGAGGCCAAATGTTTTTCTTCCAACCTACCATCTTGGGCCCATGTCGTCCGGCAGCGGCAGCGGCGCTCTACATCCGGCAATGATGCCCACGGCTTCCGACTTCCCACCTCCGCCAGAGTGGCATACCCTATCCAGCACCCCGGCGGCAGCACCAAATGCAGAACCGCCGCTGTTTCCTTCGGAGGTGCCTGGTAGCTTCCATGCTGCTCCTTCAATGACCTTCTCTCCTCTTAGCCTGTCTTCCAGCACAGCCTTTTCCCCGCCTCCGCTAAGCGTGTCCTCTCCGGATCCGCTGCTGGCTAACGACATCCGGCGTGGGTCGGACTGTTCAGTCGCATCGACTTACTCATCTTATTCATCCTATTCGAGCAACTCATGCTCGACCGAGACGATGACGCCCATCACCTGGTCGCCAACGAGCGTCGCGGCCATTCCCGGGAGCATCACGACCGCCGCTCCGTTTTACGGTGGTGTGCTATGTTCTCCGACGTCGTCCCAGATGCCCAACAGCCACGATGCACCCTGTCCGCTACAATCGTCCATCAGGGCGCCACCGTGCTTGGGCACGGAAGCAATATCACCACAACCGCTGCCGTCCTCATCATCCTCGGCATGGTATCAAGCTCTGAGTCAGCAATCTCTACCTTCGACGTCGTGCTCTTCTCCAACGTCCTCCTCAGCGCAAGCAGCAGCATGGTTATCCGGAGCTGGTCCTCCGGTTGCAGGCCATCTGCTTCTCGGAGGAGCCGCATCTCCCCCTCTTCCTCCTTCAATCGACTCGTCGATTGACTCTTCTGCTGCTCCTCACCCTCATCCCATTCCCCATCCTCATTCGCATCTGGGACCTGGGTCTGGATCTGGATCAACGACCGAACCCGCGATGTTTGTCTGGACCCGTCTCGATCCGTTTGGAGGAAGTCGATGAGAAGAGCTGGACCAGAGTGCTGGGAAGAAAAGCAACAAACCAAAATGAGAAAGGAGAAAGGGAAAAGGGAAAAGAGTAAAGAGAGGGAGGAGAGGGAAGAGAATCACGGGAGGCAGGACCGCCCTGATCCCTTATCGTCCCTTCCGGAACTGGGATTTCATTTCTTGCATCTCGGCCCTTCAAGAATGACGGACGATGCCTCACGCGTCTGCGCTCGCAAACCGTACGACAACCAATACCCCATCGCACCATTCTTGCTCGTCCGTACAGACGCCACCTTCTATCCTTTTTCTTCTTCGACGATTATGACTTGAACTTTGGCTTGGCTTCAGACAGAATAGAGACATCCCCGGAAAGCCCCCACTTTCGTTTCGTGTACATCCCCGAGCGGGAATCTTTTCTTCACTTCTTCGTCGATGATGACTTGACTTGATTCTTGGCTGCAATAGACCCATACCCATCGTCCCCCACTTTCGTTTCCTGTACATCCCCAGCGGGATTGATTTCTGTTCTTCCCTCTCCGACTGCTTGTTTATGTGTGTATAGGTAGAAACAGCACGCTTCATTGCGACGGTCGCTACAGACAATCAATCAACGAGCAAGGAGTGGAATGTTACGAATTTTCGATCAATCTGCAAAGCTTTCCACGGCAGGACTATCGTTGGAAAAACACAATGGAGAGAGAAGTAAGCCCTGTCATCGACTGATGATACTGACGCTCTATTTTTCATCGTTCCTATGATGATGGAAATGGTAGCATAGCAAGCTTCTCTCTCCATCGGACTGATGACGATGGAAGAACGCGAGTTTGTTTGCTTTCTTTCCCTTTACCACAGTGACGATAGCGATTGTACGGTAGTCTGTTCCTTCCATTGAGATGATAGCATATACCCAACACCACCTTCTTCCTCTCATGAGATCTATTATGATGAGAGAGAGATCACTTGTTTTCGTTGAACTGATGACAATGGTATCTTAAGGGGCTTCTTCCCCCTGCTTCTCCATCGAACAGTTGGTAGTGAAACTAGCCCTTCATCACAGACAATCGACATATCATCCCAAATATCATCGGTAACCCTTCCCTTGCATTGAATTGACATGGAATTTTAAAATCTGTCTCTCCGTCCGTCCTTTCAGATCGATGGTGATAAGAAACCGACTTTTTCTCACTTAAACTCATACCGGCGAAGGGAGGCAGGGCCTCTGGTTTCTTTCTCCATCTAAATGACAATGATGGATGAAAGGAAGGAAGGAAGTCCTTCGCCACACTGATAACAACGACTGCTAAATACAATTGATTTCCTTGTATTGACTAGATAGAGTATATGGAGTATATGGAGTATATAGAAGCAAGCTACCCCTTCATCACAGACAATGGACATAAATTGCAATCAACCGGTTCCTTCATTGGAACAACGACGACGACGAAGATGATACTTCAACACTTCTTTCTTCTTCGATGAAACTGTTATTGATGGAACGAACAGAACAACTTCATTTGTTGTTCTAACACTAATCAACCGATCTCTCCTTCATTGAACTATCTAGCTGGAATACTCAATATCTCTTTGCTCCTCCCCAAATTGGTGGTGATGGAGCCTTATTCTTTCCCTTGACGTCTCCTATTTTTTTCACTGGGTGGTGGCGACGAAGGTACAGAACAACTTCTTCGTCATTGAACTGATGGCGATGAAAGCAGCTTCTCACCGGGTTGATCACCACCTAAATGTACTCCCTTCATTAAACAGACAATGATGGATGCCCGGCCATTACACTAACGACATTAAGCCTAAGCCCTTCCTTCCTCAAATTGACAATGATGATGTTAACAATTCTTTGGTGAGATGGTGGATGATGATGATGATGATGATGATGATGATGATGATGATGATGCGAATCCTTCATCGAACTGATGGTGACCGTTGGGAGTAGTTTAAATTCCTTTTTCTTCGGTCGTAGGTATGGCGAATGAAGATTTATTTAATGTTGTTCACTCTGATCCGGTCATATTGTAAGTGACCTGGCGGTGTGACTAACGTGTTGAACCGCCGAACGAGACAGCAAAGGTGGTTCTCCGATTGCAGCCAGCATTCATCCCCACGCACTTCAAGCCTGGTTAGAGTAGCTTTCGAACCGAGAACTAGTCGAGGCCAACATTCGCCTGCTCGGATTATCTCTCTCTTGCTGTTGGTGATGAGATAGAAAGAGTAACCGAGAAGTAGGGTATGGTGGAATTGACGGCCAAACTGCTATCGCCAAATCATCGCTTAGCGTCTCGCTGAGGGGGGTGTCTCGTTCGACGGTTCAACACGTTACCTCCTGAGTCGGGATATCTCGAAGAAAGGGAGGGGGGATGATAGACGATCAGCATGCAAATATCGAGAATTATCACCAGAATATCAATAAGTTAACGAGTGTAGCATTTCGAAGTGCTAGCTTAACTAACGAGTGTGAAGGGGAATATAAAATAGCCGAATGGGCTGTATAGAATAGAACATAGTACTGATGTCCATGGGGTAAGTCACTCGTCGTCACACATCCCTCTCGTCCGCCTTCTCCCAGTGCATTCCAGTGATGCTTCGGATCTGGTCTTCCGGCATGAGAGCCGTCTTCGGTAATCTTCCGCGGTTGGTGAACTCTGGCTTCGCTAGTTCTTCTGTCCCTTCACAATCTCTCGCTGCTCCGCATTTTCTTTCTTTCCCAGCTGGACATCTTCTGGTTCACTACTGATAAAGATGAGGGAGTGTTGGTACTCGTCCGATTGCTGTGACCGTTGCCTAGCTCACTTCCGACATCTGGAGGATTAACTCGCTCAGGCGATTGAAGCCGGGATTCAAAGCGGAGTGATAGTGTAGGACACAATTTTGAACTGGCGACTTCGTCTGCAGGACAGATATTAGTCTCCCATCGGGTATAATCTCAAACGGACAAGTACTGACCGTTTTAGCCCTCGATTCAAACACCCCGGGTTTCATCACCTTCATTCCGGGCCGTGCTCTGTCTTACTTCACTCTCCCCTCATCGACTGACTGACTCATCCCTTGTGGCGCCAATTGGGTATCATAGAAAAAAAACAGATCGCTCGGTCGTAGACATGACGTTCGTTGAGTCTCGCACTGGGCACAATTGACTTCCATCAGATCATCGCAAAGGGATACTTTGGTTGCGCGGACTCTTGATGCGGCGTCGGAAGGCTACTACCGGACTCCGACGACACGGTCGCTTGTCGATTGATGCCCAGCTCGATCTGATTGTCGAGCAACTGCCCATTGACGTACAACGGGATATCGTCCATGTCGGCAAACTCGTTCGGTTGGTGTTTGGCTGGTTTGGAATACCCGCTCGAGGGCGTCTGGAGGAAGCTCGATGGGCCGGAAGCCGCCGTCGACCCGCCGAAGATGCCTGGCAGGTGTCGTCGAAGGAGCGGCTTGAGGGTGGGCATACAGCTGCAGATGATGCCCACGTTGAGCTCCAGGACGCTATCACCGTTCGTGAGCAATCATGAGGGGATAAAACGAGGCGGGGCAAATGACATACGTCCATAACAAGGGCGAATACGTGTGCCAGGTCACGTCGAATTGTTTGGCTAGATCGACGAACGACAAAATTCGGACGCCGCTGAGGACGCAGGCACTGACATGGAAGATCAGTATATGGACCACTAGACAGTAGATCCAAACAACTCACAACAATCCCGTCGCCAGGACGGCAATGACTTGCAAGCGTTGTCGCAGCGGAAGATGCATCCTCCAGATGGACGGCAGCGGCAAGACGAATATGGCAATGTCGGTGAAGATACTGATGACGGCGCTGACATAGCCCAGCATCAACGTGTTGATGCACTTCGCCGGACCGCCCATCCAGTAGGCGGTCACGGGTCGACAGGCGAAGATGGACAGAAAGAAGGAGGGAATGGTGAAGCCGATGAGGGGCACGAACAAGGCCCACACCGAGTATTTGACGAAGCGCGAGCTGTCGAAGATGCGGATATAGAGCAGCAAGATGGACGCCTTGACGAAAAAGATGACGACATGGTATTGTGACGTGAGCGCCACCTCGGACTGTTACCGCCGCGTCAGCGAATTTCACCCAATCTCATCCCAAGTCGGACATACTTGAAGATAGGCCATTTTCAGATTCTTATCAAAATCCCAACAATGTATCCCCCAACCTTTGCGTGAGGCTGCTGTCCGTTAACATCTTGGTCTGTCGATATAGGCCGGCCGGCAGGCGGACAAATAGGACATACCTATCATGGTCGTGACGGAGAATCCTATCGATAAGATCTAGAGCGCGTTGTCCATCAGCATACCGAGCGGGATCGTCGTCAATGAAACCAATCTGTCGGCATACCATTGCAATGATGACGGTTACTGGAAATCCATGTCAGCGACGTTTCAAGCGCTACCATCCACGCAGGGACGACATACCATCATCCGCGCTCAGCTTCCGCGCCGCAAAGCAGTACTTTGTATAAAGGCGCATGGCGACAAAGGCGCCGGCCAGGCTAATGCAGACCACGTTGACGGCCAGCAACTCTTCGAAATGGGATTCGGGATTGTCAAAGTTGGGCACCACCCCCGTTGGCGGCGGCGCGATGCCTCGTCCACCAGGATTCAAGTTCTGTAGCGCGATACACGACTGGGAGCCCATGATGAAGCAAGTGATGTGATGTGGAGAAGGACGATAAGGACGGAGCGGTGCTGGCTCGACAGTCACCGGCGCAAACGATAAATGACGGGTGTCGACGACGACGACAACGACGAGTATGTGTTGGGCAAAGAATGTGATGCGGGCATAATCAAGCCCTTTACGCGTCTGGTCCGGATCGGCGCATAGAGACGGTTCGTCAGGGATCGATGGTTCAAGGAGTGAATATCCAAAACAGCCCACGAGACACTATCCACGCGCGCGAGAAACAATGAACGACGGATAATGGAAAGAGAAAAGGCAGGCGGAGCAACGAGACACGATGAAGGAATGAGTACGAGGGAGGGTGAGAGGAGCGGAGGAGGAGAAGGAGAAGGACGACGACGACGACGAAGACGCGGAGAGAGAGACACACCACGACCGCCACGAGGACGAGGGAGCGGGGGGGACCGAGCGGGCCCAGCAGCCGTGGAGTGACCCTGCACGGGCATTTCGTGCTCTCGAGACGATGGTGAGACCGGCGAGCTCGGCCAAGACCAGCGCGGATCGGCCGAGCAGGGGAGCCATGCTTCTTCGTACAGAGCCGTCATGGTTCCTCGTATTTGAAACTCCGGCCCTGAACGGCTATGTGGCCCCCTGGGCGCAACAGGAAAAAGAGAGGCTTGACGATGCCAGGCACCATCGAGCTGCCGCCGTGCGCCATGGGACGGCGTCGCGCAATCGCCGGGGAGGGGTGGTGATGATCCAGGCAGAATTGCTACCTGCAGCACGCAACTTCGAGGGGGCTTCTAGCTTACCCGTCGCCGTCCCTCCCCGATGCGTGCCATCGCGACCAGCCGTCTGTGGCCGCGCAAACTCTGCCTTGTGCGCCCACTACTACGGCCGATCGATGCCGTTGCCGTTGCTATTGCTGGCTCCAGGCGATGCGTCCCGTCATTACCCCAGGGCCATGGGCGACGTCAATCTTGATGCTCTCGTGCAAGGACCGCCCAGACACACGTCCGTCTTAGTAAAAGGAGAAACCAGCAATCGCATCTCGTGCGGTTGTTGGTGGTGGGAATGGGGACGACCGGAAGGGCAGAACCTCGTAACGGGTTCTCATTAGGCCCGAACGTTGTGATTCCTTTTGGAACAGCCAAGTTCCTTTTTTCGATATCAAATTCATGTGTGTCCTTGTCATCCGTCCGGCTGAGCCGTGGATGATCTCGAGCGTCGCCAAGTCTCATCCCTGCCATTCATAGATGAGTCGTGCATGGACTCCTGCATGCTCTGTGCTCTTGCGGCTGCTCCTGCGTCGTCGACCATACCGTCCTGGGAAGAGCTGCAGCTCGGTTGATGCGAACTGACCCGGTCCAGCCGACGAAACATTCCATTCGACCTCCTCTTCATTCGTAGCGTTCTGTTTCATCGGCCGCGTGGACGGTATATCATTCATGCAGCTTCTCCGTTCGAAACCAAAGGTCGTCGTCTGCATCTTGCGCCGGCTCAGCTGACTGCCTTTGTTGATGGAGATGGATATCTGGGAAGATCCTGGGGTCAATGCAACGAACCTGGACCAGATAGCTTTGGTGGAACACGAGGAGGATACGAAACATGGATATCTCCACCTTGATACCCTAAAGTTCCTAAACCGCCGGGTTAACCCTAATCCTATGTGTCTTGGCAGCGAGAGAGGCACAGCGAAGGAGATATCCCTACCTGGTGCGTTATGGTTGCCCTTCCGCCGCAAGACATTCAGCCTCCGAGTGGCATGTCGGATTTGAGACCTCATCCAAGCCGCGGGAGCCGGTGGAACGACCATGTGGGGCGTTCGGAGCTTTTTCGTGGGCAGGATGAGGTTGATGCGACCCGTTGATCTATTTTATATCTTTCCGCAAGACAGCTGTCTCTCCATCTCGCCAGGCCCGCATCAAGTGGCTTGTGGTTCGAGTTTAGCACCAGACATGATCTGGTCCAGTTTCACTCTTGAATCCTAGAGTGGGTTGATTGAAATGCCACAATGCTTGCCATTGCTTTGCCGCTTCGTATTCGGTGCGAAAAAAATATGTCTCCACGAAGGCGCTGGTAGCGTTGCACAATTGCTGGGGATATATAACTTCGCACGATGTTGAATCCCTCTCGTAACTTAATGACCAAGCGCACATCCAACCGGCTATCCCCAATAGGTTGAAATATCCAACAGGCTGTTGCAGGCTCATATCGAGTACGAGCACGTCGTAAAGGTTGAATTGATATGTGCGTTCCATGTTGGTTTTCTCAACCGAAATTGTTTCCAAGTTGGCGATGACGCAACGACCTCGGAAATTTTCTCACCGACGTTGGTCGTTCGGCATTCCCACACCCGACTTGACGACATCTCGCACAGCCTCGACGGGGCTTCTTGCGCGAACAAGCAAGGAGCTTGAACCTCGCACGGCGAACTGAGAACCAAGAGGTCAGTCGTACTCGACTGGCACAGGAGCAATCATCAGCTATCAGCTGCTTGATACGAGAGAGCTGTATCGTTCCACAACAGCTCTTGAGGCAAGGACTTTCGTGCACGATGGAGGATGTGCACGGCCGACATCAGAAGGAACGTCGAGATCTTCAATCACGGATCGCGCAGAAGAAAAAGGCGGCGACGAAGAAGACCCGCAAAGGCGTCAATGCCGAGTGTGAGGCATTGGAGCAGGATCTCCAAGAAAAACATGATGGAGAACTGGTCGAGCATAAAGATGCACCCGACCCCGCACCAGAAGATGACGTTCCTGAATTGGTGAATGACGTGTCGTCGTTGGAGATTGATGGGCGAGAAGATGGCTCGACCAAACTTCCAGAGTCTGAAATATCAAAAAATGCCATTCAAGCGTCCACACCCGGGAATGAGTCTGCGACGGTACGGAAACCGAATCGACAGAAGGCCAGACTGGCACGCCGGGCGGCAGCTCTGGAAGCACAGGCAACAGAGGCCGCAGAAGAGGCGGCCAAATTGCCCGATCTACGCGAGAAGGAACGTACGGACATGGCGTCTGCCATGCAACAGTACGGCCGCACCGAGAAGGATATCCGGCCGGATGGACACTGCCTCTACGCTGCCGTGGCCGACCAGCTGGCCGTGGCCGGACTCGGTGTAAAAACATCTACCGACGGCGTAAACGGTGCAAATGGGAAGACGGAAGATGACCTACCCGGTTACCGGAGGGTTCGGGAGGCTGCTGCGGACCACATTCAGCTTCATCCGGACCACTTCGCCCCGTTTCTAGAGGAGCCGCTGGAGACGTACACGCAAAAAATCAAAGATACAGCCGAATGGGGAGGCCATCTAGAGCTCATGGCTATCGCCCAGGCGTACGGAGTCCGCATCACGGTGTTGCAAGGCGATGGACGCCTCGAGACGATTGCACCTGAAGATATGACCTCCACGGATGGCTCTACGCTATGGCTGGCTTACTATCGACATCACTATGGTCTTGGAGAGCATTACAATTCCTTGCGGCCTCTCTCTAGGCCGGCTCATGCAAAAAAGACTGAAGACGATGAGAGTGGAGAATGAGGACTGAGAAAATTCAGGTTCACATCGTCATGGGGGTGGTGCAAAAATGCCAGCATTGTCTCCCGAAAGAACTGAGCCAATATCCCCGAGCAAGTTGAATTGCCAGCGGTTCCAGGCATCCGAGAATTGCTCGGTCGCTCGAGCCAAGATGGTGCCCGCCATACTAGGTCTGCCGCTTCCAAACGCTGACCCAGTCGGTCCCTTTACCAATCTCGTGCGTCCTTTCTGGCTGCCAATGCGCCACCCGGATGAGTCCGTTCGTGGAGGCCGGACCGACTTGCTCTTCGAGCAGGTTGTCATCTTCATCATACGGGAGCTGCTCCCCCGGATGCCCGAGATGGCCGACGTACACCTTGGGCGGCAAGCCGAATGGTGGTCCTTTGGTCGCCGGAGGCTTCGTCGTTGGGAATTCGACGCAAACCAGGCAGCTGGATGGGTCGTCCGAGAACAGCTGCGTGTACCGCAATGACCAGGCCGGCCGGAGCGATGGGGGCAACGCGGATAAAAACTGAGAAAATTCGAGCATCAGATATTTAGAGGACTAAAGAGTTCAAAAAATTAAAGAGGGAACAGTAGCAATGGTTTCATCAATGCAGGATGAAGAAGAGTAGGCAAATCTCATAACAACTACCGATCTAGACCGTCCGGATT
>QQTW01002820.1_pt1 | contig 12732 bp, 8 predicted proteins | sample 1904831 | NCBI WGS metagenome assembly QQTW01 (sample SAMN09435610, study PRJNA476489) | Subsurface metagenome, whole genome shotgun sequencing project. | reverse complement strand
GGATTATACTGTTGTTACAAACGCCGGATTAATACCTGACGCCGGCTTTGCGGCCGGCCATTGGGTGCAAGTTGCGCCTGATATCGCCGGCGATGCCTGGCTGCGCCTGTCTTTCACCAATACTGTTACCGCCCGGTCCATTACCTTCCAGGTTCAGGCAACCGAGGTGGCTGATGACAACAATAAGCCGCAGTTTTCCGGCGAACGAAACCACATTATTTTGGAAGCTTCCGACGATGGTTTCAGCTTTGCTGAGGTGGCCCGTATTTCCACTGGTTTGGAGGCCGAACTGGCTAAAGGGCCGAAATTCATTACCTACGATTTTGCACCCACCCGCACCCGTTTTTTTCAGCTCATGTCCGTACTTCCGCGCCTGTTGTCGCAGGTGCGCTTTTCCGGTTTGCAGCGCCTGCCCGGTTTTATGGAACAAGCGGGCTTCCGGTTCATGTACGAACCATTAGAGGAGCCAGCCGTAAAGGCAGAGTTGATTCCCGAGGAAATGATTCTTGACGCAGGTGCGGTGGTGGATGTCACGCACCTTTTAACACTAGGTGGCGAACTTACCTGGCAGGCGCCCGTTGGCAACTGGACCATTCTTCGCCTGGGGCATACCCCCACCGGGTCGATGAACAAAGCAGCGCCTGCCGCCGGTACCGGGCTCGAATGCGATAAATTCCGCACGGATGCCTTGGCGTTTCATCTGGAACATGCATTGGGCTCATTGCTGCCCGAACTAAAGCTTCTTGCGACAAAGGGAAAAGCCGGGCTGGAGATTGATTCCTATGAAGCAGGCATGCAGAACTGGACACCCGGCCTTTCAGATTTTTTTAAAGAGAGTAAAGGCTATTCGCCAATCATTTTTTTGCCAGCACTCACCGGCAGGGTAGTGGGCAATGTTGAAATGACCACAGGTTTTCTGTGGGATTTCCGCAAAACACTTTCCGACCTGATGGCCGAAAATTATTACGGCTACTTTGCGAGCTGGTGCCGTGCAAAGGGCTTTGTTGCATATGTACAGCCTTATGATAAAGGCCCGTTCGACGAGATGCAAATAGGCGCCAATGCTGATGTGCCCCTTGCCGAACACTGGCACGGACTGTTTGCCGTTTTACAAGGCAACAAACCAATACGCCGTACGCCAAAGCTGGCAGCTTCCATTGCCCACACGTTGGGTAAGCCGGTGGTGGGCTGCGAAATTTTCACTTCCGAGCCGGGTTCCGGAAAATGGCAGGAGTATCCGTTTTCATTAAAACCCACAGCAGATGCCGCCTTTGTGCAGGGCATAAATAAGCTGGTGCTGCACCGCTTCGTACACCAGCCACATCCAACCGCTTCGCCGGGTCTTACCTTGGGTCCCTGGGGTAGTCACCTCGACCGGACAAACACTTGGTGGCCCCAGGCAGTTCCTTTTTTCGAATACCTTTCGCGGTGTCAGGTATTGCTGCGCCAGGGCCGCTTTGTCGCCGACATCGCCTATCTTGTACCAGAATCACCGGCGGTATTTACGCCGGTTTTACCTGACCACCCGGACTTTGCGCTGCCTCCGGGTTATGCATTCGACCTCATTCATCCGCAAACATTACTTAACGAGGCTGCAATTGACGCAGGCATTTTATCTTTGCGGGGGGGTATGCTGTACCAAATACTGGTGTTGCATCCCGGCCAGGGGTGGCGTCCCATCGTTTTGGAAAAATTGTTCGAACTGATACAACAGGGTCTTAAGGTGGTCGGTAGCAGGCCATCGCACCCTTTAGGTCTTGAAACAGAAAGCGGTTCACGGTTTCGCGAAATTGTGGACCGGATTTGGGGGGCACACCAAAGCATTCCATTCAGGAAAGGTCGGGTGTACGAAAGTGACCCGCTCAAACAGGTGTTAAAAGATTTGTGTGTGGGCCCGGATTTTACATACACTTCCAGCTCTGGTGATGCGCCGGTGCGTTTTATACACCGCAAATGGACGGAAGGCGATATTTATTTTCTGATAAACAGCCGCCGGAGTGCAGAATCAATTGTTGGCAAGTTCAGGGTTGTGGGCCGGCAGCCTGAATACTGGGACCCAGTCAGTGGAAGCACCAGGCCGCTACTGATATATGAATGTATGGAAGAATACACCCGTGTTCCGATATCATTGGCACCCTATGGTTCCGTTGCGATATTGTTTCGCAAACCCGCACCAGCGAAAACACTAATTTGGGTGGGCAAAAACAACCAGGCGCTAAGTACCCAGCATTTTTCGGTGCCGCCTTCGATTCTGCATCCGCATATAGCTTCTGATTTCACCCTTCATTTCTGGGTAAAACCTGAAACGGACATCATGCTGCGCACCAGCGAACACATGGAAAGGGTTAGATACCCGTACACGGATTACTATGCAATTTATCCGCATGCAGGCGGAACGCTTTACGGCGCCGGCCATTCTACCTGCGGCCTGGCCGTGGGCCGCAATGGTGTTTCCGTGTGGGAGCATACCGCCCCCACTCCGGAACTGGTGCTTTCAGTAGCCATACCGTTGTCGGGTTGGACCCACCTGGCGCTGGTATACCGGAACGGCACTCCCACAATTTACCTCGCTGGCAAGATGGCGGGCAAGGGAGTACCCAGTAAATACCAGGTGCATCCTCCAAGTCGTTTGCCCCAGCCGGAAAACTTTTTTTACAACGGCAATATGCTAACGCCGCTTCTCATTTCTCGCACCCTTTCGCAGGATGAAGTCCAGTTACTTGCCAGCCGGCCAATGCCGCCTCCAGTTTCAATTTTACCTTTTTCGCCGGGCGAGGTGGATGGGAACAGGCTTTTGTTCTTTGAGCCTGGCAATTACAGACTTGCCTGGAAAAACAAAGAAACCTACACCTTGAAAATAGCACCCCTGCCAAAGCCGCTTACACTTTCAGGGCCCTGGCAGGTCCGTTTTCCCGTTGGCACAGGCGCCCCACCGGCAATAACGCTTGCGCAGCTTTCGTCGCTGCACCTGCATGCAGAAAAAGGTGTACGCTTTTTTTCGGGAACAGCCATTTATACATTGATGTTTGATGTGCCGGCATTCAAACCAGCGCTGCGCTGGTTTATCGATCTGGGCTCAGTAGCCATTTTGGCAGAAACATTTTTAAATGGACACCACCTGGGTGTGCTATGGACGCCTCCTTTCCGATACGAAGTGACATCGTTGTTGAAAAAACAAGGTAACCGGCTTCAGGTTCGGGTCACCAATCAGTGGGTAAACCGGTTGATTGGCGACGAACACGCACCCTCGCCTTACCCCTATGCTCCGGCCGCTGCTTCCGGCACCTTTGAAGAATTGGCTGGTGGCGGCATATCCGAAATGCCTGCATGGTACACGAATGAAGCGCCTAAACCTGTTGACGGCCGGGTGGCATTTACAACCTGGCGTGCTTTTCGAAAAAATGACCCATTGCTGGAAAGCGGGCTGCTCGGCCCGGTGATTGTGTATGCAGGGGTAGAGCGGTCAGTTTAATCCCGCCTTGGCAATAGAAAAAGCCTCCGAAACGGAGGCCTTGTTGCGAAGCTAGGGATCGAACCTAGGACCTTCGGGTTATGAGCCCGACGAGCTACCGCTGCTCTACTTCGCGGTGCAAATATAGGCGTGCAGTTCTTTACAACCAAACAATCTTTTTATAAGCTTACTTTTGCGCTTTATTTCAATCGTGAAAACAGGCTTTGTAAACATATTCGGACGGCCCAATGCAGGCAAAAGCACACTGCTCAATGCACTGATGGGGGAAAAGTTGGCTATTGTGTCGCACAAGGTGCAAACCACCCGCCACCGCATCAAAGGCATCCTTACGGAAAAAGAATACCAGATCATATTTTCCGATACGCCGGGCATAATCGAACCGAAATATAAATTGCATGAACGTATGATGCAGGCCGTAAAAGGCTCGCTTGAAGATGCCGACCTGGCATTGCTCCTGGTAGATGCGAACGACGACTGGGAAGCATGCGATGCTATTTTTTCGGCCCTGCGGCTCCGCGTGCCTTCGCTGGTAGTGATCAATAAAGTGGATACCGTAAAGCCGCAAAAGGTAGCAGAAGCAAAGACTTTTTTCAGCGATAAAAAATATGCGGCAGGCATCTTTGCAATTTCCGCACTCAACGGCGGCCAGGTAAAAGAGCTGATACGCGAAGTGGCGGCCAGGCTGCCCGAAGGCGAACCATTTTTTGCAGAAGATGAGATCACCGATTTGTCGGAACGCTTTTTTGTGGGCGAGCTGATACGGGAAAAAATATACGAGTTGTTTGAAGATGAAATTCCCTACCAAACTACGGTAATTGTTCATGAATTCAAGCACAAATCATCGTTGATAAAGATCGGTGCCAACATCATTGTGCAGCGTGAAACCCAAAAGGCCATCATCATTGGCGAAGGGGGCAAAATGATCCGGCAAATCGGAACCAATGCCCGCAAAGACATTGAAAAATTTGTCCAAAGCAAAGTGTTTCTCGAACTGTTTGTAAAAGTGCGGCCCAAGTGGCGGGAAAATGATCTTTTTCTTAAAGAGTACGGGTATTGACCCTCCGTCCCTATAAAGGAAGGCTTGGGTGTGATGTACCTTGTATTTTTTTTGCAAATACTTCTTTTTTAAAACTGGTCTTGTTACCTGATGTTTTTCCAGAACATCAGTGATTCTTTTTCTTAATTTAAAAAGCGCCGTTGGTCTTTTGCTGGAATAATAATAAAAATTAGAAAGACCGGTGGACATAAGTTCCCTTTAGGGGGCAGGGGGTTATGGGATTTACAGTAGCAATTGTAGGACGCCCTAATGTGGGCAAGAGTACGTTTTTCAACCGGCTTATGGAGCATCGGAAAGCCATTGTGGAAGATACGCCGGGTGTAACCCGCGACAGGCAATATGGCGTAGCGGAGTGGGCCGGCAAGCAGTTCAACGTGATTGATACGGGCGGCTTTGTTCCGGAAAGTAAAGATGTATTTGAACGGGAGATACGCAAGCAGGTACGCATAGCTGTGGATGAAGCCAGCGCCATCATTTTTGTAGTGGATGTTACCACCGGCATTACCAGCCTTGACGATGCCATGGCCGATATGCTGCGCCGCACCACAAAACCGGTGCTCTTGATGGTGAATAAAGTAGATAACCACAACAGGGCTTTGGAGGCAGCGGAATTTTACAGCCTTGGTTTTGAGCAGGTATTCAATGTTTCCTCGATCAGCGGCAGCGGCACCGGCGAGTTGCTGGATACACTAACCGAGATGGTGCCTGCCGAAAACGAAGAAGAACAAACAGACGACATACCCAAATTCTGCATCATCGGCCAGCCTAACGTCGGCAAATCTTCTTTGCTCAACGCATTGGTAGGAGCGGAGCGCACCATTGTAAGCGATATTGCCGGTACCACCCGCGATACCATACATACCCGTTATAACCTTTTCCAGAAAGATTTTATCCTGATAGATACGGCAGGCTTGCGCCGCAAAAGCAAAGTAGAAGAAGACCTTGAATTTTACTCCGTGATCCGCGCCATCAAGGCCATGGACGAATCGGATGTGTGCATGCTGGTGCTGGATGCAGCGAAAGGTATTACGGCGCAGGACCTGAACATTTACAGCCTGGCGGCCCGCAAAGGTAAAGGGCTGGTGGTGCTGGTAAACAAATGGGACCTGGTGGCAAAAGAAACCAATACGGCCCGTGATTATGAGCGGGAGTTAAAGAAAAAGCTGGCACCTTTCAATGATGTACCCATACTGTTTATATCGGCAACGGAAAAAGTGCGTATTCTAAAAGCAATTGAGCTGGCACTGGAAGTGTACGAAAACAGAAAGCGTAAAGTGCCTACCTCGCAGCTAAACGAAGTGATCTTGAAAGCCATTGAAGCCTATCACCCGCCGGTGGTGCGCGGCCATCCGGTGCGTATTAAATATATAACGCAGTTGCCGACGGTAGTGCCTTCGTTTGCTTTTTTCTCCAATTTTCCCGACGATATAAAAACGCCTTACAAGAATTATCTGGAAAATCAGCTGCGCGAAAAGTTTCAGTTGTCCGGGGTGCCGCTCCGTATTTTTTTCCGGAAAAAATAATGAGCTGGTAAGTGATTTTTTTATCTTGTTCTGTTTGTTCGTCTGTTAATTGCCGTTACCTTCGCGGCCATTAAATAACCAACTGTTTTAAAAGAGCACAATGAAAAAATTCCTAGCTATCGCTGCTATTGCTGGTACACTGGTTGCCTGTGGCAACAACGCTGAAAATACAAATGCCGTTGATTCTTCTGCTGTTACCATAGACACGTCTTCCGTTATGATTGATACAACAGCAACAATGATTGATACTGCTGCTACAACCGTTGATACTGCTGCTGCCCAATAACGTGTCAAAATAGTAAAGCACTTATAAAAAAACCTCCCGGCAGTTCCGGGAGGTTTTTTTGTGCAGCATGCAGTAAATTATAACAGAAATAAAACCGGTTCCTTTCATTGTAAAACAGCGTGCTCCTGATCTTATCGGCAGTATTTTTTCTGAAAATTTCGGATGGTTGTTGCAAAGGCAACACACGCTTCCGCCTGCTGCTGTATAAAAACATTGTCTTCCAACAATCCTACCACTTCATTCATCTGCGCTTCGTTGTCGTACACCATTTTCTTAAAATCGTTCTGGTAATCTTTCGCCCTCGATTTGCGGATGTTATCGGTCATCCATTCCTGTGTGGCCAAAGCTTCATCGGTAAGTTGGTGGAGCAGGACGGGGGTAAAATCCGCTACCTTTATTTGCAGCAAGTGTTTTACGGCGGCAAATGCATGTTCCAGTTTTTGCTGCTCGTACTGCGCACTGCTGCTCTTGTAAAAAAGGTGCACTTCATCCCAACTGTTTATTTTTTCTTCTTTTATATCGTTGATAAGCGTTTGTACCGCATACCCGGGCATCAGTTGGCCGCCAATATTCAGCCAGGCGGCAAGGTCAATTTCCCTGTCAAAGCCTGCCGTTAATTCTTTAAAATCCTGGTAATTGCCCTGTTTCGCAAAACGGCTTAAAAGGTTTACAAAATGATATACCGTCAGGTTGGTAAAAATTTTTACGGCCGTATGTGCTTTTAAAAGCAATACCGGCCTGCCGGAGTTTTCAAAAGGAGCCTGCTGCAGCACCAAACTATCCATAGCCGGGTTTTCTAAAAGCTCCCTGCCTTTTTTTTCCAGATCTTCTTTTGCCGCATCTTTTGGCATACCCGAAGCAATGGCTGCAAGCGTCCGCATGGAGCCAATGGCGTGCACCATTTCATTGACGGTATCCGGGGCTAAAAAATCGTATTCAATATGCTGACTTTTTTCTTTGCGCTTGTCGCGATCCTTGTATTTGGCGGCATTGCGTGCCAGCGCGTACATATTGTATTGAAACCAATAAGCAGGCATTATCACCAGCCTGTTGGCCGCTTCGTCGTTGCTGATCAGCGAAAAGGGCAACGTGATGTTGAGTTCGGCAGGATAATCGCCTTTTGCGAGCAAGCTGAATGATGCAAACTTTGAATTGTGTTTTAAGCTCACGCACAGGCCCGGCCAAAAGCCGCGGCCGGCAATCAGCTCGCCATCGGCAGCGCGGCTGTTGTGGTTGGACCCGATGGTAGCGCCGGCAGCCATATTGCTTTGGCCCATTACCAGTGCCGCACACAAAAAAGAGTTGTTGTGGTGTTGTTCGTGCGCAGGGTAAATAAGCGAATTGAGCACTTCGCAACAAGAGATGGTGGCATTGTTGCCCAGGTAAGAATTGAGCAGGCGCGCACCATATTTTAACTGGCTGTGTGAAGCCATGATAAAGCGGACGGCTTTGGCTCCGTAAAAAACACGGCAGCCAATGCCAATGATGCCGTTTACGATTTCGCAGCCTTCGCCAATCTGCGTTTGCGCGTGCGGCGCCGAGTCTATGGTAAGGTTTTTGAGCTTGTTGGCGCCTTTGATGTACGCATCGGTTCCGATCCAAACATCCTTGATGATGCTTGTATTTTTTATAACGGTGCGGTCGCCTATTTTTCCGTAATACCCTCTTCGTTTATCAAATCGCTTTTCGGTAAATGCAACCAGCCGCTCCAGGAGTTGTTTGTCTTCCCTGTATTGCGACCAAATGAAAGCATCACCAGGCAGCATGCCATGAAAAGGCATGATCCTGCGACCTGCATTTTCGTTGCGTACTTCCAGCCAGATCCGCACATTTTCATCTTCGCCATCTTTCAAAATACCGTTGCCAAACTTTACATGGCTGGTTACATGCAATTCGTGCACGTTGGCAATCATCACTTCATTGCCAATGATATAATGCGACAGGTAGGTTACATTCGAAATGACCACATTATCGCCAAAATCGCAGGAGATAATGGTGCTGTTGTACAAACCTACGGGCAAACAAACATTGTGGTATTCCAGATAAACAGCCTCCAGTTTACCAATGCGCACCAGCCCGAAAAAATTACAGTTCTTTACCAGCTCCGGGTTAAAATCGTCAGATACGCAGATCTTGTTCCAGTCGTCGGAAGTATTGTTGTTGCGCACCAGTTTTTCGATTTCATAAGCAGTTAGGTTGCGGTAATGAATGCCGCTCCGGTTTTGCATGTTGCGCAGGTAATATTGATCCTCGCCTTTTGGCTGGTAGGGTTCCGGAATAAAATCATAGCCCAACGTATGCAGCGGTCTCTTTTTGATTGCGTTCATAATAATAAAGATGAACAGGTTTTGATGATAGGGATATTGGATAGGATAAAACAATACAAAGCTAACCGAATGCCTTATCCCTAAAACGCCTATCTCGCGTTTGCATACCGATTACTCCACCGTTACCGATTTTGCCAGGTTGCGGGGCTTGTCTACATCGAGGCCGCGGGCTACGCCAATATAATAAGCCAAGAGCTGCATGGGCACCACGCTCAACATCGGCGCCATTATTTCATCGGCCTCAGGTACGGCAATCACGTCGTTGGAAAGCAGGGTGCTTTGCTCGTCGCCTTCGTTGATCACCGAAATAACCAGGCCTTTGCGGGCTTTTATTTCCTGCATGTTGGAAATAACTTTTTCATGGTACGAATCTTTTGTGGCAATGAACACAACGGGCAACGTCTCGTCTACAAGTGCAATGGGGCCATGCTTCATTTCTGCCGCCGGGTAGCCTTCCGCGTGGATATATGAAATCTCCTTCAGCTTCAGGGCACCTTCCAGCGCCACCGGAAAATTATATCCGCGGCCCAGGTACAGAAAATCATCTGCGTCTTTGTATTTATCGGCCAATGCGCTGATGGCGGGCGCCGATTTTAAAACCATCGCTACTTTTTCAGGAATAGCTTCCAGTTCTTTCAGGAGCTGCAGGTACCGTTGTTCGGTAAGGGTGGCCTTCATCTTGCCAATGGCAAGTGCCATCATGGAAAGCACGGCCAATTGTGCGGTAAATGCTTTGGTGGATGCCACGCCTATTTCGGGGCCGGCATGCGTATAAGCGCCGGCATGCGCGGCGCGGGCAATGGATGAACCCACTACATTTACAACGCCCAATATAATAGCACCTTTGGACTTTGCATTTTCGATAGCCACCAATGTGTCGGCCGTTTCGCCGCTTTGCGAAATGGCAATGATTATGTCGCCTTTGTTGATCACCGGATTGCGGTACCTGAACTCAGATGCATATTCTACTTCCACATTAACGCGGCACAATTCTTCAAATATATATTCTGCCACCAGGCCTGCGTGCCAGCTGGTGCCGCAGGCCACCATCACAATGCGGTTGGCAGCCACAATTTCTGTTGCATACTTCTCTATACCGCCCATGGTAATGGTGCCTGCCGTTGCATCAAGGCGGCCACGCAAACAGTCGTAAATGGTTTGGGGTTGTTCGAATATTTCCTTGAGCATAAAATGGTCATAACCGCCTTTTTCAATGGCGGCCAGCTCCATATCCAGCTTTGTTATAAAAGGCGTTTGGCGTTCGTTGCCCAAATTTTTCAGGATCAGTTCGTCCGGGCGAATAATAGCCAGCTCATAATCGTTTACATACACCACTTCTTTTGTGTATTCGATAATGGGCGAAGCATCGGAAGCTAGAAAATGCTCGTTCTTACCTACGCCAATCACCAGGGGACTGCCTTTACGGGCTGCAATAAGCGTATCCGGGGCTTCACTATCCAAAAGCACTATTACATAGGCACCCACCACCCGCTTTAATGCAATGCGCACGGCTTCTTCTGCAGGACAATTATTATTTTTCTGAATGTCATCAATAAAATTGAGCAGCACTTCGGTATCGGTATCGCTGTGAAAGGTGTACCCTTTGTTGAGCAGTTCCTGTTTTAGCTGCGCATAATTTTCGATGATGCCGTTGTGTATCATGGCAAAGCGGCCGCTTGCAGAAATATGCGGATGTGCGTTGCGGTCGCTGGGTTCGCCATGGGTGGCCCAGCGGGTATGGCCAATGCCGATATGGGAATGTAAGTCTTTGCCCTGCAGTTCTTCTTCGAGGTTGGCAACCTTTCCTTTTTTCTTATACACCTTTAGCCCGTCGTTGAGTAATGCAATGCCGGCGCTGTCGTAACCGCGGTATTCCAATCTTTTCAATCCTTTCAAAACAATAGGGTAGGCTTCTTTCTGACCGATATACGCAACGATTCCACACATAAGCAAAGTACTTTATTTGAACGAATCGCGAAACTCCGAAATGATTCCTTAATAAAAAAATAGATGGCGTACTTATAAGAGTTTCCCGCTAAGTGTAAGGAAAGCAACCGAGAAGTAAATAACCAGGCCTGTAACATCTACCAGTGTGGCTACGAAAGGGGTGGAGGAGGTAGCCGGATCGGCACCAGCACGCTTCAGCACCAGCGGCAGCATAGAACCTACCAGGGTGCCCCACAGCACTACGCCGATCAGGGAAAAGCCAACGGTAAAAGCTATACGCCCATAGTACACCCCAAACGTATCGGAAAAAAAATGCCAGATAAAAATGACGCCTGAACCCAGCACGCAAAGCGTACAGCCCAGCATCAGGCCTGATAATATTTCGCGCCGCATGATGCGCCACCAGTCTGCAATGGAAATTTCGCGCAGCGCCATGGCCTGTATAATAAGCGTAGCGGCCTGCGAGCCGCTGTTGCCGCCGCTGGAAATAATAAGCGGGATAAAGGTGGCCAAAATGACTACTTTGGCGATCTCGTCTTCAAACTGCCGCATGGCAGAAATGGTGATCAACTCGCCGATAAACAAAACAATAAGCCACACCACTCTTTTTTTAAACAAGGAAAAAAGCGGCATTTCAAGATAAGGCTGGTCGAGGGCTTCGGTGCCGCCTATTTTTTGGATGTCTTCCGTAAACTCTTCGTTGGCAACCCACAGCACGTCGTCAATGGTTACAATGCCCAAAAGCTTGTTGCTGTTGCTTACCACCGGCAGCGCCATGCGGTTGTTCATCTTAAAAGCTTCGTTGGCTACTTCCTGGTCATCGTAGGCATTGAGGGCAATCACCCGTTCATCCATCAGTTCGCTTACGCTGGTTTCGGGGTCGTTGAGGATAAATTCCCGTATCCTGATATCATCCAGCAGCTCGCCTTTGTTGTTGATCACATAAATAACATCAATGGTTTCGCTGTTTTTGCCCACGCGGCGTATGATGTTGAGCACTTCGGCAATGGTATTGTGTTCGTACACATACACATAATCAGGCGTCATCAGGCGGCCCACGCTGTTATCGGGATAGCCCAAAAGCGAAAGCGTGATCTTTCTTTCTTCGGGTTCCAGCAGCTTGATCAGTTCGCGCACTACATCGCTGGGCAGTTCTTCTAAAAAAGAAGTACGGTCATCGGCAGGCAATGCGTTGAGCAATTCGGCGGTTTTGGCGGCAGGCAGGGTTTGGATGATTCTTTTTTGGGCCGAAAAGTCGAGAATGCGAAACACACCGGAAGCCCGGTGCACCGACATGTTGGCGATGATGCTGGTTTCGAACTCGGCATATTCATACACCAGTTCTGCCACGTCCGAAATATTTTGGTCGTCCAGGAACTGGCGGATTTCCAGCTTGTCGTTTGTTTCCAGTAGATTTTCAAACTGCAGTTTTAGTTCCTCAAGTTCAGTTTCCAAAGCCATGCGCCAAAATTACCGATTGGGCGCATTTATATTGCAGTCTTAATTTGGGGGCATGGAAATGGGCTTTTACCTTTCGGACAGGATAGAGATACGGCAAACCCAAAAGATGGGCAAAGGCGTTTTTGCTTTAGCGTATCTGCCCGAAGGCCTGCTGCTGGAGTTGTCGCCGGTGATCGTAATGTCGGCGCAAGAGCGAACCCTGCTCGACCAAACACGCTTGCACGATTATATTTTTATTTGGGGCGAGCGGGAAGACCAATGCGCCATGGCGCTTGGCTATGTGCCCCTGTACAACCATGCGCCGGTTAGCAATTGCGAATATGTGATGGACTTTGAAAAAGAAACCATTTCCATCATTACTGTACGGCCCGTTGCAAAAGGAGAAGAGTTGTTTGTAAACTATAACGGCGATTGGAATGATGAACGGCCGGTTTGGTTTGAGCACTAGCCTCATCCCCTGTCCCCTGAAGCGGGCACTCCATTCAAATGCCTACTTTGTTACATCTGTTCTTTCGGAGATGGATTTGTTATTTTATGTAATCAGCTTTAGTACACTTAACGGGCTCATGTTGCAGCCTGTGGCGTCTTTAGCGCCATCGCACACTTGTACGGTTGTTCGTTGTTTCACATAGCACTTTTGACCTAACGCATCTTTATCC
>QQTW01002819.1_pt1 | contig 12732 bp, 11 predicted proteins | sample 1904831 | NCBI WGS metagenome assembly QQTW01 (sample SAMN09435610, study PRJNA476489) | Subsurface metagenome, whole genome shotgun sequencing project. | reverse complement strand
GGGGGGACAGATCTGTACCTCCCTCCGAGGTGGGTACGATTCGAGCGAAATACGAAATGGCTGGTGAGCAGGCTTTTGCAGAATCCAACCTCAGCCGGCACTTGGCTAGTCGCTGACGGCATACTCGTGTGTATCAAAAGAGACAAAAGGTTTGGATCTGGAGAGAGAGGGGAACGGGGTGAGAACTGATGGATGGGCCCTTTAGGATAATGGAGCGCAAACGTCTTCACATGGATATGTTATGGTTCGCCCATGAAACTTGCCGTTGTGATGGGTTTGGGAAGGAACTTTTCCACACCACCCATGAACAGGATCGCGTTGGGGCTCTTAACTCATACTAGATGTTATCGACGTACTAAGTAAGGAACCCTGTGATGAATAGCCAGAGCTCTCTTTACAAATTCGGGTTGTCAACCGCCAGACTTCAAGGTGTCCCTTCTTCAAAAGGCTGACTGCCTCTCCCCGGTACCCCCCCAACTTCAACATCCTTAGCGCCAACACCAAAAGTACCGAGGTACCTAGGTAAACGCCAGGGCTGTCGCTATTCACCGCATGCGCAGGTCTAGGGGTGGGACATCTGGATCATTGGACTATTGCGACCTACATATCAAGGTTGACTTTGATTTCCTCAAAGTTTCAACAATCGTGCATGTCTCCAGGTGTCTAGTAGCACTCTATTATCTGCAGCAGGGTAATGCGGTTCATGAGCGGCATTAAAGCGCCGGAGGTTTAAGCTCAGATTTGCCCTCCAGGGCGGGTGCTCAAAGATCGTGCTTCAAATATGGTAGGGCTTTGTTGGCACCTAGAGAAGCTCAACTGACTTTAGCACACGTAGACATCTCCAGATCATCTGCGCCGCAAATCTAGTCAAATCTCTACACTTTCACGGTTTACCGGCTTGACTATTGGATCTCGAAGAGCTTCTGAAACTCCGGAAGACATTCATGGACCATTGGGGCTAAATTTGCTACATGCACCTTCAAATCCTCAGATTGACTTTGTCTTCGTACACGGCCTACGAGGAGGATCTAGGAAAACATGGAGCTCTTCAGAAAGTATCACTTCTTTCTGGCCTCAAGAATGGCTACCGCTCGAACCGGGCTTCAAAAATGTCCGAATCCACTCCTTCGGCTACAATTCAGACTGGGGCGACGGCAAAGCAAGTCAACTGACCGTCCACGATTTTGGACAAGCCTTATTAGGGGAGATGGTGAACTCTCCGACGATATCTGGCGCTGATTCTGAGACTGCAATTGTGCTCGTGGCACATTCCATGGGTGGACTCGTCATCAAAAAGGCTCTGTTGCAGGCAAGGCAAGATCCAAACTGCAGACGGCTTTGCCGCCGTATTCATAGCATGTTCTTCTTAGCCACACCACACAGAGGTTCTGACAGTGCACATTTACTCAAGAACCTGTTGAGTCTTTCGAGCTCAAAATCTTACATCGGCGATTTACAAAAGGGCTCGATGAGCACCCAGCTGATTAATGACGAGTTTCGCAATGCTTACTGGGATATTCAATTATGGTCATTTTTCGAGACGCTACCAACTACAGGTCTGGGCATTGTTGTGGACCGCGACTCCGCCGTGCTAGGACTACCCGCAGAACGCATACAGTTGATGAATGCCAATCATCGCAACATCTGCAAATTCGCCGATCGATTTGATAGCAATTACATGAGTCTAAGGAACGCTTTTGTCTCTTGTGTAGACTCTATCAAGAAGGAGTGGATCGTAAAACAACGGCAGGCCATGATGGCCCAGTTACAGACGATATCTGAGTTTCTTGGTGTAACAGAAGGCCCAGAAGCAGACCTGACTCGCGTCAGACAAAAACAGACTCCTGGAACCTGTCAGTGGCTCACGGAGTCCCAAACTTTCATCGAATGGTCAAACTTCACCGATCCCACGCGAGTCTTCTGGCTCGAGGGTGAGCCGGCGACGGGCAAGTCGACTACTGCAGGGCACGCCATAGAGTATCTTGAAACGGCGAACGGAAGCTGTGCTTACTTCTTCTTCAAACATGGCGATAGCACCAAATCGGCACTAGCTAATGCTCTACTTTCTCTTGCCTGGCAGATGGCGCATATCAACTCAGAAATCAGAGCGGACCTTCAGCTCATGGCCGAGCAGGGCGCGTTCCTTGATCGAACCGATGAGAGCTCCGTATGGCGTTCAGTATTCCAGATGAGGATTTTCAAGCTTAGCTGGAAAGACCCATGGTATTGGGTTCTGGATGCTCTGGACGAATGTGCGAATCATATGGCATTATTACCATTGTTGGCAAAACTGGAAAATGACCTGCCGTTGAAGATTCTGATAACAAGTCGTCCGGTCCTTGCCATTGACCGGGGCTTCCAACAAGAAGGTCTACCCAGAGTATCAGAAACGGTCGCTATATCCCGGTCTTTGTCGGACATCCAACTCTTTTTGAGCAAGAACTCCGGTTTCCTACCAGTAGAAAACGAACATGAGAAGGAAAAGCTCTTGACGAGGATCCTTAACCGCTCAAATGGCAACTTTCTTTGGACATTCCTTGTCCTCCAAGAGCTTGCAGACACTCCAAGCGTGCAACAAGCTTATGAAGTACTTGATTCTGTACCAACCGGCATGGAAGGGCTTTATGCAAGAATTCTGGAGACAGTGATGAGTCATCCACGAAACAGCAGACTTGCGCGAGCTATCCTGAAATGGTGTGTTTGTGTAACTCGGCCTTTGACCGTGGAAGAGCTGAAAGATGTCCTGAAACTTGATCTTCGAGATAGCTTCCCACGACTTGAGCAAACCATCAACTCAATAACTGGAAATCTCGTCATTGTCGATGCCAACTCCAGAGTGCAACTGGCTCATCAAACGGTTCGCTCATACTTGATGCAGGAAAATGTCACCTTTCCAACAAAACCTGAGTACGCCATTGTCAAATCTCGAGACAATCTCTCTCTGAGCGACGTCTGTCTCGACTACCTTTGTGGATCAGAACTGAAAGTGCCTCGTCATAGACGAGGAAGCGCCCAGCCTCGATCAATCAAGCGATCGGCATTCGCAAATTATGCAGCGGCACATTTCTCGGATCATGTAGTGAGATCATCCATACAGGACGCTGCACTGTTTAACAAGCTGCATGCTTTCTTCGCTACGAACGTAATGACCTGGATCGAGATCGTAGCTTCACAAAGGAGCTTGGCGCCTATCATAGCCACTGCTCGCAACGTCAAATCCTATCTCGAGAAAAGGTCAAAGTACATGGCGCCTTTGGATCAAAAAGTCCGTGATCTGAAAACTTGGGCCAACGACTTAAGCTACCTCGTCACTTCATTTGGAAAGCCACTCCTAGAGTCGCCTCACTCTATTCATTTTATCATTCCCCCAGTTTGTCCTTCCACGTCTATGATTTACCGAGCGTCCTCACAAGGCGCCGGACGGTTTCGCATGCATGGACTTGAGCAGAAAGAATGGGACGACCGAGTTGCTTGCCTAGCGCAGCCCGGAATGTCTGCTCTTGCGGTGACATCTCGGAATGAGAAATTTGCGCTGGGCTTCTCCGACGGCATAGTTCGGATACATGATTCGTCAACCATGCAGCAGACCGGAAATTATGATCACAAGGAATCGGTCCGCTACGTCGAATACTCTAAAACTGGTGACTTGCTGGCTACCGCGAGTTGGAAGAACATCAAGGTCTGGGAAACAGGGAGCAATCGTCTCAAATGGCAGCATCGGCTCAAAGATTCTTTGATGTGCATTTCTTTCACTAAGGATTCAAACCATCTGGTTACTGCCTCCCGGGCGAACGATCTAATGCTATGGGATGTAGAGACATCTCAACTTGTCAATTGCGCCGCATTCACCGACATTGATGAAGCTACTGGCCAGGAAATGAAAGCCCAAAAAACACCAATAAGAGTGGAGTACTCTCCGGACTTGGACATTCTTGCTGTGGTATACCGACAACGACCAGCTATTTTCTGGGACCTTGAAGAGAACCCGGCAAATCCGATTTATATTGGTTCATACAACAAAGACACAGCCACGTACCCAGGACCACTCAACTTTGCTCTCGCCTTCAATCCATGCGTCGAACTCATTGCTGCAAGCTATGATGATGGGGAAGTTGTCGTGATAGATCCCTTTACACAACGTACGCAAGCTCGTGCAACCGAGGGTAGTGCTTTGTTGCGCTCAAGTAAGGACGGCGAGGTCCTTGCTAGTGCAGATGGCGAAGGCACTATCACCTTGTTCGAATTCGAAACTCTAAGGAGAATGTATAGGATCCGATCTTACCCTCTCACCATCCGTGATCTGGATTTCAGCAGCGATGGCTTGCAGGTTTTGGAAGTGAGAAGCGATCATTGCAATGTCTGGCAACCAGCTGCTCTTGTCCGCAGCACAGATCTTAGCGACGATTCGATGGTAGCAGAAGCGAGTGGGGTTTGCAGTGACGACTATTCACATATTCCGGAGACGTCCGACGTTAGCGTGTTTGACGACGATAAAACGATCACGGCATTAGCCGTGTCGAGCAAAGGCCTGGTCTTCTCTGGCAGAGAGGACGGTTCCATGGCTTTGTTTTCCGCATCTGACGGCAAGATTATCCAGGAGTTGGAACCATACACCCGGCAGATCGGGATTGCTGTTGTGTGTATCAGCGTTTCCGGAGTGCTATTTGCCAGCATCAATCGCGCTGGTCGGGTTCTCGTCCTACAGATTGATAAGCCCGGGGTGGACTTGCCGAAGACTCGACTTGATAAAAGGGCGGAGGATGTTGTGGTCGAGGTTCTTTTCACCGCTAATGACAAAAGTCTTCTCATCAGCATGAACCAACGCGATGAACTGTGGGATCTGGAATCCAAAAGCAGTATCGTCCGAGAGTCGTTTTCAGATACTGCACGGCGGCATTGGATGTTGCACCCATCCATAGCGCGGACGCTGCTCTTTCTCGAAGGCGCATATCTCTCTTCGCTGGACTTGGCTAACTTTGCGCAACACGAAAGTCCGACCAGAGTCAATGTTGCCGAAGATATCACACATGCAACACTTACCACAGCATTCGTGGGCAATCACGGCAACCCCCAGTTGTGCATATTTTTTGCGCCACACAGAGATGGCTCCTCATCAGCGAAACTACGCATATGCGACGGCTTGACGGCGAGCCCAACGTCATGGAGAAACAGTTCACCTCACGGCATTGTAACAAAAAGCTACGATCGTTTGGCGAAGGACTTGAAATATGCCATTGGCATGCAAGGGTCCTCATTCTACTTCCTTACCCACAATGGATGGATCTGCTCCCTCGAAACCGCAGGTGGGCGTGAGCGCCCATATTACACTCGACATTTCTTCGTTCCGTTCCGGTTCCACAGCAATGCAAGTGCCATTCTACTGTTCGTCACATCTGATAAGAACATTGTATTGGCTTACATGTCAAATGTGATCGTTTTCGTTGGTGCTCTTGATCTCGAAGAGTCTGTTGTGATGGATGAAAAGGCGTTGAGCATACGACCGAGCATGAGGTCGACACAAGGCAGGAGCAGAACAAGTCCGATCTAAACCTATTGCAATCGAGGCTCTTGGCAGCGCTAGTTCATGAAGATCACCGCTCCTGCATCATTATTGGCGCTGCATCGCCGCTGTTCCACGCCACCCCACGAATTGCCGCCCAACCCCCCGCCCGGGAGTGTTGCCCGTGGGATCATGGCACAGCGGCGATTACTCCAAGGCTCTTACCGTGATACAACGACGAAATGGCCGAGCCGAAAGACCACAGCACCTGGCCACCGAAGGATCTTATAGCTGACCTGGGCATTAAAGGTGACCCTGAACCCGAAAAAGTACTCGACGAGAATGTCGCCAAAGGTTCGTCAGCCTTGTCGCGCGTGTCGAAGAACTCCAGGCAGCCACACTGAGCAGTCTGCAAAGCTGGCAAGAAGTCTAATAGCAGCATTAGCATTACCTCCTGGTAGCGAGGTCCTTTCGATAACATCTTCGGGCTCTAGTGCTTGGGTACAGACTGTTCGCATAGATGTTCGCCTCGCCGATGGCCACGAAATGGCCTTTTTCAAGAAGGTACATAGTCCATTGAGAAACCTTGATCATCAATTGACAAGAGTAAGAATCAATCGGGGCCGAACGGACGTCGTATGATGGAGGGGACCTTCGAATCAGAAAAGGCCGTCTCTGAATACATCGCAGAGCATGTTCCAAAACCAATTGCATGGGGCAGTTATTTGCTCGATTCCAATATGTTCTACTATCTCGCGCATTTTCATGATATGGTCGACGCAGCTGTGGACCCCTCGCAGTTCGTTGACATTGTTGCGACGCTCCATCGAGACAGTACGGGAAAATCTCCCAAAGGGAAATTTGGCTTCCACGTCCCGACGCATCTGGCAAACGTTCCAAACGATAACTCATGGGAGAACTCCTGGGAGGCCTTTTATACCAAAGCTATAAGGAAGATGTTCGAGCTTGAAGCTGTCAGCCATGGCAGCGATGACGCCGAATTCGAAAGTCTGAAACGGAAGATGCTGACCAAGGTCATACCGCGGCTGTTGAGACCTATGGAGTCGGGAGGCCGGACTGTGACACCTTGTTTAGTTCACTCAGACTTGTGGCTCGGCAATTGCATGCTTGATGCAGGTACCGATAAGATCATGTTATTTGACTCATGCGCGTTTTGGGGGCACAACGAGGCGGACTTGGGCCCCTGGCGTGCTCAACGGTATCAAATGGGAAGACCTTTTCTACGCGAATATCAGCGCATGATGGGCATGACTGACCCTGAGGCATGTCTTCCCGCTTGCCAAGTTGAACATTAGGATTGACAAACTGTTACAGGAAGACTGGGACGATCGGAATGCACTGTACGCGATGTAAGAAATGGGGCAGATAAATCTATAATTTTCGATCCGTTGACCCGTCTCAGGAGATATGACATGCTAGTCTCAGCATTGTTCCCGAACTCGAAGAAGTTTCGTGAGCTGTAAGCCACCTACGGCCACATTGAAACCGCATCCACTGACGTCCTCTAGAGCTCGTGCCGAAATGCTACGACTAAGCCAGAAGTATCCCAACGGCTTCGAGGATCTTGGGGACCAAAAGCCTCCGGATAAGGACAATGTGAGTTGTGCTTAGTCGGCCTATGTACTTATCTCTCATAGCACAGACTACATTACCACTTTACGAACCGAAATTAACGGAAAGCAGGCACGCGAGACTAAGTATGAAGCTCATGCACTACTATAGAACATAGAGTGATAGTGCGGCTACCTAGGTAGCCAACACTCTGGATTCACACCGTGTTGGCAGGCTAGCAATAAAACTCACATTATATAGGTAATTCCGCTAGCTGAATATACACATGTACTTACTATGAATACATGCACTGTTCAAATCACTCTATTCCGTGCGCCCGTTTGTAGAGCTAGTCGATTGATAGGACCTAGGTAGCATGATGTCGTGGGAGAAACACTTTTCCACGTCCATTGGCTTGAAATGACACTCCTCGACCATAGCGTCAATTAGCCTACATGGATAATTACCTCAGGACTGATTTTCTGATTTTCCCACTCTTCTTCCTGCTTTTGAAGAGACCTTGAAGCTTTTGAACGCAATGAACATGTTATGTCCTGTGCAAAACCCATTTGTTCTGAAGACGACCTTACCTAGCCTCCAACGATCGACTACAGTTCGAGCTGTGAACTATTGGTCAAAGAGCAATGCTCAAGGGCACCCAGGATAGTGAGCCACTGTGCCCGATGTTAGCAGTGGGCCGCAGGACGCTGAGATCAATGTCTAGAATTTGTTCGTAACACCTCGACTTCCAGGCGAATGTCACTGGCATTGCTCAGTCGGTACGATCACGAGCGGAGTCAGACAACGAAACTGGAAAGGACAAGCGGCCGGCAAAGCCGCGAGCACAACGACGATGTCCAAAGTCACGAATACTCGCTCTTCAGCGAAGTTCAGAAGACGTGCATATTATACTTGGCATCCTTCAGCGCCATGTTCAGTGGCCTATCCTCTTTTATCTACTACCCGTCCATCACGGCCATCTCGTCCTCGCTCGGGGTAACGATTCAACTTGTCAACCTAACAATCACCTCTTACCAAGTCGTATCCGGCATCGCTCCAGCAATTCTCGGCGATTTCGCGGACCAGGCCGGGCGTAGGCCTGTCCTCTTGATTGCGTTGACTTTCTACTCGGTAGCAAACTTGGCCCTGGCGTGCCAAAACAGCTATGCGGGTCTTCTCATCCTTCGTTGCTTACAGAGTGCCGGAGCTTCGAGCACTATAGCAATAGCCTACGGCTTCATCGCTGACATCGCACCTCCTTCAAGGCGGGGTTCCTCTGTCGGTATACTCCAAGGTTTCACCAATTCGGCACCCAGTATAGGTCCGGTGCTGGGAGGTGTCTTGACGGAGAAACTTTCGTGGCACTGGGTCTTCTGGATCCTGACAATTCTCTCTTCGTGCCACTTACTGATTATCATGTTCTTCATGCCAGAGACATCCCGCAAGCTGATTGGAGATGGCAGGATTGAGCCTCCCAGACTAATGAATAAGACCATACTAGCATTTCTTAGGCCAAAGGTGCCACCTTCCTTGGGGACACTATCGAAGGATGTGCCAAAGCTGCGTGTGCCAAACCCATTCAGTTGTCTTCAGACATTACTACAGAAAGCGTCATTTCTGGTTATCCTTGTCGGCGGTATCCAGTACACAATATACGGCTGCCTTGCAACATCGCTTTCGACGCTGATGATCAAGATGTATGATCTAAACTCTCTTACTGGTGGCCTCGTTTATCTTCCATCAGGCCTTGGTGGCATTTTGGCCGCATATACAACTGGCCGAATACTTGATAAAGACTACCGCACCACCGCAAGAGTCCATGGCCTTCCAGAAGACAAGTCGTCAAATGACCTGACCCAGTTCCCTATCGAGAAGGCCCGGCTGCTCTCGGTATTTCCAATGCTAGCTGTCAGCACAGCGGCAACAGCAGGTTACGGGTGGTCGCTTACGACGCGCGTCCATATTGCTGTTCCTCTTGTGTTGACTTTCTTCACTGGTGCATCACAAGTAGCTATCTTCACCGTTTGCGGTACGCTATTGACGGATCTGAACCCTGATCAAAGTGCAACGATTCAGGCAAGCTACAGCTTGGTCCGTTGTGCCGTGAGTGCAGCCGGTATTGCTGCACTTCAAGCCATGTTAGATGCTGTTGGGGTTGGATGGTGCTTCTCCATCTTCGCAGTCATGGGTGCGGCTTGTGCGCCAGTCTTTATGCTCTTAAGATATCGCGGACTGGAGTGGCGGCGTGCGAAAATGGTCTTCGGGGCCGCTGAAGAACCTTCAGTTGCAGTCAGACAGGTCCAGACCACAGCTGTTCAGACATCTTGCAGGCTAGACAGCCTCTGATTGTGCATCTACTCTAGACTGGACGGCACTTGCTCGGTCCTGTGACAGGAGAGCTCCTATCATCTCAGCTGTCGGCTTGCGCAATTTGTCACCTGTGCATATGTCGTGCCGTTTCCCGGTCTTAATGGCGACAAAAGCCATAATCCCCTCCTAATATCTCGAAGGGGCAGAAAATCCTTGGTTGTACATACTCCTTTACGTCAATTCGGCCTGCAGCAGAGTGCGGTGATAGCAAATCTAGGAGACTCGATCTTCTCTAATAAAGCGTTTGATCGACAGCAAAGATAGCATACTGAAAGGTAAAAGTAAAGGCTCATGGTCCAGTGGTAGTCTCCATAAGGTCCAGATATCTGTCTTCCAGGGCGATCCTTATATTCAGGCCTACCCAAAGTTTCGATAGCCACATCAACTTTAGGCGGCCCGAGAATGACGAGGGTGGATTCCGCACGACCGGGAAAACAGGAGGGACCCCACAGTGTCAGCGGCTATTGAGTTATCAGAGACAACGCAAAGCCCTTTAAATTCATGTATGCTAATAGAATGCATTCGTGTACACATCTGTAACTCCGAAAAATCAACCCCGGGATATCTTGAATGCAAACAATCATGATAATGAAACCATCGGCATCACCATATCAACGAGCGTATGTCAGGACGTAAGTTCGTAAAAAAAAGCAATACAGAAGCCATCAAGATCCACCTGGACAAGGTAACTTCAAGATCAGATCATGAATAATACTGGGCTGGCGGCGGCGGCACCGGCGCCTGTTGCTGGAAAGCTGGAGAGTAGGGGTACTGCGTTTGCTGACCGAGCGGCTGCGGCGCCGACGGGGCGACAGGAGCGTCCATAGAGGTGGTTCCGAACTTCTGCTGGGTGGAGTCAACCGGACTCAGGCTGACTCTGAAGTCCGACGTGCCTGTGGTAGTGATGTTTCCGGCAGTCTTGATCGTCGCTAAGATGACGAGCAACTCGATCAGGGAGTGGAAAGCACTGATAGCCAAAGTGCCTCCGGCGCTGGCGGTCCATGAGCCGGAGATGATGATGGCGGACCTGATGAGCTCGTAAAGGCTGGATGCAATCAGAGTCCAGATGAGGAACTGGATCCAGCGATTTAGATGCTGCGGATTGAACATCGAATCAGCAAAAGACTCATTCCAGGGTATGTTAGCTGGGAGAGTTACCTTGCTTCTCATACCGTTCGCCTTCAGCCCTTGGCGAGCGCCGTTCAGGACGACGCCTGCAAAGATGACAACAATGAACTTGAAGACCAGATATGCTATCACTATGCCAAGGTATGCGAAGCTGCTGTGGTAGGCAAGCGTGCTATAGCAGTAAAGCCCTACACATGCTGCCACAAGCACGGACAGAACCCCGAGAAGGATCGGTCGTGCCACCTCCACAGTAGACTTTGGGATACCCGCAAGCCTTCGAAGAGTGGTGATCAGCGGCAACAGGATAATGGCGAGCACAATGATTTCGGCAAGAAATGCAAAGACGACCGTGGCGATGAACGAGCGGTGATACGACTCGTACGAAGTGACAAGGCAGGCATGAAGAATGCTGAGGATTATGTGGAGAGCGATAACACTAGAATTGTCTCTCAGATTAGCACGCTTCTCTTAGTTCTCTGTCATGTCGTCGACCTCTTTGAACCGAAAAGAATTATGATGTAATTCAAGGAGCTCATACATGAACGTAAACAGCAGCGCAATGCTCATGGAGAAGCGCAATATCTTGCGTGCCTCCGCATTCCTTCTATTCACGCGAAAGAGAATGATCGCAAGTATGATGACAATGACAATCAGGAGGACATTGACGATGATGGCGCCGACGAAAGCGGGGCTATCGAAGTAGCCGGACGCGCTGCAGCCGTTGCCGCCGCCGCTGCCACCGTAATAGGAACCGTCGTCATCATCTGAGCTGTAGCTTGATAGAGACCCGCTGCTTTTTTTCGGTGCCATGCTTGATCTTGCAAATGATATGTTTTAGGTTCAGAAACGATACTTTGGATGTATGATGATAATGATAATGATGATGATGAAAGAGCTGCAAGGAAAACAATGTTACTTATGCACGAAGGTCTCTGCTTCTATATTATGAGCCATGGCCAAGCGCCAGTCAAAGCGGCAATAGCGCCGTGATGCCCAGGTGGGTATGATGGCATTCACGGTGGCTGTGTCTTCTTCATCCAGTTGCTCTCCGCACTCTCCTCCAAGGTGCTGCGCTGCACACACAGCAAACAGGCCCGGGTTGATCGCAATATGATTGCGCTAAGCGCTCGTTCCTTTTCCCAAGGCTGAATCCTCAGGCAACATGACCAAAGAAGGATTAACCCTGTTTTGCCCTGCCACAACCCACAGACGCTCATGTCTCGTACTCGCTTGGAACAAGGTCAGTTTCCAGCAGGCGACAATCATTGACCAATCTGGCAGCTATCAATTCCCAGCTTTTTTTGACCGTCTCGCCCTGGGATAAGCAAAATCGCTTGCTGGAACAGTCAAATGTTGAAAGGAAACGATGATTCTGGGTGAACGTTGGCGGTTTGCGACGGTCGAAAAGAGTACTTTGGCACTTACTATTTGCCAAGACGCCGAGATGAGACCATACGCAATCTGGACGCGCTAAACTTTCTAGCGGCTTGCAATGAACAACGCTCCCGCGGCCCGTCACGCCCGTTTACCAACATCAGCATGTAGCTCAAATGGGATGGATCAGAATCCGAAAGCCGACGAAGCCGCAGCACCAGAGCTAGATGAGAAGAGGATCGAGACCACTGCATCCCCGTCATGGCGTCCAGAACCGCTGTCCGAGACGGAGTCGGCGAAGGTGATGCGGATTCTGGAAGCGTGCAAGGAGCGTGACCTGGAAGCTCTTGTGGCTCTGTGCACGAGCAGCGGCGGTCTCGTCGAGGATGAGGTTCGTCGGGCAGCGTGTAGGTCTGAGACTGGGTTGGTTGGACGAAGAATGGAAAGCTGATGCGGGTTGCAGGGCCGCTGTTGCTCGGTTGTGGTATAGGGAGTGAGAGTGCTGGTGATACGGCATGGGAGACGCTTCCTGTTCACACGGATGAGGACCAGGTCAAGCTGGATGTGAATCGGTCCTTTATATACTATCCCAGCGGTATGCCGATACTAGGGTCCTCCATTTACTAAGCGCAATGTCCACGAAGCTAACCACCAGACGACCAGACCAATCCGAGCACCAACTCAACCACCGCAAATCCGAGCTCCAAACCCTCATCGTCTCCGTCCTCCGCCGACACCCCTCCCTCTGCTACTTCCAGGGCTATCACGACATAGCTCAAGTCTTTCTG
>QQTW01002818.1_pt1 | contig 12735 bp, 13 predicted proteins | sample 1904831 | NCBI WGS metagenome assembly QQTW01 (sample SAMN09435610, study PRJNA476489) | Subsurface metagenome, whole genome shotgun sequencing project. | reverse complement strand
AAGGGGGGAGCTATATTTTTAGTCCTTACCGAAGCAAAACCACCAGAATTTTGAGTAGATACATTGCCTGTAAATACTGCCATATTATCAATAAATTTAATCTCGCTTTCGCTGACTCCGCCCATTACCACATCATCTACTGCGCCCCAAATCTCTTTTAAATCTGCGGAGGGATTATTAAAGTCAAATATAAGTTTGTCTGTAGATTTATTGAGATACTTCGCCGCTTGGACGAGATTTTTTACTCCCAGATAATCCACATTTTCTGGGGTATCGCCGACAATTTCTGGCTGATAAAACTTAATTCCTTGATTGTACTTTGCCCTGTCTGGCGTATCTCCTTCTACAGGCTGCACTTTGACTGACGTACAACAAATTACTGCACTTACTTTTGCCATCAATTGCGGAGTTAAGGTTTCGGGTTTGGTAATGTCCCCTTCGATTAATTCTACATTTTGGGGCAATATGGATTTCGCGCGATCGCAATTTCTCACCAAACACCGCACTTGATAACCGCGATCAACTAATATTTGTACTACACGCTTACCAACCCCACCCGTCGCCCCTGCTACTAAAACAATTCCCATACTTTTACCAATAGACGTATTCTTATTATCGTTACCTAGAAACAATCGTTGCAGACAGCTAATAAATGGAATAATGTCAAAGTAAGCTAGAGTTTTAACAAATCTACCGATATCCCACGAGCGATTTTTTTGATTCATACTGCTTTGTAAAATTCATCAATTAACGCCTCAGCCTCAATTTCTACTAACATCTCTGGAGAAATTAAGCGCTTTACTTCTACCATTGTTGTAGCTGGTCGAATTTCACTAAAAAATTCGCCGTGTGCTTTACCGATTTTTTCCCATTCATCAATATTCGTAACGTAAATTCGTGTGCGAACAATGCTATTCAAGCTTGCGCCTGCCGATTGTAATGCAGATTCAATATTTCGCAGAATTTGGATAGTTTGCTTATAAGCATCGCCCACACCGACAATTGCTCCACTATTATCCGTTGCGGTTGTACCAGAAACATAAACAAAGTTAGCGATTCGAACTGCCCGCGAATAGCCTACAATTGGCTCCCAATGGCTTCCAGTTGAAATGTTTTGTCTGTCCACTGTGAATTATTACCTTAATAACCTTCTTATTTTCTAGTTTAAAATTAAGCGATGGAACAGGAAAATATAGAAAAGATTAACACTGTTAATCTTTTAATTGTCGATCTAGATGGAACAGTGCGATCGCCTCGTTCTGACAACAAGTTTATCGAACATCCGGGAGATCAAAAAATTATCCCAGGGGCGGAAGGCGCGATCGCCTATTTTGCAAGTGTTAGCTGGAAAATAGTAGCTGTAACCAATCAAGCAGGGGTGGCGGCGGGTAAAAAATCTTTAACTAGCTGTGTCAAAGAACAGCAGCAAACAATGATTTTACTCCCAGAAATTGAAGAAGTTTACTTTTGTCCAGATTTTGCCGGAAAAAAATGCTTTTGTGTCACATCTACAGAAGTGCGCGACTATAGCAAACATCAGCTATCGGGAACCTTTCGCAAACCCAACCCCGGAATGCTATTGCTAGTAATGGAAATCTACAATCCAGGCAAAACTATGTTTGTAGGCGATCGCCCGGAAGATAAACAAGCCGCAAATTCTGCCAAAATCAAGTTTCAGCAAGCCGACAACTGGCGTAGAACCTATGGCGATTCCTGAAACTGTTTTATCGGCGATTTCCAATCTGTTTACTGCAAATACTCCCCCCACTATGCTGCAATTTCAACCTCCTGGGTTCGTCCAACAAGCCATAGATACATCTTTAGGGCGAATGGTCTATTACAGCCCCGTAGCCTCCTTAGAACAGCAATTACCGCCATTGGTATTTCTACATAGTTTTGGCGGCGGGGCTTCTGCTTACGAATGGTCTAAGGTTTACCCAGCATTTACTTACAACTACCGTGTTATTGCGCCAGATTTAATTGGTTGGGGAGAATCGGATCATCCAGTGCGCGATTACAGAATTGACGATTACCTGACGACTATTGCTGAATTTATTGCCCAAATTTGTACTTCTGGGGCGATCGTTGTCGCTTCTTCTCTAACGGCGGCTTTAACTATTCGCCTCGCAATCCAACAGCCAGATTTATTTAAGGCTTTAATGTTAGTTTCTCCATCGGGGTTTGATGATTTTGGGCAAGGGGCGGGGCGTAGAATACCATTACAAGTTATCAATACACCGCTAATAGATCGCTTAATTTACACTTTGGGCGCTGAAAATGAAATTGCTGTGCGGAACTTCCTCGAACGATTTTTGTTTGCCAATCCCCGCCGTATTTCTCCAGAAATAGTCCAAGCTTATCTTGCTTCCGCCCAACAGCCCAACGCCATTTATGCCGCTTTAGCTTTTTTACGGGGCGATCTTTACTTTGACTTATCTTTATATATTCAACGCCTAACTACACCTACCTTCATGCTGTGGGGAGAATCCGCACAGTTTACAGATATTAAATTGGGGCGACGTTTGGCACAATTAAATCCGTCATCTATTAAACTCCAAGGCATTCTTGGCGCGGGTGTATTGCCTCATCTAGAAATGCCAGAAGTAGTAATTGGTTTATTACAATTTTATTTAAGTAATATCACTTAAATAAGCATATTTATCGCTACTAAGGCAACTTACTATTTTAAATTTCGTCTTCTGCTCTAAAGGGCAGGTTTACGCTTAAGTTCACCCTTAAATCAATTTAGTTGCAATTTTGAAACATTAAAACAAATACGTCTATATAAGTAGAGAAAACAGGAACAATATACACTCTACTGAATCTAGGTAATTAAGAAAACAGTTAATAAACTTCTTAAAAGGAATCTGTACTAATGGCTATTTTTTCAAATCGCTTGCAAGCAAAAACCGCCGGAATTATGGCGATCGCTCTTAGCGCTGGTAGTATTGCCCCAGCATTCATGTCTGCGCCTTCCTTTGCTCAAAACACAACTTTCAACGATGTATCTAGCAATTATTGGGCAAGTTCTTTTATTGACGAACTTTCAAGACGTGATATTATTGCCGGGTTTCCTGATGGTAGTTTCCGCCCCGATCAAAACGTAACCCGCGCTCAGTTTGCGGCAATTGTCCGTAAAGCCTTTGAAAAAAGCCCCGAACGCAGCGCTATCAATTTTACTGATGTTCCCGCAAACTATTGGGCATCTAGTGCAATTGAAGAAGCCTATAGAGCAGGCTTTCTTTCTGGTTATCCAGGAAATCGTTTTCAACCAGAACAAAAAATTCCCCGCGAACAAGTTTTAGTATCCTTGGCTAGTGGTTTAGATTACAACTCCAACAATTCAAATACTCTAAGCCAATACTACAACGATGATAACAGCATCTCTAGTTATGCTCGTAATCCAGTCGCAGCAGCAACAGAAAGGGCGATTGTTGTTAACTATCCCAACGTTAAATTTCTCAACCCCACGCGCACCGCAACCCGCGCTGAGGTAGCAGCCTTTATCTACCAAGCTTTGGTAGAGTCGGGACAAGTATCGGCAATTAATTCAGCGTATGTTGTCGGACAAGCCCAAACCACTACTCCTACTACACCCCAAGCGATCACAATTCCTTCAGGCACTACTATTCCGGTCAAGTACGACCAAGCCGAGCGGATTTTGGTCACAAAAGACGAAACGGCTCCGTTGACGCTGACAGTAGCCCAAAACGTTGTCACCAGTGGAGGCACAATTTTAATGCCCGCAGGTAGTAAAGTAGTTGGCGAGTTGCGCCCAGCCCAAGGGGGTTCGCAATTTTACGCCAAAGAATTAGTATTATCTGGTGGTCAGAGATACGATATCAGCGCCACTTCCGAAGTAATTACCAAAACTGAACGCATCCGCAAAGGGATTAATGTCGGTAATGTAGTTAAAGATGCGGCTTTGGGTGCGGCTGCTGCTGCGGCAATTTCTGCCGTCACAGGTGATCGCGCGATCGCTACAGAAGAAGTTTTAGGCGGTGCGGGGGTTGGTACTTTAGTCGGCGTATTCTTGGGTAGAAACAGTGTAGATTTAATCGCCATCGATCCCGATACCGATTTGCCCCTAACCTTGACTTCAAATTTGGCGCTCAACCGCTAAAGTAAAGGCAACCAGACAATAAACTCTGTTCCTAGACCATTTTGTGCAGGGCTGAAAACTTCAATTTCACCCTGCATTTGTTCTACTAATTCAAGGGCGATCGCAAGACCTAATCCTGTACCCGGAATTGCCGAATTTTCCTGTACTCCTCGATAATGTCGCTCGAATACTTTTTCTAAATCATTGGGGGGAATTCCTACCCCAGTATCGCTAACGGCTACGCCTTGAAAGCCAGGGCGCGTAAGCCCAGCACAAATCTTAATTTGTCCCCCTTTGGGGGTGTATTTCAAAGCATTATCAATCAAATTGCTCAATACTTCCCGTAATGCCCTTTCGTCAGCTTTAACGGCGGCTAAATTTGCCGGGATTTGCGCGTATAGTTGTAAATTTCTCTCCAGCGCAATTGCTTTTGCTGATTCTACTAGGGGCGCTAATATAGCTCCTACAAATAATTGGTTGCTACTAGCGGCAGGTAATAAAGGCAGGGATTTTAGCTTGGATGTTAAAGCTTTCTGTGGTTCTATATCGTCTACCGTCAAATCTATAGCTCGATCAAATTGTTTGAGCAATTCTTGCAGGCGATTACTTTCGCGGATAATATTATCAGCTACGACTCTGTTCGCGTCTTCGGGTGTAAAGCGTTTGAGCAACAACTTCCCAAAGGTTCGCAATGCCGTTAACGGGTTGCGGAATTGGTGCAATAAGTTATCTAATAAGTCTCTTTGCTGCTGCTGTAAATTTTGCTGTTTGTTTAATTGCTGCTCTACCCATTCTCTGCGCCGATCAATTGAATAGGCGATCGCTAAAGTTTGAGCAATAGTTTCAATTTCTTTACACTCGGTTTCATTCCAGGGGCGATCTTCTCTCCCTGTTACTAGCAACCCCGTCAACAACCCTTCATACACCAAAGGCAATACAATTTGTCTAGTCAGGCTCAAAGGCTGCATCGGTGTTTTGTCTTGCCAAAATTCTCTTGCAGGCAACGGTACAGGCGTAGGAGCGTTATTTGGTAGCATTTTTGGCGTATTCTCCCCCGCTTGCAATAGCATACCTCCGGCGGCTTTTGCTTTTTGCCAAGCGGCTAAATCAGGATAAGCAAATACGGGAATTAACTTAGCTTGGCTGCTTTCTTCTTCTCCCAATTCCTCAGTTAAATACACGATGCTCCATACCGCTCCTAATCTTTGGGTGAGCGTAGCAACTTGGACTTGACATAAAGCAACAAAATCAGCACTGGTCAGCATTCTTTACCGGAAAAATGGGTTTAAAGCTCCGCAGTTCAGGGCGGCTTTATATTCTAATCTTATGATAGGTATGTTATCATAAGACGAGGAGGAAGCACCATGTTAGTTTTCGAGTTCAAAGCCTACGGCAAAGCAAATCAGTTTCAAGCAGTCGAACAAGCGATTAGAACAACTCAGTTCATTCGCAATAAAGCAGTTCGACTGTGGATGGACGGATTGGCAAAGTCTTGGATTGAACTTTCGCGGCATTGTGCATTGTTAGCTAAAGAGTTTCCGTTTGCAAACAATCTAAACTCAATGGCTAGGCAAGCTGCGGCAGAACGTGCATGGGCAGCAATATCGAGGTTCTACGACAACTGCAAGAAAAAAGCGGCAGGCAAAAAAGCGCACGAGTCTGCGGTCAGGCTGTGCCTGCGGCAGAACTCGCGCAAGGGCGGCTACCTTAGTTTCCAGAAAGATTGCCGTAGCGTTGAGTATAAAACCTCTGGTTGGAAGTTAGCGTTAAATCGTAAATCAATCACGTTCACCGACAAAAACTGTATTGGTCGGCTGAAAATTAAAGGTACTCGTGACCTGAATTTCTATCAATTAGAGCAGATTAAACGGGTGCGGTTAGTAAAACGTGCAGACGGTTATTATGTTCAGTTCTGTATTCAGGTAGATAGAGAAGAAGTAATTAAGCCAACTCAAAATACAGTTGGCTTAGATGTAGGCTTGGAATCTTTCTATACAGATTCCCTCGGTGGCAAAGTCGAAAACCCAAGGTTCTACCGCACAGCAGAAAAAAAGTTAAAGCGCAAGCAAAAACTTGTTTCTCGCAAGATAAAAGGTTCACAGCATAGAAATAAAGCTAAAACCGTATTGGGTAAAGTTCACCTCAAAATAAGTAGACAACGTAAAGACCACGCTGTAAAGTTGGCGCGGTGCGTAATCACATCTAACGATGTAGTAGTTTATGAAGATTTGAGAGTATCAAACATGGTTAAGAACCACTGTTTAGCAAAGTCAATCAACGATGCTGGATGGTATGAATTTAGAGTTTGGTTGGAGTATTTTGGCAAGGTATTCAAACGGATAACTATTGCAGTTAATCCTGCCTATACGTCTCAAGAATGCTCTAGTTGCGGCATTGTGGTTAAAAAAGCTTTATCTACTCGCACCCATGTTTGTCAATGTGGTGCTTCGTTGGATAGAGACGCAACGTTTCCGGGGGAAGCTTCCCCCGGAAAGCTTGCTTACGAGAATGCCGCACTGAACATACTGAATAAAGGACTAGGTACTGTAGGGCATACAGGAACCTTTGCACTAGATGCAAGTAACGCTTTAGGAGAATCAACCTCTACTTTAGTTGGTGTAAACCTATTAAGGCAAGTTGACTCGATGATTAAAGAATCCTCGTACCAATAGGCGCGAGGAGTGTCAAATACTAAAACTTATTCGGCTTGCCCACACTAACAAGACTTCTGCCTCATATTACAAGAGAATCTAGCTATTAGCTGTTTTCAGCCCCAATGGAATTTTTTACCGCGATCCCATTGTTTAACTTTACTCTTAGCTCGCATCTTTAACTATTGTTAACTTTATTAAACAACTTCTTAATCTTAAAGCAGTTTTTAACCATATCTTGATGACTTTGTATCAAATGCTTAACATAACTTGATTTTAAAAATTCATAAAGATATACTGACGACGTGAATTGTAACCATAACTACAATATTTGCTCGTTTAAAGAGGAGGACAAAGAGTTGGCAAGAAGACGGAAACGGAAAAGTCGTCGTCGTCAAGAGGGTCGCCGAATCCTGGAACACGTACCTCAATTTAGCATCGAAAGTGGGGAAGATAAGCCTGTAACCGCCGCCCGAAAATATATTCAAGCGGAGGGAATCTTACCGCCAGCCTTGCTACTTGTCAAACGGAACGAACACACGACCGATCGTTACTTTTGGGCAGAAAAAGGGTTGTTTGGGGCGCAGTACGTTGAAGAGAATCATTTTTTGTTTCCTAGTCTGCGGTTTTTAGAAAGTCCTACAGAAAAGGAATTGGTTACCATCCGCAAGTAAGGCAATGTTAATAAATTAAGTGGTATTAATCGGCTATAAATCCTTTAAGATATTGATTTTGAGGTTTTCTATCGAAAGTACCAGGGTGTGAAAGTTAATTTTATTCAAATTATGACCCTACTCAAACAATTATGTTTGGGTGGGGTAATTTTTTGTTGAATAAATGATTATTTGCGATCGCTTGCCTCTGTGAAGGGGATAGCTTGGCGTAGTTCAAGAATTTCATCGCGGTGGGCTTTAACCCAAATTGACACATCCTTACCGCCTGAAGGTTGCAACTTTAAAGATACCTGTTCTGTACGACCAGCTTTTCTCCAGTAAAAAATCCCTGCTATGGGGGAAGCAAGTAGTAACAACAGCAAGACTTTACCCAAATTGGGAAACAAGGTTGACAGCGCTAAAATTAAGCTAAAAATACCAGCACTGGCAAGGATTGTCAGCAGAATTGCTAGAAAAATACTAGGTCTAACTAAACCCGTAAAAGTAACAGAGTTATTTTCTCGATTTAGACTTTCAACGCGATAGGCGCGGTGATCAAAATACTCTTGTAGTTGAGCCATTAAAGCGGCTTCTGGTTGCTGAGAGATTAATTCTACTTGCTCGGTACGATCTTTAGCAGAGGCGCGAATAAAGAAAAACAAGCCTGTTGCTAATACCAAAGTTAAGACAAAAAGTGAGGGAATAGTAGCAGTATTCACGCTAAAAGGGTTAAAACTCATACCAACTTCTCTATTATTGGCTACCCAGGGTTAGTAGTGATATATTCTCGCCAAAGACGAGCCAAGTCTTGAGATTGAGTTTGCCATTGGGGAGAAACTTGGTACATCCTCCTCGGACGACCGCGCCCTTGAACTTTTTTCCAATAACCAGCGATCGCTTTTTCGTGTTCTAGAAATTTAATGGCACTATACAAAACTGTGTCAGACAAACGATAGCGGGGATGCTGGGTTTCGAGCAACGCAATAAGCTCTGTACCATAGGATTCTTTTTCGATTAAAACGGAAAGAACATAACATACTGCTAGTTCTTGACCTAAATAAGTTGGAGGACGATGGCGAAAAAACTCATAAATATGCTCAAGGTTCATTTGTCGCTCTCCTAGTAAAGTTTTCATAGACGTAGGATGGTGATTAGCGGATTGCGGTGGCTTGAGACAGAGGGGCAGAGGTAGCAGAAAAAAAACCAGTAAACTTTATTTTTCTCGGTTTGTCAATTAACCTCTTAAATACTTATATATTTGTGAATTTTTATAGACATTATGGGTGTAAATATCTCAAAAAAACAAAGTTTAGGGCTTTGGGTGACTACCGTTGCTAGCGTAATTTTGCAGATAAATAACTAGATGAAGGGAACTTTTGAGATAATTTGAGTCCTAGGCTGCTAAAAAGTAGATTTGAGGCAATCTTAAACGGTTTATTGGGGTTTGTCTGCCAAAATCATAAAATTGCTTCTGTAAGCTAAGATGCGATCGCACTTGAAGACGTGCTAAATCAAAATTGTGATAAATCTTGCTCAAATATAAAGGTATAGATTTATAGCACCCATAGGGGAATTATTTATTGTGGAAAAGTCAGAATTAAAATCTCCTCCCGTCGCCCTTCAGCAAATAGCTGTGGCGTTTCGTTTAGCTGGCTGGGCTAGTTTTTGGGTGCAATTGGTGTTGGGGGTCGTTTCTACCTTGGTGTTAATATTTGCCAGCCTAGGGCGAGATATAGCTACTCAAGGGCAAAGAAATACCGGAACTGGGATTGGAATAGTTTTTGCTGTAAGTGGAATTATTACTTTAGGAATTGGCGGTTATATAGCGTTTCGTTATACCCGGATTGGCAAGCGTTTACAATCAATTAATCCTAGTAATCGTCCGCGCAAAGCTGATACAGTTCAAATTTTGCGCTTGGGGTTAATTGTTAATTTGGTGGGGACATTACTCACTATTTTAGGGGCGCAGGCGATCGCTGGAATTTTGTTATTGCGCTCTTTATCTTTACCTCAAGGTTTTGGCGCGGCTATTTACAACCCCCAACAAGTTATCCGCCCAGTAGATATTTTTGTAGTACAGGCAAATACTAATACTGTTGCGGCTCATTTTGCGGGGCTTATCGCAACGCTATTTTTACTCAATCGCGTTACCAAATGAACCAGAGGAGCTATTATAGGCTGAAAAATAGGTATTAATCCGTGCTGGATATTAAACAAATTAGGGAACATCCTCAAAGGGTGCTTGAATTACTAAATCGTCGTGGCGAGTACGATTTAGAGCCAATTTTGCTGTTAGATAAGCAGATGCGAGAACTTGAGGCAAAAAAATCGCACCTCCAAGCCCGGAGTAATGAAATTGGTAAGTTAGTCGGGCAAAAAATGCAGATTAATCCTCAAGATGAGGAAATTGCAGCTTTAAGAAGTGAAGGTAATGAAGTTAAAACCCAAGTGGGAGCATTAGAACCCCAAGAAAGGGAATTGCAAGAGGAGTTAAAAACGCTACTTTTAGCTTTGCCAAACTTGCCTAGCGACGCTACACCAATCGGAAGAAGTGAAGACGAAAATATTGAAGTCCGCCGATGGGGTGATGAATTTATCCCCCAGAACCCTGATATTTTGCCCCATTGGGAAATTGGCGAACAACTAGGAATATTTAATTTTGAGCGCTCGGCAAAAGTTGCTCAAAGTCGCTTTGTGACGCTATTAGGGGCGGGTGCAGCTTTAGAGCGCGCTTTAATTCAATTTATGCTAGAGCGCCACATTGGGGTGGGATATATAGAGGCAATGCCACCAGTATTAATTAATACGCAATCGCTCACAGCGACAGGACAATTGCCCAAGTTTGCAGAAGAAAGCTTTAAATGTGCAGAAGATGATTTATGGCTAAGTCCAACGGCGGAAGTGCCGATTACAAACTTGTATCGAGAGGAGATTTTAGCGGTCGAAAACTTACCAATTTATCACTGTGCGTATACGCCTTGTTTTCGCCGAGAAGCTGGCTCTTACGGGCGCGATACACGGGGTTTAATTCGCCTGCATCAATTTAATAAAGTTGAATTAGTTAAATTTGTTCATCCTAATAATTCTGAGGACGAGCATCAAAAATTAGTCCAAGATGCGGAGGCTATTTTACAAGCCTTGCAGTTACCTTATCGAGTTTTAGAGCTATGCACTGGCGATATGGGGTTTTCGGCGGCGAGGTGCTACGACTTGGAAGTATGGCTACCATCGGCAGGGAAATATCGAGAGATTTCTAGTTGTTCTAACTGTACAGATTTTCAGGCACGTAGAGGGCAAATCCGCTTTAAGGAAGCTGGGAAAAAAGGTACGCAGTTCATTCATACCCTAAATGGTTCAGGATTAGCTGTAGGGCGGACAATGGCAGCAATTTTAGAAAATTACCAGCAGCCTGATGGGACAGTGAAAATACCAGAGGTATTACAAACTTACTTGAAACGCGATCGCCTTTAAATTCTGCTTTTAATTCCTTACATTCTTGAGCGTTACTCCGTCTAAGGCGACATCAGCGTAGAATTGAAGAAATGTTGCGTTTAATTAAAATTTTCTATGTCAGTATTGGCAGCGATCGCAGTTTTAGCGGTTCTTATAGTAGTACACGAACTCGGACACTTTGTAGCCGCCCGTTCTCAGGGTATTCACGTTAACCGTTTTTCTTTAGGTTTTGGCCCGGTTTTATTTAAGTACCAGGGAACAGAAACCGAGTACGCTGTAAGAGCTTTTCCCCTCGGTGGCTTCGTTGGTTTTCCCGATGACGACCCCGATAGCAAAATTCCCCCTAACGACCCCGATTTGCTCCGCAATCGCCCGGTAATCGATCGCGCGATCGTTATTAGCGCTGGAGTCATTGCTAACTTAATTTTTGCTTACTTGCTCCTAGTAACGCATATTGGTTTTGTGGGGATACCCCAAGCAAGTCAACCTGGGGTATTAGTACCGGAATTAGCAGCAAATGTCAGCCGAGTTGCAACAGATGCGGGCATTAAACCCGGCGATGTTATTTTGGCAGTAAACGAGCGCACGTTTGGCAACTCCCTTCAAGAGATGGAGGCTTTGAGCCAAATAATTAGAACCAGTGCGGGTAAACCACTTGAACTAAAAATTGAGCGTAAAACCGAGCAATTGACGGTTAAAGTTACCCCCGAAGCCAAAGCAGGCGATCGCGGTAGTATTGGTATTGCTCTTGCCCCTAATGGCAGTGTTGAACGCACAAAAGTTAGCGTGTTAGATGCGTTTGGCGCTGCGGCGAGTGAATTTCAACGGATTGTCGTGCTAACAATTAATGGTTTTGGGCAATTAATCGGCAACTTTGGCGAAACGGCGGGTCAAATTTCGGGGCCAGTGGCGATCGTTGATTTTGGAGCAAAAATTGCTCGTTCCGATGCGGCTAACTTACTGCAATTTGCGGCTTTAATCAGCATTAACCTAGCAGTAATCAACATTTTGCCCTTACCTGCTTTAGATGGCGGTCAATTGGCATTTTTGTTGTTTGAAGCCGTGCGCGGTAAACCCTTGCCTACAAACATTCAAGATGGGGTAATGCAAACCGGGCTGATGCTATTGTTAGGTTTGGGAATTTTCTTAATTGTGCGCGACACGGCAAACTTGGAGTGGGTACAGAAACTATTTCAGTGAGCATAACTCGCAAATGGGCAGCTAAAAAGCAACGGGCGTTAGAAATTTTGGTGCGTTTGAAAACTCTTTATCCAAACGCACCTTGTACACTAACTTACGCAACGCCCGTACAACTTCTGGTGGCAACTATTTTATCGGCGCAATGCACCGACGAGCGAGTTAATTTAGTTACGCCAGAGTTGTTTCGCCTTTTTCCCGATGCGGCGGCTTTGGCAAAGGCTGAAGTTGAACAATTAGAAGTTTTAATTCGTTCTACGGGCTTTTATCGCAACAAAGCTAAAAATATTCAAGCAGCTTGCGCTTTGTTAGTCCGGGACTTTAACGGACAAGTACCTGCAAGTATGGAGCAATTATTAAAACTCCCAGGGGTAGCTCGTAAAACAGCAAATGTAGTGCTGGCCCATGCTTATAGTATTAATGCTGGGGTAACGGTAGATACTCATGTTAAACGTTTGAGCGATCGCTTGGGCTTAACGGAATATACAGACCCCCTTCGTATCGAGCGCGATTTGATGCGTTTGCTACCTCAGCCAGACTGGGAAAATTGGTCGATAAGATTGGTATATCACGGTCGAGCAGTTTGTAAGGCTCGAAGCCCGCAATGCGACAATTGTATTTTGGCTGATTTGTGTCCGTCGGCGGTTTTACCTGTAGGGATTTCAAAGCCTGTGTAAAT
>QQTW01002817.1_pt1 | contig 12736 bp, 9 predicted proteins | sample 1904831 | NCBI WGS metagenome assembly QQTW01 (sample SAMN09435610, study PRJNA476489) | Subsurface metagenome, whole genome shotgun sequencing project. | reverse complement strand
ATTGCGAAGCCCACGACCCCGGCCTGTACGCCTGCGTGTGCTGCGGCACCGAGCTGTTTGAGTCGACGACGAAGTTCGAGTCGGGCACGGGCTGGCCAAGTTTCACCGAACCCATTAATGAAGAGCGCATTCGGCTGGAAAAAGACTTCAGCTACGGCATGTTTCGCACGGAGGTTTTGTGCAACGTGTGCGATGCGCACCTCGGGCACGTGTTTAACGACGGGCCAAAGCCAACCGGGATGCGCTATTGCCTGAACTCCGTATCGCTGGTGCTGAAACACGCCGAGAAGTCAGCTTAAGTAATTGTCAGGCCGGGGCAAGCAATTGGCAGTAAACTGGTTCGTTATAGTCCCGTTGCCTGCAACGCCCGGCCCTATACAAACGTACTTTACGTATTGACCCAAGTTTACAAAATCTACATGCTTTATCGGAACTCGTCGGTCCTCCCTGGACTGGCCCGGCCCATGCGGGCTGGTCTCATGCTGGTATGGACCATCGTGGCGGTCAATGCGTTGCCTCTGTTCGCGCAGGCGCAGAAAACCGTCCCGGTCGCAACGCTCAACCCAACGGCACCAGTCCCGTCAATGGCCTATGCCCAGTTGGCCCGGCAACTGCACACGGCCCTGCCGGGTGCTAAAACCATTTGTTACAAGATCGACCGGAACGAATTCACCCGGATTCTGCCGCCCGAGGTTTTTTTGAAAGGGCGGCAGAATCCAAGGGCACGGCTGGCTCCTACGGCGCAAATCAGCGTGACGTATACCGGGTTTTCGCCCGAAGCCCAGGCCGCGTTTCAGTACGCCGTCGACATCTGGTCGAACATTCTGGTATCGTCGGTGCCCATCCGCATTCAGGCCAACTGGGTGCAGCAGGACCGGGGCGTTTTGGGGTCGGCCGGACCAAGTACGGTATTGGTCGGCTCGGATGGCACCCAGAAAGCAAACGGCATTTACGCCATTGCCCTGGCCGAAAAAATTGCCCGTCGGCAACTCAATAACCCGAACGACCCCGACATTGAAGCGGACTTCAACCGCAACAACAACTGGTACTACGGCTTAGACGCCAACCCGCCCGCCGGGCAAACGGACCTCGTGTCGGTTGTGTTGCACGAAATCTGCCACGGCTTAGGATTCATTGGCTATTTCACCGCCCCGGAAAACGGGAGCCTCGGTCAATATCTGTCGAGTGGCTTTCCGGGGGTGTATGACCATTTTATCGAGAATGGCCAGGCTCAGCGCTTAACTTCTACAACCGCGTTTCCCGACAATTCGGCCGCCCTATTTCGCCAATTTACGGGTAACAACCTGTTTTTTAACGGGCCAGTGCTGAGACGGCAAACCGGGCAGCGGGCCAAACTCTACGCGCCTTCCACCTTCGACCGGGGATCGAGTTTGTATCACCTTGATGAGAACACGTACCCCGCCCGCAGTGATAACTCGCTGATGACGCCCCAGTTAGCTAACGCCGAAGCCGTTCATTCGCCGGGGCCATTAGTGTTGGGCATGCTGTCAGACATTGAGTGGAAAACAACCTCGGTATTGCATGAGCCGTTGGTGAGCAGCGAGGACATCAGGGATTTGGTGTTCAGTACCCGCGTCATCAGCGACACGACGATAGACACCGGATCGGTGCGGCTGTTCTACCGCAAAGGGCCACCCACTGCAACGGATTCGACGTACACAACCGTCACGCCCACCCGCGTCGGCACTACCGACGAGTATCGCTACACGCTCCCCGCGGCTCAGGCGCAGGGCGACATCTGGTACTATTTTCAGGCGCAGGATGCCTCGGGCCGGGCCTACACCAACCCTGGCAAACTACCCACCGGTCAGCAGTCGCTGCACCGCGTGCTGGTTGGTCCCGACAACGTTCCGCCAACGATTCGGTATAGCCCACCCAAAAACTTTATCTTCACAACCGCTCTCGCCGACAGCTTGCCGATCTACGTGGGCATTTCCGACAACCGGCCAACGGGCATTGACACGGCGTACGTAGAATACCAGATCAACGGGCAGGTTCAGCCCGCGCTACCGTTGCGTTACAGCCGAACGCCCATCGGTGGGGTTCTGTACGATAGTGTGTACGTAAACCAGATCAACTTTGCCCCGAACACACTGCGAGTAGGCGACAAGCTGACGTACCGAATTGTAGCGCGGGATTCGTCGCGGGCCAGAAACCAGGCGCTCAACCCGGCAACGGGCTTTTACGAACTGACGGTGGTAGCTCCACAGGCCCCGCGCAGCCAGTATGCCAACCGGTTTCAGGATGCCTCGGCGGCCTCGGACTTCGTTAGCTACGGCTTCAGCGTAGCCACCCCCGCCAATTTTACCAGTCCGGCGGTTCATTCCGAACACCCGTATCGGAACGGCAGCAGTTACCAGTTCCAGAGCAACTACGAATACGTGTTGCTGGCCCCCATCACGCTTAAATCCAACCCCGACAGCGCCATCATGCGCTACGACGAGGTTGTGCTGGTGGAGCCGGGCGACGCCGGCAGCCGCTTCGGTGGAGAAGGTTTCTTTGATTACGTGATTACGGAGGGTTCGAGCGACAACGGACGAACTTGGCGCCCCTTGCTGAATGGCTACAGTTCCAACGATCAGCCCGACTGGCTGGCAGCTTTCAACAGCCAGTTCGTGCCGGGCCAGCCCAACGAACAGAACTCGGCAGCGGTGGGTACATCCTCGCTCTACAAACGGCGGACGGTGCCGTTGCTGGCCAACGGAAACTTCCGGGCGGGGCAGACCATTTTGATCCGATTCCGGCTTTTCGCCGACCAGTTGGTGCATGGCTGGGGCTGGGCCATCGACAATCTGGAGATTCAGGTGCCGCCCCCGCCACCCGTGCTGGCGAATGAACCGGTGAGCGCCGGTCGGTTTAGTGTGTATCCTAATCCGGTCAGCACGGGATTGATTCGGGTGGAAGCTGACCTGAACAAGCCCGTGGCCGAAGCGGGGTTAACCGTTAGCGGACCCACGGGTCAGGCACTGCGGCAGTCGACGATGAAGGTGGGCGGTAAAACCTTCAGCCAGCAACTCGATCTGAGCCAATTACCAGCGGGGCTTTACTTTCTCCGACTGAAAGCGGGAGACGCTGTGTTGACGCAAAAGATTATTATTGCGCGGTGATGAGCAGTTTTTTGGGGTGTGGGTGCCTATTTGACCACCACCCGTACCCGTCCCAGGTTCTGAATTCGGGCATACGGCGTCCTGGCGTCGCCCTGGCGTTGTGCTGTGGTCCGCAGGGTGGGGAAGTACGTGCCAGGTCGCGAGAAGGTGTAGGCAGTTTTCAGGGTCGTGGTGGCCGATGTCGCGTTCGCTGATTTGATCGGGCTGGTCATCAGAAACGTACCCGCACCCTCGAAATCCCATTCGGCGGCCACTACCCTGCCCGTGTGGGGTGGCACCTCAATCTCGGCGGTGAAAATAACGGGCTTGCCAACTGAGACTTCGGTACGTTCGTCCCCGTTGACCCTCAGACTTATTACCGGCTGAATACCTTTACGCGCCGACGCACTTGCCGGAACCTCCACCTGACCGTCCACTATTTTGTAATTTGTACTGGCTGGTGGATCAATCCCTTTTTCGACCCAGGCACTCAGGTCGCGCAGGGCCTGTTGCAATACTCCCAGATAGCTAATGATATGCGTCGGGTCGCCGGGGCGTACAACGTCGGCATGATTCGCATGGTCGGTGTACCAAAGTCGGAAATTGTTGTCTAAGCTGTCGCCAAGTGCTTCTTTTACCTTCGACCGATACCAGTCCGCCTGCCAGGGATATGCTTCCGTGTCCCACAGCGATCCGATCAGAATCATTTTGCCGGTAAACTTTCCACTCTGTAACGTGCCCGTAGCTCCCTTAGCCAGCAGTGGTCCCACCAGCAGGGGGCGTTGCGGATAAACCGGTTTGCTGTCTGCATCCCGAAACTGGTCCCAAACGGGATAGTCTTTTCCCGGCACCTGATGCCGGTGGTAGGTTTGGGCAGCCAGAAAATTGGAATTGTCAACCTGCACCTCATCGCCCGGCTTAATCTGGCCCAGCACCTTCAGATCGTTACTGCCCAGAACAACCTTGTCGCCTGCCACCTGGGTCAACAGTAACGATTTGCCCGCTGCCGCACCGCTTCTGATAATCAGGTCACCACCCAGGAACTGAACCGTAGACAGGGGGCTATCTAATTGAAACGCTACTGGCATGGTTCCGTCTTTCTCTCCCAGTGCCTTCCAGGCCGCGTCGGCCGTGCCATGCGCTTCGCCCGGCAAGGGGTCATACGTAAGTCCCAGTTTAATGGCCTGCTCCCCAGGAATACCTGTCTTTATTTTACTCACCTGCTGAATCCGCCCCTTAAGCAGCGAGGCTGGCGGGTTGGCCCCCAAATAGCCGGGAACGGTCCAGAAGTCAGTAAAGTAATTCTTATCAATCATCAACAAGCCGGGGTAAATAGCCGGAAACGCATGAATGCCCATTCTTCGGTAATTAAACCAGGCCTTGGGCGGAAACCCCATCTTCGTTACCTCCCGGAGGGCCTTCTGTTCCTCAGCATTGAGTTTGGCATACATATCCCCGCTGCCGCCCGGTTCGAGGGCATCCACAATTTGCGGAAACTTATCCTGTAGTACCCGCATGGCGTGCATACGCACAGAAAAAACATTGGGAAGCGCCATGGGAGAACCCAGCACATACGGAACGACTCCGTCCCAAACACCCCCGGTATTTTCAATAGAAGCTATGGTGCGATAAGCCCCGCCACTGCCGCCAAACGCATAGCCATACGGCCTGCCCCCTCCGAATTGCTTAGCCGCTATGATCCTTGAAAAGTTCGCAGCGGCTGCATTGGCCCGGTAAGCCCCAACGCTGGCGTCAGCCCCAAAACCGGGCATTGCCGCTTTGCCACCACCATTGGTTTCGACGAAGTAGGCACCGCTGGCTACCGAGAAACCAATCTTGTCGCCCTCTCCGGTAGCGCCCTGCGACAAATTTTCGTTGTCCGGCACCGGGGTGATATACTGAAAGAAACGCCCCTGGTACTGCTCTTTGGGGGGTAAGTAAAACGAGAATCGCGTATCGGTACCGGTGAAACCACCGTGTACGTAATAATGGCGCACCGGTTTGTCCCGCCACTCCTCCCTATCCACGTAAGGCTTGTTAAACAGCGTATCCTGTTTAGTACTGCCCTGATCAATGGTTTGACCTCCGCTTTCTGTCAGTGGCAGCAGACAGGCAATCAGGTATAAATATTTGTCTTTCATGATTTTAGGGCAAGCTTACGGGCAACGCTTCGCTATTGTTTTAGCCGTTTGGCCGTCGCTTCGTAACTCATCAGGCTGCCCTTGAGGTTGTCGTCGTCGACCTTCATCAGGTCAATTGAGATTTCCCCCGCCTGGGACGATTCAAAGTAGATGACCAGTTTGTTGGCACTCTCTTCCGTCTTGGTGATCGCCCGCTTCTCTTTAGGGTCGGCCGAGTCCACTAATTCACCCGTCAGCTTACCGTCTTTGCGGGCTAAGTCCGTAAGGAATTTTACGTCTCCCCTGGGTGTACCCATCATCGAAATTTCCCATTTGCCGACAAAGAAGTCGGTTGGCGGAGTGGTTTGAGAAAATCCCCTGACGCAAACGCCCAGGAGACAAATGAACAGAAATAGGCTTACTTTTTTCATGATTATATGGATTTAAATGCAAAACTTTGACTAAAAATCATGGCGCTCCATGTAACGCCCACGGGCGTTTAAACGGAAGTTCCCCACGATGCGATGACTGCCTGCTCACCCTCATTGAACGAGGAAGCTTTGATTGGGATTGGCCTGCATCACAAACGTTCGGGTGATGGCTTCGTTTCCGGTTGTCAGCGTTAACCGATAGGTGCCGATACCTAAGTTCGAGCAGTCGAACTGCTGGCGCAGGCCTTTTCGCAGGAACACCGTACTGGTATAAACGGCCTGGCCGCTGGCGTCGTGAATCGCCAGTTGGCCTTTGGTATGAAAGGGCTGCACGAAGAGGATGATTTTTTGGTCGGTAGTCATGACCACACGAGCGTGAGCGGCCGTGGCCTGGGGAATTGACGGCTTGGCGAACGATGCGGCACTGGTTACCAGGCCCAGCATCAGAATGAGAATTTTTTTCATGGCTTCTAATTGGTAGTTTTTGTTTACCCCGTTGTCCACGTCGGTGGCCGGTGATACAAAGGTGCGACCGCCGGTACAGTCCTAAAATTTAAAGGCGATGAGTGCCGGAAAAAGCTGGACAACCGGGGCCTTTTGGGGGATGAATGCTTACTCAGGTAGTCGTACGTTTACCCGTTTTCAAACCCCGATCTGGTATGGCTGAGCAGTTAACGTCCACTAAAAAATGGCAATTAGCCGTTCGGCTCCTGCTGCTCTATTCCCCCCTGCTTTTCTACGTTAACGTATCCGAAACGGCCTGGCAAGCCAAAGCGGTCATCCCGGTTGTACCCTTCTTCATAGGCTACGGTATCGTCGTTTTAGGCCTGTATTTCATCTGGCTGAATGCTACTGACTGGATTCAGCGTCAGTTATTTACCTGGTTTGGTGAGGACTTCCTGCACGAATTCAGTTGGAAAGCCATCCTGGTCACTATCCTCGTATCGCTGGGGCTGGCCCTGCTGTTCACGCTGGCCTTTGGAAAAATCCTGAGCCTTACCTTTAGTCTGGTATTTTATCTGTGGCCAGCTCTTCAGCCCGAAAATCCCACCCTGCCGTTTCCCCCGGAGGTGCTGGCCTATGTGCAGCGGGCCAACATCGGTTTTTCGGTGGCCATTATGCTGTCGGCGTTCGATATAACCATCAACGCCCGCGCTTTCCAGCAATTAAAGAATGTGCAGCTACGGGCGGAGCGGCTGGAAAAAGAAGCGGTACGCAGCCAGTTCGATGCCCTGAAGAATCAACTCAGCCCCCACTTTCTGTTTAATAGTCTGAGCATTCTGACCTCCCTCATCCATGAAGATGTCGCCTTGTCCGAACAGTTTATTAAGCAATTGTCTAAAGCCTATCGCTACCTGCTGGAGCAGCGGGATCAGGATCGGGTGCCGCTCAAAACCGAACTCGACTTCATTCAGGCCTATACGTTCTTACTTCAGATTCGCTTTGAAAACAAATTTGAGGTTGTCATTGATGTGCCCCAGGCGGTGCAGAACCAGTGCCAGATTGCTCCCTTATCGCTGCAATTGGTGGTCGAGAATGCCGTCAAGCACAATCGGATGTCGGTTCAGGAGCGGCTCCATGTACGTATCTACGCGAAGGGTGGGTTTCTGATCGTCGAAAATCCTCTGCAACCCCGCGATCAGCCCGAACCCTCAACGGGCGTGGGTCTGGCCAATATCACCAACCGGTATACGCTTCTAACTGAGCGGCCGGTCTGGTACGGTGAAGAACACGGTTTATTTGTCGTAAAAATTCCGCTTATCGTATGAATGTTGTCATCATCGAGGACGAAGCCCCCACCGCCCGGCAGTTGGAGCGCATGCTGAAAAAATATGATTCGACGCTGCACGTTGTGGCGCAGTTGCCCTCGGTTAACGAAGCGGTGGCCTGGTTTAGCCAGCCTGGCAACGGCCAACCGCCACTACCTGACCTGGTTTTCATGGACATTCACCTCGAAGATGGGCTCGCTTTTGGTATCTTCGAGCAGATCCGGTTGACCTTACCCGTTATTTTCACGACCGCTTATGAGGAGTACATGATCAAAGCCTTCAAAGTGAATAGCATTGATTACCTGCTCAAACCAGTGGACTACGATGAGTTGGTGGCGGCTGTAGATAAGTTTAAGGCCCTCCACCCGAAGCCGGTTCAGCCCGATCTGAACGCGCTCCTGGCCCTGATCCAGAAGCCCTGGGCGCCATATAAAGAACGCTTCATGGTCAGTCTGGGCACCAAAATTCGCAGTGTGGAGATTGGCGATGTGGCCTATTTTTTTTCGGAGGGGAAAGCGACGTTTCTGGCTACCAAAGACGGTCCCCCGCTATCCCTCGATTATAGCCTCGACCAGATAGCGGGGATGCTGAACCCTGTCCGGTTTTTCCGGGTGAACCGTCAGTTTCTGGTGGCCAGGCCCGCCATCCAGACTATCCATGCCTACTCGGCGGGCAAACTAAAACTGGATTTGCTTCCTACCTCCCGGCATGAGGTGTTCGTTAGCCTGAGCCGAATCACTGAATTTAAAGACTGGCTGGGTCGATAAGCCGCAATCGTTAGTCGTGAGTAGCTACTTTACTCTCCTCATACATTCCCACACGCTTTTCTGATGAAAAAACTACTCTTTGCTGGTGCGTTCGGCCTGATGCTGACCGGTTGTTCCCCCGCCCGGCGCATTGTCCGCGACCTGCGCACAAAGCCTATTTACTCGGATCGGATTATGGGCGTTTCGCTGTACGACCCGGCCACCGGCAGGCACCTCATTCAGCACAACGCCGACCGACCGTTCACGCCCGCGTCGAACACGAAGCTCTTTAGCTTCTACGCGGGTCTGCTGACCCTGCCCGATTCGCTGCCGACGCTGCTTTACGTTGTCCGTGGGGATTCGCTGATTTTCTGGGGAACCGGCAATCCGCTGCTGCTTCACCCCGACCTGCCCGACACAACGGCACTGTCTTTTCTGCGGAACCGACCGGAGCGGCTGTTTTTCTCACCAGCCAATTACACTGGTCCGCGCTTCGGATCGGGCTGGTCGTGGGACGATTACAACACCCAATACTCGCCCGAACTGGCCCCGCTGCCGATCTATGGCAACATAGTTCGTTTCAGTTCCCATCTAACCAACCTGCCTGTTAGTCCGCGCCGATTCGCTGACAGCGTTGCTACGTCGGCGGAGATTGTCGGAACCGGGCCGGTTCACCGGGCTGAGTTCAGCAATCGGTTTGTACGGTCGGTTGGCACGGCAACCAAGAGTCAGGACGTGCCCTTTCGGTGGTCGGCGCAACTGACGGCTCAGCTGCTATCGGATACATTGCACCGCTCTGTAGGACTTATTAGTCAGCCTGCACCCACTACGGTCCGGATGCTGCGCGGTTCGCCGACCGATTCGCTCTACAAACGAATGCTGCACGTCAGCGACAACCAGTTTGCCGAGCAAGTGCTGTTCATGGTGTCGGCGGAGCGTGGACTGGCAGCGCGTGGCCCGGTGCGGCTCGATCCGACGGCTGAGATGCGCCGGATGATCGACTCGGTACTGCGCTATCCAGCAGCTTCGGCGAAATGGGCCGATGGGTCGGGGCTATCGCGGTACAACCTCTTTACGCCGAATGTGATCATCGACCTGCTGACGAAAATTGCGGCTATTGTACCCCAGCAACGGCTGTTTACGTTGCTCCCGGCGGCTGGTCAATCGGGTACGTTGCGAAGTATGGCGCTGGCGGGTAAACCTTATGTTTTTGCTAAATCCGGGTCGCTGAGTGGAGTTTACAATTTGAGTGGCTACATCCTCACCAAACGCGGAAAAAAGCTCTATTTCAGCATCATGAATAACAATTTCACGGGACCAGCTTCGGTCGTGCGTCAGCAAACAGCGGATTTGCTGAAAGAAGTCCACGAGCGGTTCTAAACAGGTCACTTTTTAATCAGCAGATACACCGGGTAACTCACCCCGACGAACCCAATGGCGTAGAGACTACTCGAAAAGTCGCCGATGACCACCCCGGCCAGAAACGCCAGCGACGCCAGCAGTAGCGTCCAGGTGGTAAACGGGTAGCCCCAAGCCCGCACCGGCCGGGGGAGTTCGGGTTCGGTTTGGCGGAGCCGGATCAGGGCCGCAAACCCCGACGCGTAGCACAGTACGAAAAAAAACGTGGCAATGTCGGAGAGCTTGCTGTAGGTGTTGGTGAGGATCATGCCGATGGATGCCCCCGCCGTCAGTAACGTGGCATAGGTTGGAGTCCCGCCCGCGTTGACCACCGTTGCAAACCGAAAAAACAGCCCGTCGCGGCCCATCGCAAAAATTACGCGCGGGTTGAACATGATCTGAGCGTTGATGATGCCCATGATCGAAATCATCAGCAGGAACGTCACGATTTGCGCCCCACGCGGTCCGAAGAGCAACTGCACCGCGTCGGCAGCCGGAAGTTTAGAACCGGCCAGCGTTTGCATGGGCAGCACATAGAGCAGCGCCAGATTAACTAAGATATAGATCCCGATAATCAGCGAAACGCCACTGAGCATGGAGCGAGGCAGGTTACGGCTCGGATCAACGTCTTCTTCAGTGAAATAAGCCGCCGTGTGCCAGCCGTCGTAGGTGTAAAATACGGCCTGCAAGGCGGCCAGAATACCCAGCCACACGCCCCCTTCGGCCAATGGGCGCACGTCGCTGACCGATACCCGTGCCGCTTTCTCGGGCGATACCGTGAAGCAAACGACGACAAAGGTCAGCAGGCCAACCGCTTTCAGCACGCTCATTATTTCCTGAGCCTGGCTGGCCGAACGAACGCCCAGCCAGTGGAAACCCACAAATACGAGCAGGATACTGATGGCTACAAACTTCTGGTAGTCAGTTAGGGAAGGGATCAGCAAGGCGATGTACTCGCTCATAACGGCAGCGCCGAAGGCCATAGCTGATACGCTACCGAGCCAACTGCTGATGCCAATGATGAAACCCGCGTAGTTGCCAAACGCCCGCCGGGCATACACGTACCAGGCGCCAACGGTGGGCAGCATGGTCCCCAACTCCATTACCGACAGCGCCCCCACCAGCGCATACAGCCCAACGGCTAACCAGACGGCGATGATAAGCGCCGGGTCGCCAATATCCTGCGCGATGGGGCCGGGTTTTCGCAAAATACCGGTGCCGATGGTGCCGCCAATGGTGACCGCTACGCCAAAACCGACGCCTAACAATTTTTTGAGTTGATTTTTGGCCATGTAGGTGGGCGAACGTACTGACCCGACGTTAGACGTTACTTAACCGTCGGAGCAATGACGAATGGACAATGATAGCAAAAAAGACGGTATGAGGGGTTAAGCCAACGTGCCTTCTGAATTAAGACTACCGTCTTTTTCACTATTATTGCCCGCATGAAAGCGTATCTGCTGGTTTTTGCGGGTGGTGGCGTGGGGAGTTTGCTACGCTATGTTGCCGGGCGGTTCATGCCAGTAACGCTCACTGGTTCACCGTTTCCCGTCGCCATCCTGCTCGTCAACACAGTGGCCAGCGCGTTGCTCGGCGTTGTGGTCGGGTGGGCAACGGGACGGGCATTTGGCGCAGAGGTCCGCTTGCTGCTTAGCGTCGGCTTCTGCGGTGGACTAAGCACGTTTTCGAGTTTCAGTTACGATACGGTGGTGCTGCTGCAAAACGGCCGCACCGGGGCTGCCCTGCTCAATGTTGGTCTGAACGTCCTGTTGTGTTTGGTGGCTTCGGTGGGTGGATTGGTTCTTGGACAAAAACTGTAAGCGGATGAAGACACGAACCGGGCCAGTTGCATCAACACTATTCGTGTTTCTCTTTTTTTCGATGACTCAGGCACAGGACATGGCGCGTCGGCTGCACGACGCGCACGATGCGTACAAAGAGCAAACGTTCACTCACCGCCGGTTTAAGCACCGCGACATTGTTCCGCTGTTGGACAGTCTTAACGGGCGGGGACCGCTATCCGTCAGTCAGGTGGGCGAATCAACGGAGAAGCGGGCTATTTACCAGGTCACCGCCGGAACAGGACCCGCCAAAATTCTGCTCTGGAGCCAGATGCACGGCAATGAGGCCACCTCCACGATGGCCCTGTTCGATCTATTTAATTTTCTGAAAGCCGAAAACGACGGGTTCGACAGTCTCAGGCAGGCGATTCTGGACCGCACGACACTGTACGCTGTGCCAATGCTCAACCCCGACGGAGCCGAACGGTTTCAGCGCCGAACGGCTACCGACATCGACATGAACCGGGATGCTCTGCGGCTCCAAACCCCCGAAGGCCGCCTGCTCAAAAGCCTGCAACAAACGCTGAAACCACTCGTGGGCTTCAACCTCCACGACCAAAATCCGCTGTACAGCGTCGGGAAAACCGGCAAACAGGCGGTAGTTTCGTTCCTGGCTACGGCCTACGACCCCGCCCGGAGCATCAACGAGGTGCGGCAGCGATCCATGCAGCTTATTGTAGGCATGAACCGCGCGTTGCAGCAGTTTGTGCCGGGTCAGGTGGCTCGCTATGATGACGAATTTGAGCCACGGGCCTTCGGCGACAATATTCAGAAATGGGGCACTACGCTAATATTGATCGAGTCGGGAGGCTACGCGGGCGATGCCGAGAAGATGACAATCCGTCGGCTGAACTTCGTGGCCATTCTGACGGCCTTAACCGCCATTGCCGACGAGTCGTATAAACAGGAATTCATTGCTGATTATCAGGCTATACCCGAAAGTGGCCGTGCGCTGTTCGACGTGCTCATCCGCAACGCAACGGTTATGCGCGGGGGCAAACTTGTAACGTTGGACATTGGTATTAACCGGCAAGAGGTCAATGCAGACTCGGCCAGAGGATTCCGGTATAAAAGCGTAGTCGAAGACATTGGTGATCTATCGACGTTTCATGGGCTGGAAGAGATCGACGCTACTGGCCTGACGCTGTTGCCCGCCCGCGTTTATGCCGATATGATCGACTCCGTGGGTGACTTGCGTAAACTTGATTTGCCAACCCTCCGGAGCGAAGGTGTAACCGTGTTCAAGGTTAGAAGAGCTAAGCGGGAAAGCTATCCGGTGCAGCCGGTGCATCTGCTTTACGATGGCAAACTGCCCGCTCGCCCT
>QQTW01002816.1_pt1 | contig 12741 bp, 10 predicted proteins | sample 1904831 | NCBI WGS metagenome assembly QQTW01 (sample SAMN09435610, study PRJNA476489) | Subsurface metagenome, whole genome shotgun sequencing project. | reverse complement strand
GTCGTCTGCCGCAACCCAAAGCTGGAAAGCAGAAGAAGCAGGGACCAGGTGGTCATGGGGGACATGGGCGCACCAACTCCCATCGTAAGGCTAAAGCAAGTTTCAGTAAGACAACAGAACCCTCAAAAGAGAACCCCGCTTCCCAAACACCATTGGATGGAACCGACAGCAACAATTCCAGCAGACGAACAAGCACGGAGCGAGAGCAGGGCAGTGGCACGAGCGGATCCAGAACCAACCCTACGACTCCAAAGCAGAGTATGAAGCCGTCCAAGCTCACAGTTCGAAAGCCATCCACCCCTCCGACTGAGAAGGTAACGGAAAAAGAGCGCTCACCAGATCCAAACTGTCCCACCACGTTTCCCCCACTCCCCTCGCCAAAATCGTCGTCCTCGCCATCTCCGACACGTCTTGAGAACACCAAAATTTCCAGCAGACGAACAAGCACGGAGCGAGAGCAGGCCAGTGTCACGAGCGGATCCAGAACCAACCCTACGACTCCAACGCAGAGTATGAAGCCGTCCAAACCCACAGTTCGAAAGCCATCCACCTCTCCGACCGAGAAGGTAACAGAAAAAGAGAGCTCACCAGATCCGAACTGTCCCAACACCTTCCCCCCTCTCCCCTCGCCAAAACCGTCGCCGACGCCGTCGCCGACACGTGATGAGAACACCAAACCCAAAGGCCGCGAGAACACCAAACCAAAGGGTAACGAGAACGCTAAGCCGAAGAGCACCGAAAATGCTACCGTGAAGAACATTGAGAACGCTAAATCGCCGACCACTGAAAATGCTAAGCTCAAAAGCCCCGAGAATACTAAACCAAAGGGCGACGAAAATGCCAAGCCACTGCCTGCATCGCGGAATACGTCTCCAACCGATTCCGTCAAGACCTACTCGCAAGCGGCGGCGGCGCAGCGGAGATTGGGCGTTTTGCAGACTGTGAACGCCAATAGCAACGGCAACGGCAATGATGCCGATCCGTGGGCGGTGCCGAAGGGGGAGAAGAGTTGGTCTTGAGAGGGGGATGGAGTGCGAGGAGTTTCATGAGGTATGGTATGATATGTTTTTATGGGGCGGATGGATGGAAGGTTCGGCGGTTGGCTGGGATTGGTCATTGGTCATTGGTATGTTTGGGAGCCTTCGTGCAAGTGAGCCGGAGTTTATTGTTATTGGAGAGAGCTTCTTGCAGGTTGGGCGTATTGTTTCCGTTCATACTTGGAGCGTCTTCTGGTGGGTTGGAGCTATATTGGAGGGTCTTTCGCGAGTAGGATTGTATTGGAGGTCTTGTTGTGAAGGGGTTTGCATGGTCTCAATCATCCGATGCTATGGTCATTATCCGTTTAGTGTTATTTGGTTTCTAAGGTATCCTCAGTTTTGTACTTCACGGCTAGCGATACAAATACACTGTTAAGAAAAGTTCTCATAAAAACTTGCAGAGCCAACGAGCGAAACCCACAAACAAGTGACACGACTGTTTTTCATGTCATGAGTAACGGAGTGAAGAAACTAAGCGATACACGTTTCAATCGTTCCATGTCCCGATAGCATAGCATAGCATAGACCGCTCCGACGATACCATCCATGTCCGTGTCCTCACCCAGTGCTCCTTGTGCCTTACCGCCCCTGTCCATTCCCTAGAATGTAGTAGCATCAAGCTAGAAGGCAGAAGAGCGTCCATGTTATGAAATGAATGAGACAGCGAATTTGGATGGAACAGGCCCAACGCGTCTCGTAGAAAGGCTACTGGCGTGGTAAAGCGAACATAAGTAAGAAAACTGAAGTGATTCATGATCGAAGACGAAGAACTCAGAAAATCGTCCCGAACGATCCGTCGGTTGGTATGGCCTTGCGCGGACTGGTTTTGTTGCCCTCGCTGTCGACGGCCGGTTTACGATGTCTGTAGAACGCACAGGATTCAGTCAAACCCCCGAATGACACCAGACAAAACACGTCGCCAAGCATTGCAGGATGGGGACGAGTGAGAACACGTACCTAAACGTAAAGCCTACGAATAATCCCTTATTCATCTTCTCGTCGCGATCGGCCATATTCTCCAACGCTTGCTGCTTGTCGTGGACCTCCTTGTACTTAGCCATATCAGCCTCGTTACTGAAGTCATCGAAATAGCCCGCGTCCGTCTCGCTATCCAACTCCGGCACGAAAGGCGCCCTCTGCATGCGCAATTGCGACCAATCGACCTCGGCGAAGTAACGATGGGCATGGATCTCAGCGATGCCGTGAAAGCGCTGCTGTTTAGCCGCGACGAGGCGGCAGATGAGGTCCCAGGTGCGTTGGCTGAGGAAGTAATTCGGATCCTCGTACTCGGGTTTGCGGAGCACCTTCTTCCAATTCTTGAGATTCTGCCAAGTTTCGTCGACAGTGGCGCCGGCGAAGGGCGGGTAGCCGGCCAGGGCTTCGAAAAGCATGCAGCCGAGCGACCAGTAATCGACGGTGAAATCGTACTGTTCGCCCTTGAGCACCTCCGGCGCCATGTAGTCCGGCGAGCCGACGATGGATTTGGCGTAGTTGACTTCGCGGTCGCGCAGTGAGCGGTAGCCTTCGCGGCGTTCGGCCACGCTACGTTGTTCCATCGGGCGTCCGAAGGCGACGGCCATGTTGCCGACCTCTTCGAGCTTCACGCGCATGGACTCGATTTTCAGTGGGCTGAGCATGCCGGCGGCGAGGCCGAAGTCTGTGAGCTTGACGTGTCCGGTGGAGTCGATCAGGAAGTTTTCGGGCTTGAGATCTCGGTGGATGTAGCCTAGCTGGTGGAGTGCATCGACGCAGGAGAACATTTCGGCAATGTAGAATCGGGCATGGCGGTTGTGCAGAACGCCGGTGTTGTTGAGCAGAGTACGGAAATCCCCTCCAGGAACGTATTCCTATTAGTCGTGTATGTTAGTTGACCTTCGAAGAAAGAGCAGCTCTGCGGAGGACCTACCATGGCAAGATAGATGCTCTGATCGTCTTGGAACGCGTAAAGAAGCTTCACAAGCCACTCGCTCTTCGCTGCAGTCAAGATGTCTCGCTCAGTTAAGATATGTCTGACTTCATCCAGCTTGAAAAGTAGCTTCTTGCTCATCACCTTCAACGCACACACTTCCTTCGTATCTTTCTTCTGAGCCAAATACACCTGGCCGTAGCCACCCTGTCCAACTTGCGTGAGAATCTGAAAGTCTCCGTGGCGAAGTCTTGTGCGGCGTTTGCGTAGGTTCGCTCGTTCTCTACCCAAGTACTGGTGCAGCGCAGCTTCATACTCTGCCGCTGGGGTATCTGGAGGGGAAGGATGTTGCGCTTGAAACTGGGTCTGCCGGCTCTGGCGATTGTGGACATAGCTGAGAAGGTCGAAATAATGATCAAGGAAATCTAAACAATTGTCAGAATTGGTTTGTGAATGTGACATGCTTCTTGATCATTCATACATAGCTGGGTTACATTTGCGAGGCGTTTTACTTTTGGCAACTGCAGCTTCTCGAGCTCCTCTGCAGTCAAGCCACGCTGCGGAACAGAGCCCTTGCGGGTCGTCGTATCACCTTGTTCAAAGCGCTGATAAGGCTCTTGTCGCGATACTGCCGCCCGGCTTGGAGAATAGTTTCCTTCTCTAAGTGCCCTGAGACCAGAAGGAGTATTCTCCTTATTTGATTGTCGGGTAGGACTTCCTGGAGCGAGACTCTGGTCCTTGATGATTACACTCTCGTCGAAATTGTTGGTGCTGTCATCGACAAATGGTGCACTGTTCTTGTTGGGAGAGTTGGGCGTAAGCTGCAGCCGTCCGGCCTTTGTAGGACTAGTTGGCATGAGCTTCATGGCATTATCGAAGACATTGGGAAGATCGTTCGCCCCTGGAGGCAGTCTGTTCTTGCTCGGACTTCCCTGAGGAGTCTGCATTGGAGACGTGAAGCCATGCTGCACAGGAGTATTTGGTCGATCGTAAGGTTCGTTGCCAGAGCGTGTATGAAGCAATGGAGGAGGGGTTGGTAGAGCGAAGTCGTGTTTCCGGTCTGGTGCGAGAGGTATACCGGTCGCCATGCTCTAACAATGTTGGGTGGTAAATATGGTAGGTTCAGAGTGTGCACGATGATATTTGGAGCTGCAGCTTCTTGAAGAGCTAGCAGAGCAAGGACTTCCTCACGACGATGAGTAGACTCTGCTCAGTAGATGTTGAAGCAAATGGGAATGATTGTGTTGAGCAGGGTTATTTTGCAACTAACGTTAGCATGATCGATAAGAATGCGTGTTACTACAGCAACAGGCGAAACGGCAGGCGCAGCCCGAGGCCCTGTACTGAACACATCTTCAAGGTCATCGTCAACTTTCTCAAGAATTGCGCAAAGCAACTGCAGAAAGTGTTTCACGATGCCTAACAGTACTAACGTTATTTCGACTATTTGGTGTTATGTAGCATTAAACGCAGCGTTCAATGCAGCGGAAGATCAAGAGGACTGTTCATTACTCAAAATTATAAAGTTACCAACCTCAATGCTGCAAAAGCGTCAAAGATATTCTAGCCAGACAAGTCCGCTGATATAACTCATGGCGCGGTTGAACAAAGTGAGGTCTTGCGCCTGTAGCAGTCAACTCCCGGACATACATCTGCTATGGATTTGCTATAGTTCCGCTATGGTTCTGCTACGGATTTGCTATAGATCCCTTTCGATGTTCGTGCTCTGAGCCCACGAGGCTTTTGCAGAGGTACCACTATGAAGGACCCAAAACCGACGCAAAAGAGTCAATCAAAGGCTTATCCCAAAGTCCTGGAAGATTGATGGCCTTATTTATTGGCAAGGAGGTCCAACTTCGCTCAATCCTGGGCGTGAATGGACACTGCGATGCTCTTCAGTGCTGAGGCCTTTATGTGATGTCAGACCGATGCTTAGCAAAATGTTCTTGTATGGCGAGACAAACTCGCGGTTATGATTCTTCGATATAGAGAGGTATCTACCCATGCGCCATCCAAACCAGCACCCCTGAAACGAGCCAAACCATCGTAACACTCGTGAATTTCATTCCTCCTCACTCTCACTAGAACTCTCCTCCTGCCTTGTGACCGCCTGCACCGGATCCGGCTCAGCCACAACATCCTGCGATTCCAACGCTTGGGCAAGCTCCGCCTCCAACTCGTCCTCCGCGTTCCCCGGCGTAGGCGCAGCAGGAGGCGATGATGACAGATTCAACACCTCCACGTCCTCGTCGCTTTCACTCTCACTCTCATTCACCCTGTCATTTTCATACTCGTGCTCATGCTCGAGTTCGGGGTCTGGTCTCCTATGCGGACTAACAGAACTCGCAGCCGAGCGCAAAGATATCGGTGCGGAAGAACGCGGCCGTACGAGGTCAGCGCCTAGACGCCTCGGTCGAGTTTCGGGGTCCATTTCGATAGTGAGAACGCCATCATCGGAGTCTTCGTTGTCTGCGTCCTCGTCTTTAGGCGGTGGCGGGGTTTTGGCTCGTTCCCGTTCTCGTTTGGGTCGGGCTTTGGGTTTGGGCCTTGCTGGTCTTTTCTCCTTCTCGACTATGGGCAGTGTTTCAGGGATGGCCGGTGCTTCGAAGGCCTCTTCAGGGGAGGAGGTTCTTCTCCGTCTCATAAAATGTCTGTAATCGTAAGGGTTGTCATCGTCGCCGTTTTCATCGTCGTCGTCACGAGCGAATATGTCCTCCCCATCTGAGACGCCTTCTGTGGTGTGCAGCTCGAGTTGGGGGTATTTAGTGGCAAGGTGGTTTGAGTCTTTATTCGATGGGGTTGAGGTGAGGTTGAAGACAAAGTCCGTATCAACTCGTTCCAGGACCCAGCCTTGGACGGAGTCATCGAAGATCAACGCGTACGAGCTGGAGGAGCCACGACTTCCTTTGTAACGGTAGGAACTATCTGGATCGCTTGTATTTTCTATGCTGAGGCCGTAGATGCCGGCTGCCGTGTCAGGTGGTAGGATAGCAGTTTTTACTTGGTCGGCCTGTCGGCTTGGTTTGTGATTGTCTAATTGTATGGCGACGTTAGATAGAGAGCCGCATTGACAGTAGACAGACCGTTGACAGTTAATATCTCACATTTGACACTGGACAATAATCTATGCCTGGAAGTTGCCTTCCCTTGCAAGCTTTCTTGCAAGCCTTTTCCGAGCCTGACGGGATATTTCGCGGACTTGGCTGGATCGATCATACCGCTGCCAGCGGCCGCCATAAATTGATATTGAGCTTGCCTTCAATTTGATTGTTTCTCTAAGTATGTGCGCAAGTGAAATCTTAGACAGGGTCTATCCACAGTAAAGCAATTGATCAACAATGGTTACTTTGTAAAGTAATTGTTCCTGATTAACATGTCGATCTGGCGGTGCCTGACAGCCTGGGGTTCGAATAGACTTCCCGTGTTCCGTAAACTAAGCGAACCTTAAAAGCAGCCAGGGTTCTCAATGACATATTGTTTATATACGTTAGGGGCCTCGGGCATAGTACCTACTATTTGCTACAATACCTTACAGTGCATGAGACTTATATATGAGAGTATATTCAAAGATTTCAAGTATTGCTGATTGGTATGGTTGAAGTTTGGCGACCACGAACCCCGCTAGATAGTAACTCCAGACGTCCCGCTAACGCACGGTGCTTCTTGGAGACCTCTATCCACTCATCCTGGTGATCCTCGCTTTCATCATCTTCTTCCAGACATGTCAGCATCATGCTAAAGTCCCCACCAAGTCGCCCTAAACTCCCAGCGCAGTACAGAACCTGGGTAAGCAAGCTCTCGCGTGAACCTTGATCCTGGATGTTTGGGAGGTATCGCTTCAGCGTCTCCATGAGTATTCCGATGAGGTGAAGAGGAAAGGTGGAAAGTGGTGAGGGTAGCGGCAGGAGGGGACTTCGGCCTTCGGCTACGGCACCGTTTTGGACTGTCGATCTTTGCGAAGGTGTAGATGAGAGACTTGAAACACCACCGTGCCCAAACACCGGTATGGAGGTCAGTGGAGGAAAGATGCTGTTGTACATAGATACAATTGCAAAACTTTGCTCCCTGAAGATTTCAATATAGCGCTTTAGATATCTTTCCGTCTGTTGACCCCCATGCCAAGCGGTTCCGGCTTCTTTACGCTTGTCCTTGCCTTGCTTCCTCTTATCAGACTCCTGATCTGCGAGCTCCCGTAGAGGGTCCAGAGCTTCCAGTATTGAAACAAGATTGGCAAGCCTACAAACTAGGAACAGACTGCCAAGGGCCAGCTGTTGGTCCGGGCTCGAGGATGCAAGTTCGTTGCGCGACTCATTTAGTTCTGGCGCGACCCTCCTCAACCATCCTACTGTCCGCATTCCGGCAGCCAGCTTGATATTTTGAGCTCGTAAGGCATTTATTAGGTTGCTGGTCATTCCCCGCATAATCTCTTCGGCTTGATCAGAGATGGATTTAACCAGCTCGGAATCTGGGTAAAGGAGGCGCAACCGCTTGATATGAACGTTCAAATCGAGCGCAGATGAATAGTTCGCAGTAACAGACGAAGTCGAAGGCCCATTTATGATTGCAGTTGATGCAATGGCCGAGGAGAGTAGACTTGGTAGGTCAAGGATGTCAGACAGTCGATCTGCGCTTTTGGCCAACAACATAGCGTTTTTCCTCCGATCCAGTAGTCGGTTCTCCACGCTCTTGCTATATGTTGACGAGAAGCTCGAAGCTTCTTCATCAAGGACCGGTATGGCATTCTGGAGTTTCCCGGCTTCAAGTGCGAGCACTGGCAGCTCCTCCCCCAGATTAGAAAGGTGGTCGGAAGAGCTTATGATTGACTTGTATGATTTGGTCGTAAGAGCCTGAAGGGACAGTACAATCGAGTGTGAGGACTGGGCCAGGGCCTGGGGTTCGGTAGATGTGAGTGAAGACAGCGGTAGGGTTAACAACCGATCGAGATATCCCGATGTGACCGGATCACGTATTGCAGGCGCGCTTCTTGGAGAAACAGGAGTTTCGAAGTACGGAGCAAGAAGCTCGTACAGAGGATCCGCCATGCTGAACGGCCTCCCAAGCGCCTTCTACGGGCAATGCGTTATTTCTCCTGCATAGGACATTAATGAGCTGGCGATGTTCTTCTTCATGCAGGAACTAGACAGAGCAGCGGGCGGAGATTCAAACGTCTACATGTTATACTTTAGTTCAGGTGTGTTGCCCGAGCATTCCCGCCTGGCTGTTGATTGTGTATTCACGAAGGTAGAATTTGTTGCCGTGAAGCTGAATCGTTCTCCCTCATGAAACATCCCTATCATTGCACTTATATTGGACTCTGCCATTCTTACAGACTCTTAATAACTTGACTCTTTCATGCCCTTCAAAGAGAAGGAATAACATTCGATTTTCACCCTAAATTCTGGTAGAGGATAGAGTGCAATTGTCAACATGCCGAACGACCAACCTGCTGCGAAACGGCGCAAAGCAGGAGATATCGCACAACACTCAAAGCATGCAGTGCGGCCTACTTATTTCTACTTGAAGCCATTACGATTGCTAATGATTCCTGTAACAGTTCTTCAAAGACGATACGTGTGTTGTGAAGGGCGAGCCCCTCAAGATTGGGGTGGTGGACGTAAGTCCAGCCGCTTGGATATACCATCAAGATCACGAAGCTTTCTGACTGTAACAGCGAACGTGGCGTGATGTATGCTCCTTGCGATGGGTGGCTACGGCTTTCTTCGCCCAGCTAATGCTTGAGTAAAGGTCGACTTTCCAGATTTCGGTGACCTCGAGGACCTAGCGAAGGACCCAAGCATACCTAGACAGCTGTTGAAAGAGTTCCAAGTATCTGGTGTTGTAAGTGCTAATATTTCTACTCTGAGAGGATCTCTAGCTAACCATGGCCTGAACCTGACAGCCACCGCGTGGTTATGTTGTTGTGGAATTCCTCGACCATAAATATGGGAGTGCCCTCCTGCCCGAGTCTTCCCTCGAGCTCCTCGATCGCTCCCTATCCTTTGGCGACGTTGTCAAGAGAGAGTCGTCCGATAGCATGAGCGGCACGATAGTGCATACGTCAATCAGCTGCACACTACGTCTGGGTTTCACTGGGGATCGACTTGAGCAAGCCTTACGGCTATTGTACCCCACGAACGAGGCCAAGGTCTATTCCGAAAAATCTGCGATTGAGAATTGCAAGCTTCTCGATGTTCCGGGCGAGGAATTGAAGTATGAGGAGGAATATCATGAGGGCGATTTGATCATCTATAATGGCTGGGTAGGACAAATCATGGAAGCGTTCGATGAGGTGACGATACGGCTGGGCAATGAGAGCGTTGTGATAGTGGAGGACTCTGAGGAGCTGGACATGGATCCCGTCACCTCGCCATACGATCATCCCCCCTTAGATAAATGTTATGTGGGCCAGCACGTGTCCACCAAGAAGGGAAACCTCCGGCGCGGTCGGTGGAAGTATGGTGAATACGATCCTTCCGTTCCTCCTAAAGGCCAAATTATGGACGTACGGATAGTTGCACTTGATGTTCGGTGGATGACCAGGAACGTACTTGCTCCAGGAAGATACGAGTTCAGACCACAACCACCTTCATTATTGGATTTGGATGTCCTAGAAAGCGAAGAAGTCATCCTCTACAACAGAGGCAAATCGCCGGCGTCGTCTTCAAACGCTCAGTTCCGACTCGGGTTCACTACTGGTTCTGATATTGCAGTTGGCGACTACGTTCGGTTCAGAGACATTACGGGTGCAGCAGTGAAGTACGATGGCACTGGCAGCACACGAAAGGGTTCATGCCAGGGCCAATTGCGCAAGATACCACGAGTTGCCACGCTTGGATACGACATGAACGTTTTTCAGGTTATAGGCACAGAGACTCAGGTGTCCGTCTTGTGGCAGGACCTATCTTTGACTCAAGAAAACAGTGCAGATTTATTACCCTATCTCAACGTAGACGATCATGATGTCTGGCCAGGCGAGATCGTGGCTCTTAAAAAAAGTGGCTTGGCCCCGCCCAGCGATAGTGTCCTTCGACCGGACAGAATTGGAGTCGTCCAGTCTGTCGATGCAGGTGAACGGATGGCTCATATCCGATGGTACAAGGATTCGAGGGTGGAGCTCGCTGGAGAAGCAAGAAGTATATTAATCCCTGGCTCTCGTCTTGGCGAATTGTCTGATGAAATGGAGGATGTATCGTTCTACGAGTTCATTGCTTATCCAGCCTTGACAAAGAGACGGGGAGACATGGTTTTAGTGGCACCCGAGCAGTTACCACAGCTTAACGGTTTGGGAGCTGAGATAACCAAGATGGCCAGCTCGCGTAATGAATCAGTCCCCAACAGCACGCCGGATCAATTTTCATCGGCCTCGGCTCGAAATGGGCAGATGGAAAGAGGATTATTCAGGTCTTTGCTCTCGAGATTCACGGGGTTTCCTGACTCGGAAGTACAAAGACATTCCATAGTCGTGGACGGAAGCTCACCATCAGAGTCTCAGCCATACAATGATGGTGGCTCCACCAGTGTTGAGCGCGGAAGTCATAAACCACCTGGTCTAGTCGACTGGTTTGGCGAGGTCGTTGACCTTGGTCTAGATGGATTACTTACTGTCCGGCTCGGTGGGTTAGAAGAAGTTCGCGACATTCGAGTATCACTCGAGCGCGTTGTTGTGGTTGTTGGAGGTGATGATGAGGATGAGCCTTATGGTACGGATGAAGACTGGGATGACGACGATTCAGACGATAGTCCGAGTAGTGGGTATCACTCAGAAGGAGTTCTTGAAGAGACCTACGAATACGAAGGCGGCGAACGATTGGATGGAGATGATAACGATGAGATGTGGACTACAGATGACGACGGGGTCACAGATAGCATCTCTGGTCCGGACACATCAACTCCCAGAGAGGCACGTAGTTCTGATGAATTTCACACGAAAGCAAGCACCGCTTCCTCCAACAAAGATGGACAAGACAGTGTGGCTGTTGATATCACCCAAGCAACGAGCGAGTCCACAACTAGTCCGCAGGCAGCCTTGGAGCCATTGGCGAGCGAGCCTCTATTCTCCACCTACCCGTCGTGTCCGTCGCCTTTCATGATTCTCGACGCTGATGCACCATCAGATCATCACTTCCTGAATCAGACTGTTGATCTGCCTGCAAGTCGCATGAGAAGAATCCAAAAGGAACACAAAATCTTACGCTCGTCATTGCCAGATGGCATCTTCGTACGAACCTGGGAATCTCGCCTCGACCTACTGCGTGTTCTCATCGTCGGCCCCCGAAGCACCCCCTACGAGCGCGCCCCGTTCGTCATGGACTTCCAATTTGGTCCGTCATTCCCATCCTCATCCCCAGACGCCTTCTTTCACTCCTGGACCGGTGGAATCGGCCGCGTCAATCCCAACCTTTACGAAGACGGCAAGATCTGTCTCAGTCTGCTCGGGACGTGGCCCGCCGATGCCCGAAACGAAGGATGGTCGGCAACGCGGTCCAGCATGCTCCAGGTTCTTGTCAGCTTGATGGGTCTGGTACTGGTCAAAGAACCGTACTACAACGAAGCTGGTTTCGACGCTCTGATCGGCACAGAGGAGTCGCAGATCACTTCGGCGCTTTATACAGAGCGTGCACTGGTCATGTCGAAGGGGTTCGTTAGGCATGCTCTGCAGTATCCCGTCGGTGCCTTCGAAGACGTTGTTTCTTGGCTCTATCTCCCTGCGGATGGTGATCGGCCTAGATTGTTGCTAAAAGTGCTCGAGGAGTCGAAGGAAATTATACGGCTGAGTGACGCGAAGTCTGAGAAGACCTCCGCTGAGGACTCTGGTCTAGTGGGGTTTTCATCAACCGCACCGGTGAGGAAGATTAGTTCGGGGGCGCTCGTGCTTCTTCGGAAGCATGTCGCTGCTTTGGAGGATTTCTTGGCTGCGTACAATGCAAGTCGATAGAGGCGCCGTTATAATCACATAAGTAGCTTCAATGTAGGGCTTTATACATGAAGCACTTTCAACGACAAAGCACCAGAAGATCTCTATAATCATTTCTGCACACCTTCACCCATCTTTACTTTAGTAGACCCCATTCACCTGCTCTTCTTGCCCTAAATATTAGCCCATAGCGAGTTTAGATATGTAGCTTCCCCGAACTTGGACAACCCGTTATTGTTGCTACCAAAACGCATCAGCGCTTAGTCTCTTCTCGAATAACATATTCGAATCAAAAGAAATCCAAAGCAAAATGACAAAATGCATTGACCGGGAATCGAACCCGGACCTAATCGTTGGAAGCGATTAATCCTAACCATTGGACTATCAATGCTGGTGATAGATTGTATTTTTGGTCTTAAAAGATTATATAAAGATGATACTAGTCCTGCGTCTTTATTGATCGTATAAACAAGTGCTTTTCGACCTCGGACCTTGTTTCAACCAGAACCTCATACTCTCGGTGCAAGATCCTCGGCTCAGGACTGCTCTATATTGCTCCACTAGGCATGCTGGTAACGTTTGAGGGGTCATATTCAGGAGAATTACTGAGATGGTTTCTGAATTTAATCCATCAAAGCCTAGATCTCCACTGCACGAGTGAGCCCAAAAGATTAGATTGCTGTGAAAGCTGAAATGCAAGTTCAGGAGTGATCTCGCAGGCAAGGGGGACCAGCGACTAGCTACGCGCCTGTGATCCTGCCGGATCAGCTTGAATCCTTTCAGATGAAACAACGGAATACTGAGAGCCAATCAAATTGAAGGCAAGCTCAATATCAATTTATGGCGGCCGCTGGCAGCGGTATGATCGATCCAGCCAAGTCCGC
>QQTW01002815.1_pt1 | contig 12741 bp, 9 predicted proteins | sample 1904831 | NCBI WGS metagenome assembly QQTW01 (sample SAMN09435610, study PRJNA476489) | Subsurface metagenome, whole genome shotgun sequencing project. | reverse complement strand
CGGGTTCAACTTTAGTCTATATTTCAGGACAATTTGGCGAAGATAAAAACGGCGCTCCTGTATCTGATGATTTTGCAACTCAACTCAAGCAATCCTTCTCAAATTTGCGTACTGCGATAGCTGCGGTGGGTGCAACTCCCGAACAGATCGTAAAAATTACAATCCTTTCTGTTGAACATGATGCCGAGAAACAAAGATTAATCTCTATCGAACGCAATGCAATGTGGCAAGGAAAGCAAAAACCAACTAGCACGCTAATTCCAGTCCCCAGACTAGCATTGGATTGGATGTTGTTTGAAATTGATGCAGTTGTTGCGATCGCACTTTGAGGAAAGTTTTATGTCATTACCAATTATTTTGCAGCCAGGAGTTGGGCAATCTGTCCAAATTCGGACAAGTACCTGCACTTTCAAAGCCACAGGTAAAGATACCAAAGGTCATTTTGGACTATTTGAGTTTGTGATGCAGCCAAAAAGTACGGGCGCAAGTCCCCACATTCACAAGCAATTGACGGAAATGTTCTATGTAGTGGAAGGATTAGTAGAAATGGTACTGAGCGATCGCACTCTTGTCGCAGAACCAGGAGCATTTATCCTCGTACCAGAAAATACGCCGCACGGCTTTTCTAATCCAGGACAAACACCAGCAAAGCTATTAATTATGTTTTGTCCCGCCGAGCAAAGGGAGCAATATTTTATGGGTTTAGCCGAACTTACTAAAGATGGACGACAGCCAAGCCAAGAAGAATTACTTGAATTGATGCAAAATCATCAGATACAGGAGCGCCGTTTTTATCTTCGCCAAATTGTCCTGAAATATAGACTAAAGTTGAACCCGCAGGTACAACGGTGATGTGAGCAAAGCCATACTTGGAAGGATCGCTTAAATTGACTGGATTAAGGCGTTGAATTTCTTGAATCATGGCACTTTTATTTATATTTGATGTTTTGATTTGCTGTTGCAGAAGTGTCTAGGAGAAAGAAAATACAGCCTGTTGTAACAAACAGCAAGCTACTAGGATGACAAGCGATCGCACGGAACAATTTACCCAAGCATTATTACAGCATCGCCAGTAAAAAGCAGCGAACCAATTAAAAATAGCCAGTTACCAATAGTTGTGTAAGCAGTCATCAGAAATTGCCTCACATTACGCGAAATAAATTAAGTAGGCGGCTACATTGGCGACAACATAGCCATTAAGATTTGCTAGTCAACCAATCTTTTTGATAATTCGCTGATAATTTTCGATAGGAATGCGATCGCATCGCCATCAACGTCACAATCAATCCAATTATTCCTGTAATAGTAAATAAAAGCGCAATCCCTCTATCAGTTCCATTTCCAAACCAAGAGCCAATCAAATTTACGCCCTTGCCTGTGGTCATAAAAGGGATAAATATAAATTGAGCGATAGGGCCAATAGCGAAAGCTGTGAGCGGTGATGCCGCTTGCTCAATGCTTTGAGCAAAGCCGAAGACTCGACCCTGACGTTCTGGCGGTATAACTGTTTGAATAATAGTTTGCTCTGACGCTTCCACCACGGGAATTAGGCAGAGGTAAATAAATAAACCAACCGTTAGCAAAACGATCGATGCCTGAATTGTAAAGAAAATGGCGATCGTCCACATGGCAATATTTGCCAGAAAGAGCGTTTGGAGCGGGTTTTTTCCCAAGCCTTTTTTTGCCACAACTACTCCGCCAACAATAAAACCCAAACTCAAAAATCCCCATAAAACACCCCATACTTGTACAGAAACCAGTGACAAGCCGTAGGCATCCATTAGAGACATGAAGACTCCGCCTAAGAAGTTGTTAAAGGTGTTAAAAAAAATCAGTGCGAACAGTCCCGGCACTAAACGTAAGGCTTGGATAGTTCCGCGAATATCAATGTGGTTTGTTTGATGAGTAGAAACGATCTCTTTTTCAGGGATAGATAATGTAGTTAAATGAGCGATCGCTAAAACGGTCATTCCAAGGGCGAAAACCAGCATCCAATATACGCCAAAGAAACCGATTGCAAGTCCGCTAAAGATGGAAGCAACAAGGAATGCTACGCCATTAACAGTACCAACAAGACCGTTTGCCTTATCCCTTGCTTCTACGGGGATTAAGATGGTCACGAGGGTTGGAAGGGCGATCGCTCGTAAATTGCCAGCGATCGCCCCAAATAGAGCGAGGATAATAAATACCCAAAGAATGACACTAGCAGGATTATTAAAAACAGAGGTTGGCGTTGAAACAAAAATGATGTATGCAAGTATATATAAAAATAGAGAACCGAGACTGGAAAGCATCATCGCTGTTTTCTTTTTACACCGATCGACCAATGAACCGAGAAAAAATCCAGAAGTAGCAACGGTCAAAAGATATATACCTGCCATGACCGATGTGACAAGCACAGATTTGGTTTGGAGATATACCCAAAACGTGACCGCAAACCAAACGAAAGTATTAGTTAGCGAAGCTACCAGTGAGTTGGCTAAAACGGCATAAAAAAGTTTTGTCATAGATTCTGTTTTATAAATCTGGCAAATTTGAAAAGTTCCGAGCCACAAAGTCTCTACCTTTTTTTCTTGCCAATGTAGAGAAAATGATCGGACATTCCCAACCCCTCTAGAGTTTTTCCCGTAGCTTCCACTAAATCCAGCCAAACTTCCACTTTCTCTGGCTCAAGGGTGTGGATTGATGTAGAAAAGGGCGCAGAAAAAGATTCAATTCCAATCATTGCCACCTGCTCAAAGTCAGTTTTAAACAATTGACAAAATTCAAATTGCGTCGTCATATGTCCATAACCCAAAGGCGGTGCTTCTTGTGGGGTAACATTCCCGTCTTCTATGAATTGTCTGTGGAAGTCTTGACGAGCTAATACTTGTTCTGGTAAATCCCGAAATAATTCTCGCAAGTACGCCAGTCGGTTAATACCTGCAGCAAACACTAAGCCCTCTGGTTTGAGTATTCGTGCAGCTTCTCGAACTGCCTTTTGCCTTGCTGCTAATGAGCAAAGATGATATAACGGGCCCAAGAGCAACACGGCATCGGCGATCGCATTTTTTACTCCCACAACTTGAGTGGCGGAAGCTTGCTGAACGCTGACTACTTGTTGCTCCATATTTGCCTCTTTGAGTCTATTACAGGTCGTATCCAACAATTTTTGAGTAATATCAGTTAAATAAAGCCAACAACCCCTTTCAGCTAGTAACTCTGCATAATGACCAACCCCTACACCAATATCTACTACCGATGCCCCGCCCGGAATCCATCGATTGAGGTATCGCGTAGTTATCGCTAACTCTACCGGACTATACTGTTGGAGTCGTACCAATTCCTACTCAAAACCATACTGATTATTGTAGTGTTGAGCAACGTTCGTTTCATTTAAATTAACCATAAACTTTCTTTTTTCTCCATCGTGCGATCGCTCAGACGGTTCTATTACCTAAGTTATTGAGCATAACCAAGGCTTGTTTTCTCAGTGGGGAAACTCTGGTAATAACTCATAGACCCAAACAATAGTGCGATCGCTTTCCTTAACTATGTTACATTATAATACAAAAGTAATCTAATAACTTTTGTCCCAAACTTAACTTGCTCTCAATTATTCTTGGGATTCGCGCCTTGTTGGTTCACGCCAAAGATGATGATGCGCGCAAATGGTACGAGCAATTTGATTTTGAAAGTAGTCCAACCGATCGCCTACATTTGTTTTTACTATTAAAGGATATTCGTAGAAATCTAAATCTTTAGTAAAGTAGTGTCCCCATTAAAGCGATCGCCCAGATAACAGCGCTAAGTCTTCCTAGGGGAGGAATCTTTGATGCTTTGATTGCTCAAGCTGCCTTGAAAGCAGCAGAAAGACTTTTGACGCTTAACCCAAAACACTTCACTCGCCAAATGTGCAGAGATCGCTTTAGATAGTTTATGTTCTTGAATAAGCCAAGCACTAATTTCGTATTTTGGTTAGAGACTTCGCTTACTCTAGTTTTTTAACCTTTTAATAAGCAACAGTATTTAGGTAAAGCTTCAAAATTCCCAATCGTCGTTTTGGAGAACTACGCGGTAGCCGTCTGGATCGGCAAAAGTCAAGCCGTTTTTATCCCAATAGGGATTATAAGCTTGCACGGGTTCGTAGCCTGTATTGCTCATTTGGGCGATCGCATTGTGCCATTCTGTTCGATCGGGAAAGTAAAAAACCAGTAAATTATCTTCTGTTGGCGCGCGTCCCACAGAGTGACCCCGGTGGCTAGTAAACTCCAGATGGTAAGCTGTACCGGGAAAGCCTAACATTACCCCGTCAAAGCCTTCATGGTCTTGAAACTCATAGAGAACTTCTAACCCTAATCCTTTGGTGTAAAACTCAATAACTTCCTTGAGATTGTCCGTAGGACGGGCTACTCGCAATACTTTTCCCTGTAACATTTAACTACTTTGCTCCCTATAAATGCCGATGGGCGATCGCGTAGCAGAAAAACTAAAGTAGAGTCCTAAACCAAATTTAAAATTAAATCGCTAAAACTACGGTAATATCTTCAACAATTTATATTAACTTCCGTATTATCTACATCGGAAAAACTTAGAAAGATAAATTACCTTAGACTTGTATTCACTTTTGTAAACCTCTGCTGCAAGCCTTATAAATAAAGCGATCGCGCTGCTGCAATTTTGGATAAAAACTGCAGCTAGTAATAAACCTAAAAAAACTAAGTAACTTTTAACTACCAAACTAAGTATATGCAAACAATCGATCGGCTCAAACAAGAAAACGAGTTACCAGTTTTAATTGCTGACTGCCAAGGCTTGATTGTGTACGTTAACGAACGCTTTAACCTAGTTTTTGGATGGCAACCAGACGAAATATTAGGTCATAGCTTAGAAGCTGTAATTCCCCGCAGCTACCACGATTCTCATCATCTTGGTTTTTCCCGTTTCGCCATGACAGAGCAACCAACCGTACTCAATCATCCGCTCAAACTCATGGCTGTGACTAAAGAAGGCAGAGAAATTGAATCAGAGCATTTTATTATTGCCGAACAAAAACAAGGACAGTGGATGTTTGCCGCTACCCTTCGTCCCCTGCACATTTAATAATTTAGCAACCCGGCTCGACTAGAATTGTATGACAGATAATTTTGCTAATTTGCTCGGTCAGTTGCGTACCACTTTAGGCAAAATGGAAGTGGCGCTGGGAGTCATTGGCGAAGCGATCGCCTGGACTGATAACGAAGGCTTAATTCAATGGTCAAATGCTACCTTTGATCGTTTAGTCGAGCGGCAACGATTTCAAGTTTTGGCAGCAAACTTAGTAGATTTATTACCTCTAAAGCAACAAGGGCAAGTTATCCAGCGTGCAGCGCACCCTTTGAGTCGGGTATTAAACGAGCAAAAACAGGGATCGGAAATTTATGAATACAAACAAGGCGATCGCTACTTATTTTTAGAAATATCCTGGGCTTGCGTTCAATTTAAACAGCAACAATCTAGCGCCGTACTGGTAATTCACGATATCACTAAACGCAAGCAAACCGAAGAACTACTAGCTAACACGGAAACTAAATTTCGTTCGTTGATTCAAAATAGCTCAGATATGCTCTGCATTCTCGAACTTGATGGAGTAATGCAGTATTCTAGTCCATCTCATGAAAGAATTTTGGGCTACAAACCTAGTTATTTGATGGGTAAGAATGCTTTTGATTTTATTCATCCAGAAGATGTAAGCAGCGCCTTGGATGTCTTTAGTCAGGCAATGCAAGATACGAGCAATACTTCGTGTGTAGAGTTTCGTTTCCGCCATCAAGATGGTTCTTGGCGCTATGTCGAATCAACAGTAACAAATTTGCTTCAAGATCCGTCAGTTAGAGGGATGGCAATTAATACTCGTGATATTACTGAACGCAAGCGAGTAGAAGCACAATTACTTCATAATGCCTTTCACGATTCCTTAACAGGTTTGCCAAACCGGGCTTTATTTATGGATCGGCTAGGGCGGGCGCTGGAACACGCCAAAGGTCACAAAAACTATCAATTTGCTGTTTTATTTATCGATCTAGATCGCTTTAAAGTTATCAACGACAGTTTGGGACATACTTATGGCGATCGCTTACTTATGGCGATCGCCAATCGCTTTAAACTATGTTTGCGTCCTGGAGACACCGTAGCGCGTTTTGGTGGGGACGAATTTACAATCCTCCTTGAAGGGATTAAAGATGTTAATGATGCGCTGCAAGTTGCCGAACAAATCCAGTCCCAATTGCAACGGAGTTTTGAGCTAGAAAAGGGGCGAGATGTATTTACAACCGTTAGCATTGGTATTGCTGTAGGTAGTCCTGAGTGCCAGTTATCCGAAGATATATTGCGCCATGCGGACATTGCTATGTACCGCGCTAAAGCTTTAGGCAAGGCACGTCACGAAGTATTTAAAGTTAATATGCACAATCGGGCGATCGCCCAACTTGAATTGGAAACCGATCTGCGCCTAGCAATTGAACGCGAGGAATTTTGCTTGCACTATCAGCCGATTATTTCCCTTGCTACTGGTTGGCTCAATGGTTTTGAAGCTTTAATTCGCTGGCAACACCCCCAGAGAGGATTAATTTCCCCGGTGGAGTTTATTCCTGTAGCGGAAGAAACCGGAGCGATCGTGGCGATCGGTAAATGGGTTCTGCGCGCCGCCTGCCATCAAATGCGCCAATGGCAAGTACAGTTTCCCTTTTATCCACCATTGAGTATTAGTGTGAATATTTCGGCAAAACAGTTTTCCGAACCCGATCTTATTCGTCAAATTAGCCAAATTTTACAAGCAACGAAGCTAGATCCTGGTAGTTTGAAGTTAGAGCTAACTGAAAGCATCTTGATGGAAAATGCCGAATCTACTGTAGCTATTCTCCAGCAAATCAAAGCCATGAACGTGCAGTTGTCTATGGATGACTTTGGTACGGGCTATTCTTCCTTAAGTTATTTGCATCGTTTTCCCATTGAACGGTTAAAAATTGACCGTTCTTTTATTAATCTCATGGATCTAGATGGCGAAACTTCAACGATCGTCCAGACAATTATCACCTTAGCTCACAACTTGGGCATGAACGTTACTGCCGAAGGCATAGAAAACGTAGAACAACTGCAAAAACTCAAAAAATTGGGCTGCGAATACGGACAAGGATATTTTTTTTCTCAACCAGTTAATGCAGCCACGGTAGAAACTTTCTTTGTTAACAGACGAAATTGGCTAAGTTCTAGCAAAACGGATACTTTTGGCGCAATGCCAAAAAAATCGCCAAATCTCCAAAAGTTGAGTTAAAGAAAAATCCTTAGTTTTATTGCTACTGTCAATTCGATCCATGTTATTGCTATTTTTAGCAAAGTGCGATCGCGCAAAAAGTAATAGGAGCAATAAAGTAAAATTTATTATGGCTTTAGAATACCCAGAAGACTTGAAATATTTAGACTCTCACGAGTATGTGCGTTTTGATGGCGATATTGCAACCCTTGGTATTAGTGCTTTTGCTGTAGACCAATTAGGCGATATTGTCTTTTTAGAATTGCCTGAAGTCGGGGAACTTGTAACTAAAGGTGAAACTTTTGGCTCCGTAGAATCAGTAAAAGCCGTTGAAGACTTGTATCCTGCCATTAGCGGTACAGTCATCGAACGCAACGAAGCGGTTATAGAAGCACCCGAACAAGTAGCTGAAGATCCCTACGGTGAAGGCTGGTTGCTTAAAGTCCGCTTTGACGATCGCAGCGAAGCTGATGATGCCTTGACGGCTTTGGAGTATCGATCGCTGGTAGAAGGTCACTAACAAGCAACTAGGGACTAGAAACGTATAAATTTTTACTAAAAATTATTAATAATCTAGTCCCAATTTGCTAAAAAATGTTGCAGAATATGTATAAAGTGAAGTCTGGAGAGCCGTTTAGTGGTAGTTAGTTCTCGTACTCAAGCAATAGACGAACAGCAAACAATCGAGCGATCGCCCGATTTCCTGCAACGGCATATTGGATCGAATGCCGCCCAAATTCAACAAATGCTAGAGGTACTGGGACTAGCAAGCTTAGATGACTTAATAGATAAAACTGTACCGCAATCAATTAGGCAAAATAAACAGCTAAATTTACCAGCACCACTGAGCGAACAAGCAGCTTTAGCCAAATTAAAGGAGATTGCTGTCAAAAACCAGGTATTTCGCTCCTATATAGGTATGGGCTACCACAACTGTATTACACCGCCCGTAATTCAAAGAAATATTTTAGAAAATCCCGGCTGGTATACGGCTTACACTCCCTATCAGCCCGAAATTGCCCAAGGAAGACTAGAGGCGTTGCTCAACTTTCAAACCGTAATTATTGACTTAACGGGGTTAGAAATTGCCAATGCTTCCTTGTTAGACGAAGCAACGGCGGCGGCGGAAGCCATGACGATGAGCTATGGAATTTGTAAAAATAAATCCAAAGCCTTTTTTGTGAGCGATAGCTGTCATCCCCAAACTATTGAAGTTATCCAAACTCGCGCTAAACCGTTGGGGATTAATGTAATTGTTGGCAACCATCAAAATTTTAGTTTTGAGGAGTCAGTTTTTGGCGTATTGCTGCAATATCCAGCTACCGATGGGACAATTTACGATTACCGTGCTTTTGTAGAACAAGCTCGCGCCCAGGGTGCTTTGGTGACGGTAGCTGCCGATATATTGAGTTTGACTTTACTCATGCCTCCCGGAGAATTTGGCGCAGATATAGCTGTAGGTAGCACTCAGCGCTTTGGTATTCCCCTTGGTTACGGCGGCCCTCACGCGGCTTATTTTGCCACCAAAGAAGAATACAAAAGGCAAGTACCAGGGCGAATTGTGGGAGTGTCTAAAGACGTACAAGGGAAAACGGCGCTGCGCCTAGCATTGCAAACAAGAGAACAACATATTAGACGAGACAAAGCCACAAGCAACATTTGTACGGCACAAGTTTTACTCGCGGTAATGGCGGGAATGTATGCGGTGTATCATGGAGCGGAGGGGCTGAAAAACATTGCTCAAAACGTTCATCACTTGACATTAGTTTTAGCTTCAGGCTTGCAGAAGTTGGGTTACAAGCTGGCTAGTACAGAGTTTTTTGATACAGTTAGTGTAAGTTTGGGCGAATCCAGTAATGCAGACATCCTCAAAGCCGCCGCCGAACGAAAAATTAATCTCCGGGCTTTAACTAATACATCTATAGGTATTTCTTTAGATGAAACTACTACAATTCAAGACATTGAAGAACTATTAGAGATTTTTGCCCTTAACGATTTGCCTTTTAGTATTGACGAATTAGTAAGCCAAGTTAAAGTAAAGCAGCCTAATTTACAACGTACTAGCAGTTACCTAACTCATCCGGTATTTAACAGCTACAAGAGCGAAACTGAGCTTTTACGTTACTTGTACCGCTTGCAATCTAAGGATTTGTCTCTAACTACATCCATGATTCCTTTAGGATCATGCACGATGAAGTTAAATGCAACGGCGGAAATGATGCCCGTAACTTGGGCAGAATTTGGCAACATCCACCCCTTTGCACCCCTAAGTCAAACAGAAGGCTATCAAGAATTATTTGCTCAACTAGAAAAATGGCTTGGGGAAATTACTGGTTTTGCCGGGATTTCGCTTCAACCAAACGCTGGTTCTCAAGGAGAATATACAGGTTTACTTGTAATTCGTCAGTACCACCAAAAGCGCCGGGAAGGACATCGTAATGTTTGTTTGATTCCGACTTCCGCTCACGGGACAAACCCCGCTAGTGCGGTAATGTGCGGGATGAAAGTAGTACCCGTTGCTTGTGACGAACAAGGAAATGTAGACTTAGCCGACTTGCAAGCTAAAGCCCAAAAGCATAGTAACGAGCTTGCGGCATTAATGGTTACTTATCCTTCTACGCACGGCGTGTTTGAGGAAGAAATCAAAGATATCTGCGCTATAGTTCACAGTCATGGCGGGCAAGTGTACATGGATGGGGCAAATATGAACGCCCAAGTAGGTTTGTGTCGTCCGGGAGACATTGGCGCGGATGTTTGTCACTTGAACTTGCACAAAACTTTTTGTATTCCTCACGGTGGCGGCGGGCCGGGAATGGGGCCGATTGGAGTTATGGCTCATTTAGTGCCATTTTTGCCCACACATTCGGTAGTTTCTATAGGCGGCAAAGAAGGAATTGGCGCAGTAGCGGCGGCTCCTTGGGGTAGTGCTAGTATTTTGACTATTTCCTGGATGTACATCGCTATGATGGGTGCGGCGGGCTTAACTCAAGCAACTAAAGTAGCAATTCTCAATGCCAACTATATCGCCCATCAACTCAAAGATCGTTATCCAGTGTTGTATAAAGGCAAAGCTGGACTTGTAGCCCATGAGTGTATTTTGGACTTGCGGAGTCTGAAAAAAAGCGCCTCTATTGAAGTAGATGATATTGCCAAACGCTTGATGGATTATGGCTTTCACGCGCCGACAGTTTCTTGGCCCGTAGCTGGAACAATTATGGTCGAACCCACTGAAAGCGAATCAAAAGCAGAACTAGATCGGTTTTGCGAGGCAATGACTTTAATTCGGCAAGAAATCGGCGAAATTGAGCAAGGCAACGCAGATATGCAAGATAATGTCTTAAAAAATGCGCCTCATACCGCAGAGGTATTGATGGCAGACGAATGGAAACATTCTTATAGCCGCCAGAGCGCTGCTTATCCCGCACCTTGGACGCGAGAATATAAGTTCTGGACGGCAGTTAGCCGGATTGATAACGCATTTGGCGATCGCAATTTTGTCTGTTCTTGTTTGCCAATGGAGGCTTATTCCGATTAATTCAATAGCCCGATCAAAGGGGATGGGGAGATGAGGGGACAAGGAGACAAGAAGATGGGTGCATTGCTGTAAAGGGACGGTTTTATTCGCTCTTTGACAATGCCTGATATTTTTTAAGCTGTTTGGTTTACCCGCTTTCTTTAGGAGGGCGGGTTTTTGTATTAGTAAGGCGGTTCGCCATAAATGCGAATATACTCTTGTTGCAAGGCTTGAAAGTAATCCGCTAAACACTGCCCAGTTTCTTGCCAGTAAAGCTGGTCTTGCAATACATAATCGCTACAACCACAGCAATAAGTGTACTCATTATATAAAAATGGGTTGACTAAATAGCTGCGAATAATATCTTCGGGCATTTTCGTCACTGTCCCGCAATCAGGATGAAAATAAGCTTGGGGTACTTGATCGAGCAAGCCTCGATCGCGATCCTCTGGGTTAATAGTAATACGATCTGTGATTTGACCATCCGGCAACAATGTTACGTGTTGCTGCCTGTGAATCCAGTACAAAGGTAAAAAGGTTAAATGATGGCAAAACTCACAATGAAGATAGGGGAGAGAGTAAAGTCCTGGTTTTTTTGTTCGTAAGTAACTAATTCCCACTTCCAAAGTTTGCCATTCGACTTCGCTAATACTTTGAAAGATGCGCCCAATATCGGCTCGATTGCCAGTTACGCAGTCAACTACTATGGGGTGAAAGTCATCCCAAGCATCTTTATATGGGCTTCCTTGATACAAAGCAACACTAGCTAGTTTTGTCCCCACGGGTGGTACGCCATTTTTCATCCACCGGAGCGGTTGAGGCAATATTTTAATAACATGATGCTGGACTTTACCTGTAGAAAGATCGGTACATACAGCAACTAATGGGGGATTTGTACTAACTACAATCCCAGGATTAACGCAGCCGTATCGGAATTGTTCGCGGATATGGTTTGTTAAAAATAATAAGCGATCGCGCAAGGGTGCTATCCCCAACCAAAAAATAATACTATCCATGACTGCCATGCCAAACAATCCAGATGGAAGATTACTCCAGCCTTTGCCTGTCCGAAAAATATCAGAGATTGCCCACAGAAAAACACAAGTTATTAAAAAAGCAAGCCCAGTAAAAATAACCAGGGGAATAATTAATGCGGCAGGTTCGTGGGGGAAAGAGCGCAGCCAATAAAGGTAGTTAACGCGCAACCTACCAGGGTTTGAGGCACGGGTATTGTCATCAAGGGTTTTGGTGGGTTTTGGTCTGTCTGTCATTAACTTAACTACCTATCTTTCACTTGCTCAAAACGCAGTGTTCTATAGGTAGGTTGCCCAAATTAGTAGCCAATGTAACAAGCAAATGCCCGCCTTGGGTTAAAACCCAAGGCTAATAGCTAAAGTCGGCTTAAGCCGACTGAAGAAAAAATTTTAGACTTTTGCTTATCGGTTTAGTTAAAGTCCAATTGCAACTAACCCAAATAAGCTTTTTTTACACGCTCATCATTGAGTAAATCGGCGGCTTTTCCTGATAAAGTAATGCAGCCTGCTTCTAACACGTAACCGCGATCGGCTATTTGCAGGGCTAAGTTAGCATTTTGCTCGACTAACAGTATAGTTATACCTGTTTCCCGCAGATTTTGAATAATCGCAAAAATATCTCGGACTATAGCAGGTGCAAGCCCCAAACTTGGCTCGTCTAATAATAATAACTGGGGCTTGCTCATCAATGCGCGAGACATTGCCAGCATTTGTTGTTCTCCACCGCTAAGAGTACCAGCTAACTGATGGCGGCGTTCGGCTAACCGAGGAAAAGTCTCAAATTGCCGCTCAATATCGGCTTTAATCATTGAATCGGAGCGAATATAAGCGCCTAGTTCTAAGTTATCGAGTACCGTTTGTTTGCTTAATATTTTTCGTCCTTCGGGAGAATGAGCAATTCCAAGTTTCACCATTTTGTAAGC